>ERZ772882.3035-NODE-3035-length-13932-cov-3.583988_pt1 | contig 13932 bp, 7 predicted proteins | sample MGYA00580576_ERZ772882 | MGnify/ENA primary metagenome ERZ772882 (study PRJEB29015, sample SAMEA2737658) | human gut metagenome | biome: human gut; feature: human-associated habitat; material: faeces | place: China | collected 2012 ... | reverse complement strand
TTAAGCAGCAAGAGCGTAATTAGTTTCGCCAGATAAAATTTTGATAACTGAGATTTAAGTGGAAATTACCGACCCACTGCATGCTTACTTACCATTTCTGCCCGCTGTCAAATCCAGTCAAGCCCAAATTCTTATTCGTACAAAACAGCATTTGTTTATAACGCTTTTCAAGGGTACAAAGATAGGAAATGTTTTCGAAATTACGAGAAGACGTTAGCAAATATTATATCAAAGCAGTATCTTTACAGGGCAAATTTATTCTTAACACAAAAAGATATCATGAAAAAACTTTTAATTACCAGCTTATTTCTAGGAAGTTGTGTACTCCTCATGGCACAAAAAACGACTAAAATACCTAATGTTTATAAACCCGTCCGTTCGGAAATGTATAAGAAAGGATGGATAGACTTCAATAAAAATGGTGTTAAAGATACCTACGAAGATCCGACAGCACCTATCGATGCACGTATAGAAGACCTGCTCAGTCAGATGACACTGGAAGAAAAAACTTGCCAAATGGTGACTCTTTACGGTTACAAACGGGTTTTGAAAGATGATTTGCCTACTTCTGAATGGAAAAACCAACTATGGAAGGACGGTATCGGAGCCATTGACGAACACTTGAACGGTTTCCAACAATGGGGGCTTCCACCGTCGGACAATGAATATGTATGGCCGGCATCCAAACATGCCTGGGCGCTGAATGAAGTGCAACGTTTCTTTATTGAAGAGACACGACTCGGGATTCCTACCGATTTTACAAACGAAGGGATTCGCGGAGTGGAAAGTTACAAGGCTACCAACTTCCCTACTCAACTGGGACTGGGACATACGTGGAACCGTCAACTAATTCACCAGGTAGGACTGATAACCGGACGGGAAGCGCGTATGTTGGGATACACCAATATGCCCCGATACTCGACGTCGGACGTGACCAACGCTGGGGACGCTATGAAGAAGTGTATGGAGAATCACCATATCTGGTAGCAGAATTAGGTATTGAAATGGTGCAGGGTATGCAACACAATCATCAGGTTGCAGCTACCGGAAAACACTTTATCGTTTATAGCAACAACAAAGGTGCACGCGAAGGAATGGCTCGTGTCGACCCGCAGATGTCACCGCGTGAAGTGGAGATGCTTCATGCCTATCCTTTTAAAAGAGTTATCCACGAAGCGGGATTACTCGGCGTAATGAGTTCTTATAATGACTATGACGGTTTTCCTATTCAAAGCAGCTATTACTGGCTGACTACCCGCCTGCGCGGAGAAATGGGATTCCGTGGATATGTCGTTTCGGACAGTGATGCCGTAGAATATCTTTATACCAAACACGGGACCGCCAAAGATATGAAAGAAGCCGTTCGCCAAAGCGTGGAAGCCGGATTGAACGTGCGTTGTACATTCCGTTCACCGGATTCGTATGTATTGCCGTTGAGGGAGTTGGTGAAAGAAGGCGGATTGAGCGAAGAAGTTATCAATGACCGTGTACGCGATATCCTGAGAGTGAAGTTCCTTGTCGGCTTATTCGATACTCCTTATCAGACTGATTTGAAAGGAGCGGATGAGGAAGTAGAAAAGAAAGAGAACGAGGAAGTCGCTTTGCAAGCCTCTCGTGAATCCATCGTACTCTTGAAAAATGAAAAGAATGTGTTGCCTCTGGATCCTTCAAAGATCCGAAAAATAGCAGTCTGCGGTCCGAATGCAGATGAGCATTCGTATGCGCTAACTCATTACGGACCTTTGGCAGTAGAGGTTACTTCTGTTCTAAAAGGCATTCAGGAAAAAATGAAAGATAAAGCAGATGTACTTTATACTAAAGGCTGCGACTTGGTAGATGCCAACTGGCCGGAATCAGAATTGATTGACTATCCTCTGACAGATGAAGAACAAAAAGAAATAGACAAAGCTGTCAGTCAGGCCAAACAGGCAGATGTAGCTATTGTCGTGCTAGGTGGCGGACAGCGCACGTGCGGAGAAAACAAATCCCGCAGCAGTCTCGACTTACCCGGTCGTCAACTCGATTTACTAAAAGCAGTAGTGGCTACGGGAAAGCCTGTCGTGTTGGTTCTTATCAACGGACGTCCACTATCTATCAACTGGGCAGACAAGTTTGTCCCTGCTATTCTCGAGGCATGGTATCCGGGATCTAAAGGTGGAATAGCAGTAGCAGATATACTCTTTGGAGATTATAATCCCGGAGGTAAACTGACTGTAACTTTCCCCAAAACCGTAGGCCAAATACCTTTCAACTTCCCTTGCAAACCTTCTTCTCAGATTGACGGCGGCAAGAATCCGGGACCGGACGGCAATATGTCTCGTGCCAACGGCGCATTATATCCTTTCGGATACGGGTTAAGTTATACCACTTTCGAATACTCCGACTTGAAAATCTCTCCGGCTATTATCACTCCCAACCAAAAGGCTTATGTCACCTGTAAAGTGACCAATACCGGAAAACGATCAGGAGACGAAGTGATACAACTGTATGTACGTGATGTACTGAGCAGCGTCACTACTTATGAGAAGAACCTTGCCGGATTCGAACGGGTACACCTGAAACCGGGTGAAACGAAAGAAATCACTTTCCCTATCGACTGCAAAGCACTGGAACTGCTGAATGCAAATATGCATTGGGTAGTAGAGCCGGGTGACTTCACATTGATGCTGGGAGCTTCTTCTACGGATATTCGTCTGAACGGAACACTGACTGTTGTAGAGCCGGGGCAAGCTCCTGCCACAAATACACACAAGGACAGTACTCCTGTCAGTGCCAGTACCAATGCAGACACAGTAGATAATGTAATTGATAATAATTTAACTACGTTCTGGGAAGGCAATAAAGGGGACTACATTACCTTTACCTTACAGAATGGAGCTAAAATAGACGGAGTATCCATTGCCTTCTCCCGTGAGAACGGACTGGAAACTGACTTCGAGATACAACTATCGAGTGGCGGCGGACAATTCCTCACTGTATATTCCGGTACTGTGAAAGAGTACAATAAACTGTTGGACTTCCGTTTCAAAGGAACTACTGCCAGCGATTTACGCATTGTACTAGGTAGTGACCGAGTAGGAGTAGCAGAGATAAAACTTCCCCAACTGCAAAAATAGGAAAAGGCGTGTTTAAAAAGTCGGTAGTATCTTCAATTCCCCTTCTTTCCGAAAGAAGAAACTTTTCGATACTACCGACTTTTCTATCAGTCTTTTCCTCTATATTATTTTATATGTTCATTTCCATCAATCTCCCCAGCCCGGATTATTTGGCTTCAACTTAGGATTCAGAGCCATTTCGTTTAATGGCAAAGAAAATAAGTAATGTTTGGGAGATTCAAATATAGCCGGGGTAGTCACACGTTTTCCATATACATCCAAACTTCCATCTGCATAAGTTCCCACTTCTGTTTTCAATACAGCGATTTCCTCAGGTGTGTAAACATCTGTATATAGCATCATTCCCGCTTTGGGGGCTACCAGTCTTTCACCACATCCCCAACGCATCAAATCAGCGTAACGTAATCCTTCTCCGAACAATTCCACGCGGCGCTCACGACGGATCTCACGAATCAAATCCGCATTAGTTCCTTTAATAATCGGATGCTTGGCTACCAGTTTAGGGTCAGTTGCCGGCGAACTGGTTAGCTTTACATTAAATCCGACACGTTTTCTTAAAGCATTTACAGTCAAATCCAATTCAGGATCTTTTCCTAATTCTGCTCCGGCTTCAGCGCGAATCAGTAACACCTCAGCATAACGGAATATGATAGCATCCAGAGTACCTACGCCATGAGTATCGGAAAACTCTTTTTCGTTATAAAACTTAGCAATTGCGTATCCCGTACTGGAATGTGTCCCGCCTTCAAGGAAAGAAGATATTGAACTTCTTTTCCCTTCCAAATAATAAGTATAAGGTCCTGCATACGGGGTCGCGATTGTCTGCAACAGACGTGGGTCACGATTCTCCAATTCATCTTTAACCGACGTTACCCCCGTCTGGTCATACGGTTGCCCTGTTATTGTCAAATAATCATCCGCACAATCTTTGCTCATACCCATCATTTGAGCCATTTCACCCAAACGTAGTTGCCGGGTTACATTATTACCTTTATCAACTTTGGGGTCATATTCTTTTGATAGAATAACCTCTGTGTTAGTATTATAATTATCCTGAATAAATAATTCGTGATATGCCGTAGCGGGAGAAGTTCCTTCATACAATTTATATCCATATTCCGATTTCATTAATTCACCAGCAGCATCATAAGCAGCTTGTAGGAATTTGGTGTCATTTTCTATATTATGGTAACGACGATAAGTACCCTCAAACAAACAGATTCGTGCTTTTAAAGCTAAAGCCGCATCTTTACTCACCCTATATACCTTTGTCTTTTTAGGCAACCATGCAATAGCCTGGTTAATGTCTCTCAATACATTATCCATGACAAGAATCCGGGAATCACGCCCTTTATATAATTCTTCCGTATCAGAAGGTGTCAGTGCTGTGTCATACCAAGGAAGATCACCGTATTTTCTTACTTTATTAAAATAATCCATGCACTTGAAGAACAAGATTTCTCCGGCGTATTGTTGCTTCACAATTTCTGTTTCCGGTGATTTCTCATAATTCATTAGAAACTCGTTGCATGCACGAATATTCTCCCACTTCCAATCAGACCCTTCATCAGAAGCATTTTTTACAGCTATCTGATGTCCGAAGCTTACATCATTCTTTTCCCAAGGAAGAATATTGTCCGAATTCCAGTCGTCTTCCAACATCGAATTGTACCCTTTAGGGGCACCATGACCGTTAATCAACTTTGGATAAAAGTCATTGCAATATTGTTCTAAAGCATTGGCATTGGCAGATTCAAAGAATTTTCCGGTTTCAATGATATCTTCCGGGGTCCTGTCCAGAAAATCGCATCCCTGCATAAAGAATGCCGCTACCCCTAGTCCTAGTATAATTATTTTTTTCATAATAAACAGATTTTAAAAAGTTAAGTTAATACCAAATGAGAAGGTCCGACTAAACGGATAAGCCTTACCATCGGAAGTAAGATTACCCACCAATTTATTGTCTTTGGAGTTGGACTGACGTGTACTGACAATATCCGGATCCAGATACTTAAATAGCTTAGTCCCTACCCATAAATTCTGACCACTTGCAAATACTTTCAATTGCTCGATTCCAACTGTAGATATCCACGCTTTAGGTATTGTGTAACTGATTGTTAAATCCTTCAAACGAATATATGCACCATTCTGCAAGTATTTTGTTTGGGTTTGCTTACTCCTGCCACTATAACTTGGAAGCGGGTAATAGGCATTGGTATTATTCTCACTCCAAGAATTATCAACATGGTAATCATTAACAGCAGATTGCCATACGTTGCTATTACTCGGAAATCCCCAAAACACCGGGCTGTCAATCCATAAATCTCTTTTAGCTATCCCTTCAAAAAAGACACGCACATCGAATCCCTTCCAGGAAGCACTGGCATTGATATTGAAAGAATAACGGGGAGTGGTGTTACCTATCACTTTCTGGTCACCTGTATTATAGATAGTCTTGGCAGATGTAATACCTTCCACTCCATCCAAATCTTTATAACGTATGTCACCTACTTTCCAAGTCTTTGATATATCTCCCTGAATAGTAGCCATTCTCTGAGCTTCTGCTTCGTCCTGAATGAATCCATCAGTTACATACCCCCATATTTCTCCGATTCGCTTACCTTCATAGTAATTATTCAAAGCTCCTTCCGGATTATCGAATTTTGTAATAGTTGAATAACTGTCTGCAAGTCCTACACCGATAGAATACATTAACGGACTGCCTCCGACATTATTAATCTTATCATTCCAAGAAACAGATAATTCCCAACCATTTGTCCGCATATTCGCCAAATTTTCTTTACCACCGGAACTTCCCAATACGGCCGGATAGGTTTTAGAAATCACCATATCGTTTGTATTACGGATATAGTAATCGAATGAAGCATTTAAACGGTTATTCAACATAGCGATATCCAGACCGAAATTGGTAGTTGTTACCTTTTCCCAAGTAATATTGGTACTTGCCAATGTCGGTGCTTTCAATCCGGATATAACTTTTCCACCCATTACATAAGATAAAGTTTCATTATCCAGATAACCTAAATAGTCAAAATTTCCGTTTGTTACCTGATTGCCTAGTGTTCCGATAGAAGCGCGAAGCTTTACATTATCAAAAAGGTTGCGTGCAGGTTCAAAAAACTTTTCTTCCGACAGTCTCCAACCAACAGACACAGAAGGGAAAAATCCCCATTGTGAACCGCTTTTATATTTGGAAGAACCATCATAACGTCCATTCACTTCCAACAGATATCGGCCTAAATAGTCATAATTCAAGCGGAAGAACATGCCTTGTACAGCCCAGACCGTTGCATCTTCTCCTATAGACTGCAAAGTAGTAGCAAGGTCACTGACCGGAGTATTGTTGTCGTACAGTCCTGAAACTTTTGTCTTCAAAGCTGTTATTTTTTTTACTTTCCTGATTATATCCGGCCATGACACCGAAAGAGTGCTGCTTGATAGTTTTCTTATATTCAGCCCAGAGGTTTAAAGCTTGATAAGTGTCATTGTACTTATCATTATTTACCCCATTTGAACTTCCTTGCGGAATACTTGTACCATCCGGTTGTGATTGATACAAAATATTTTGATGCTTTTTCTGTTGCTTAAAAAACTTATTTCCTGTATAATCCCCTTTAATGGACAAACCTTTTATCGGAGTAATATTGAATGCTCCCGTATACCAAAAGTCATCGGAAGAAGTAATATCACGTCCTGCTTGAGCCATGATTCCTGCAATATTATAGTTGAAGTTAGAACCGGCCACAGCTGCAAAATTTCCATCCGGCAGATAAACCGGAATAAAAGGAAAAGCACGATAAACTTCATGATAAGGACTACTTCCCATATAATCGTATGTATTCGGAATGTCCGACTCGTTACGGTTATACTTAGTCCGGAAGGTGATTTCCAACCAGTTTGTCAATTGAGAAGTAAAATTGAAAGACATATTGATACGTTTATAAGTATCATCTCCAAATGCAAATAAGCCATCTTGTCCTTTGTATCCGATAGAAGCATAATATGAATTTTTCTCAGTTCCTCCGCTGATACTGGCATTATGTTGCTGCATGAAAGCAGATTTCTTATAGAACTCCTCGAACCAGTTTGTATTAGCAGCATACGCCCACTGACCTATACCTGTATACTTGCCTGTTTGGTCTATAAATACAGAAGGGTTATTGACCGGGTCACTATTATACCTGTCAATGGCTTCTACTAATTCAGTGGAAAAGTCTCCGTTACCACCGGAATTAACACTAGCCTGATTAATTGCATGAATCCATTTGCTGGAATTTATGCCTTCGGGCAATCTGGAAGGAGACGACCAGGAGAAATTGTTGTTGTAATTCACACGCACTTTCTCACCTTTAGTACCCTTCTTTGTAGTGATCAAGACCACTCCAAATGCAGCTCTAGCTCCATAAACAGCAGCTGAAGAAGCATCTTTTAACACCGAAATGCTTGCAATATCCTGTGGATTGAGCAAAGAAATATCATTAGTTTCCACTCCATCCACCAATATAAGAGCCGAGCCACCGTTCAATGATGTTGTTCCACGGACATTGATTTGCGCAGTTGCGTTAGGACTACCTCCATCAAATGTTATATTCAAGTTGGGAATAGCTCCTTGTAATCCTTGGGTTACGTTAGCTATCGGCCGATCCTCCAACACATCGCCATCAGCCATAGTAACGGCTCCCGTCAAATTTACCTTCTTTTGGGTTCCATATCCCACTACTACTACTTCATCCAGCACTTCAGAGTCCTCTTTCAAAACTATTTTAAAAGAAGTCTTACCATTAACGCTCAATGTCTGACTTTTCATTCCAATATAAGAAATTGTAATTTGAGCATTGGATGCTACATTGTTGAGAGTAAAAATACCGTCAAAGTTGGTAATACTACCATTGGTAGTTCCTATTACCAATACACTGGCACCAATAATCGGTTCGCCTTTTTCGTCCGTAACGGTACCGCTAACTGTCAGTGATTGCCCCAAAGTATTCACGGACAAACAAGAAAGAAATAACACAAACATGCTTCGAAGAAACATGAATGGCAGTGTTTTACATTGTTTCATAGAATAAATTGTTAGTTAGTAATTAGATTTATATCAAGGTCACATTAATAATAAGGAAGTAAACAAAATCCCTATGCGTGAAATCGGACAAGGAACTGTTTACAATAATTAATGGTTAACTTGCTCTTTTATTTATTAAAGTAAGAGGATGTGCCTCACGGCACTATTTATTTTTGCTTATGTGTATTATTTCATTGTGGTATTGCAAATATACCATAAAATTCCTAATAATCAAAAAAAATAGTCTTTTTTTGAAAAGATTAGTTAGCGCTTTTTCGAATATCGAAAAAATACATAATTCCACTCCTCTATCCCAAATATTCTCTTAAAATAAAAACAATCCTAAAGAAGAATTCCAGCAAATTATTGACTTTATTCCAAGTCAATCACTTACCTTTGTCATACTGATACAATTTATGCAATATTCCGTACAACATAAAATATCAATATCATGAAACAATTATTGATTACAACTCATTTGTATACATTCGCTGTTATCTGTGTAATTGCAACTACCATTAGTAGTTGTACCTTTAAAAAAAAGACTGATATGGAAACACCAACCGGAACAAAGGAAAATGAACTAACCATGCTAGTAGGAACTTACACGTCAGGAGACAGTAAGGGAATTTACAGTTTCCGTTTCAACGAAGAAACCGGAACGGCAACCGCACTTAGTGAAACGGAAGTAGAAAATCCCTCTTATCTCGCAGTTTCTGCTGACGGAAAATTTATTTATACAGTCAGTGAATTCAATAATGAACAGGCGGCCGCCAATGCATTTGCCTTCAATCAGGAAAAAGGAACTCTTAAATTATTGAATTCACAGAAAACCGGTGGTGAAGATCCTTGCTATATCATTACAAATGGAAATAATGTGATAACCGCCAATTACAGCGGCGGCAGTATCTCTGTTTTTCCTATCGCAAAAGACGGTTCACTCCTGCCTGCTTCCGATATTATAAAGTTCGAAGGTTCGGGAACCGATAAGGAACGACAGGAGAAATCCCATTTGCATTGTGTCCGTATCACTCCGGACGGTAAATATATGTTTGCCGATAATTTGGGAACAGACCAAATACATAAGTTTATCATTAACCCGGACGCGAATGCAGAGAATAAGGAAAGTTTTCTTAAAGAAGGTTCTCCTTCCGCCTTTAAAGTGAAAGCCGGTTCAGGTCCCCGGCATCTGACATTCTCACCCAACGGTAATTATGCCTATCTGATTAATGAACTGTCGGGTACAGTAATAGCCTTCGAGTATAAAGACGGAGATTTAAAAGAAATCCAAACCATAGTTGCCGATACAGTCTGTGCAAAAGGCAGTGGTGATATTCATATCAGTCCGGACGGCAAATTCCTGTATGCCAGTAATCGCCTGAAAGCAGACGGCATCGCCATTTTCAGTATCCAACCGGATAACGGAATACTGACAAAAGTAGGTTATCAACTTACAGGGATTCATCCGCGTAATTTCATTATTACGCCTAATGGCAAATACATGCTGGTTGCTTGCAGAGACAGCAATGTCATTCAGATATACGAAAGAGATGCAGACACAGGCCTGTTAACAGACATACACGGAGACATAAAAGTAGATAAACCTGTTTGCGTGAAATTTATACCCAATCCCAAACAGAGCTAATATTCACAAGACCTAAAATTATATATAGCCTGATACTTATATTCTCTTTCAAGTGTGAAACAATTTATATGTGAAAGAGCTAAGCTGATTAACAAATCAGCCTAGCTCTTCATTCAGGAATAAAAAAGCATCCACTATCTCATTTGATCAAACTACGAAAGGCCTGAATCCCCTGATGATTAATATCCAATTTTTCTACCTCTTTCAATAACCTGGCAGATTTCTCTTTCTGATTCAATCCCCAATATCCCAATGCCATCATATATTTGCAATGAATTATATTCCTTACAGTCAAGTTATCCTCCCAAATCAAAAGATCAGGCAATGACACAGCGAAATAATCCATTTTAATCTTGTCAAACAAATGCTTCTCTCCGTAAGAAATCAACTTATGAAAACGTCCATTCGCCTCATCTATGCGTCCTAGTTTTAGTAATGCCAACCCCTGATAAAATATTTTATCGGGTTTCGCATCATTATAATACATGGCGGCGGCAGGTTCTGTCGGCCCAACAGTGGCCTGTTCCCAATATCTGACAGCTTCATCTTTACGGTTCAGATTTTCATAAGCGCAACCCAAGAAATAATAGAAATCATTCTCTTGTGCACCGTACAATTTGCCTTCACCTAAATGATGCGGATATTCCAAGCATTCTTCCAGTAATGCAATTGCTTCTTGATTATTGCCAGCAGTCAATGCTTGCTTAGCCAGTTCCACACGGGCTAGTTGATATTGGGCAGGTACTTTTCCCTCACCACCTTCCCAAGGGTGGAAGCTATGTGCATCAAGCAATGCTTTGGCTTTTTCATATTCACCAGTCTGGTTCAACAGAGTTATTTCTTCCAATACAAGATCGTCACGTTGCTCAATCAAATCAGGATATTGCCGTAAGAAAGCCAGACGTTCCTTATGCGGACGACGAACACGTTTATAAAGCTGGTCCAATTCCATTAGAATACGTGCATCTGTTGTATCAAGCCGAAAAGCACGTTCCATGTATTCGATAGCCTTTGTTTCTTCATTCTTTTTATTGAAATAAGCCAGAGCCAGATTACGCCATACAGTCGGGAAGTTATCATCTAGCCGGGCAGAAGTTTCCCATGCTTCCATAGCCAAGTCGTACTGACGTTTGTCATAGTATAGATTACCCAGATAATAAGGAGCTTTAGCATCATGCGGATTTTGCTCCATGGCACATTGTAATGCAAGGATTGCTTCCAGACGGTTAGGGAACATCTCAGCCGCTTGGGCAAACACCTGTCCTGTTCCCGGTAATTCCCCTTGAACCAGACACCAGCCTAAATAATAATAAGTCATAGGAGTAACGGCACCTTCAGTTATAGCTATATTCCATAAAGAAGCAGCCTCTTGCCAACAACCTGCCGCACAATAATCAAGCGCTATTTCATCATAGTTATGAGGTTCGCCACGCATCATTTCCTTCAAAGTAGCCAACTCGTCAGAAACATTGGTTATCAAATATTTTTCATAACGACAGCCAAAGTTGAATTTATCAATGGCCAATGAATCCTCAATCAGTTGCAGAGCTTCTTCTGATTGTCCCATTCGGCGGAGGATAGCAACTTTTAAAGCACGGGCTTTATGATTGTGCCAGTTGCGGATTAGCGAGTGATTAATTTCATCCAATGCATCTGCCAAGCGGTTTTGCATAGTAGAAATCTGTGCACAAGCAAAATATCCGGCATCCTGCCAAGCAGCATTCCAGCAAGCTTTATAGAAACGGTCGTAAGCCTCATTGTAACGTCCCTGATATTTCAAGGCAAGGCCAAGATTATAAATCGGTTCTCCGTCATAAGGATTCGGATTACGTTTTTGTAGGGTCTTCACGGCAGTAAGCAGATATTGTTCTGCTTTATGGAAACGCCCTTTACGTATATACCACAGACCAAGCGCGTTATTATTACGTACATCAATCGGATCACGCCGCAATGCTTCTTCGTAGTATTCTACGGGATTATAAGTAGCATGCCTGTATTGCTCCAAATGCATACCTGTTAAATAAAGCTGTTCAGTTGTCTTTATTTCTTGTGGAAATAGCGCAGCTTCGGCAGCATCAGGAATAGGTTTCACTTCTTCCGGTTCCGCATGCCAATAAAGCAATTCCCTTCCGTTTGCCGTGATTTCAAGAATCAGTTTATTAAGTTTCTCACCATTCACATTTACCACTTCATTCAGCAATTCTTCCGGGGTGATAGTCACTTCCTTGCTATAATACACTTTACCGTCTTCTCCTTTCAAAATAACGTTTACCGTCTGACGAGAAGTAGCAAATATCTTACAACGTACACAGTCTTCTCCTTCCGGTTCAATGTTCATCAGCAAATCCCTGCTGGCATTCTTCACCACTCCCAATTCCCGGTAAGGCAGGAAATATTGAACGAAACTCTTTTCTTCATAAGGTTGCAGCCAAGTAAAGTCCGGTTGATTTTCAGTATATACACCTGCCATTAATTCAATATACGGTCCATCCTCATCGGTCAGATTACGGTCCCATGCACGACCGAAATCACCGTTCCCCCAAGTCCATTGTTTCTTACCCGGAGAAATATGGTGATTGGCTACATGCAGCATACCGGCACGGGTATCATTCTCATATCCACCCTCGAAGTCAAAGCGGGAATTTACAGCCATATAGGAAGTAGGAACCTTGATATTCTTATAGTTCGAGATGTCCACTCCGGCGGAATAGTCCATCTTATAATAAGTACCCGTTGCGATAGGAAAACTGGATACGGCACGTTTTCCATGGTCGAACACGGCATTGATATCCGGCGGGAATACGCTCTGATAGTAATCATTCACCGCTACGGCAGGATTCGCCCACCACAGAAAGGTCTGCGGTACTTCGGTACGGTTGTAAAGTACTCCTTTGATTTCAAGAAAAGCATGTCCGGGACGAAGTGTAAAACCTGCCATTCCCTTCTGATGAAACATACGTTCCATTTCATTTACCCATACCGTGACGCTTCCGTCGGCATTTTCCTCAATAGTCGTATCCACGGGCATATAAGTACTGGGGCGATGATGTTGAGGCCAGTTAAATTCGATACCACCAGAAATCCACGGTCCTGCAAGTCCCACCAAAGCCGGCTTTATCACATGATTATAATAAATAAAATGACGCTCTCTGATTTTATCATAGGCCATCTGCACACGTCCACCCAGTTCAGGCAGAATCATCACTTTGATATATTCGTTTTCGATAAAAATAGCATTGTATTCCTTATCCACCTTTTCATCGGACATTGATTCAATCACAGGATAAGGATAAACTACCCCACTACTGCCTTGATACACCCGTTTCTCCAGGAAAATCGGATTCTTCTCCGGTTTACCTACTTCATAGGTAGGGATAACCACCTTTTCTTTCCATGCTTTTACCATCGTATTATTGATTATAAATTTATTTTTTATTCGTTGACAAAAAAACAAAAGACAAAGAAGATCGGAGACAGGGAGGTTTTATATCCTCCCAGCCTGATTAATGATGTTATGCCTATTTACTTGCTAATTTGACAATCCGTTATCGTTTATTTAATTAAGTCCTTTTCTAATGCTTCCAGCGATTTGCCTTTCGTTTCGGGCAATGCACGGAAGAAGAACAGGTAGCCGACAGCACAAATGGCTGCATAAATCCAAAATGTACCGCTGCTTCCCAAGAAATTATTCAGTAGCGGGAAAGTGTATGTCAGTGTGAAACTACCGACCCATAAAGCAAATGTACAGGTAGCCATCGCAACGGCACGTACTCGGTTCGGGAAAATCTCGGCGAGCAGTACCCAGGTGATTGGCCCCAACGACATCGCATAGCAAGCAATAGCCAAAACGACCAGCACCACCATAAAGAATCCACTGACTTCGAAGAAATAACAAGTACCCAGAATAAGATAAATGCCTGCCAGTCCCCCGGCTCCCAACAGCATAAGAATACGGCGTCCTAAACGTTCGACTGTATAGATTGCCACAAAAGTAAAAATTACATTTGCCACACCTGTCACCACAATATTAAAGAGAACATCTCCCAACGAATACCCTGCAGACTGGAATATCTCCTGCGCATAATTGA
>ERZ772882.3034-NODE-3034-length-13933-cov-4.505332_pt1 | contig 13933 bp, 13 predicted proteins | sample MGYA00580576_ERZ772882 | MGnify/ENA primary metagenome ERZ772882 (study PRJEB29015, sample SAMEA2737658) | human gut metagenome | biome: human gut; feature: human-associated habitat; material: faeces | place: China | collected 2012 ... | reverse complement strand
GAAGCAGTTCCCACATGTGAAACGTTAATCTTGCTATGCGTAGGGGGCGATGCCTACATCGCCCCGGCAAAATGCACCCGTTTTTACGGAAATCTTCGGCGAATTCGATACTTCCCTTGGGGCGATGTGGGCATCACCCCCTACGCGTAATAGGAAAAATTTCAGGAATTTCCCGGATCATCTAAGGAACTGCGTGACGCAGTTCTTTTTTGTTTGCCTCTTGATAACTTATACCCCTATAGGTATCATATACACATACCCCATATGGTATTAAAGAAGCGGTTCGACATGAAAAAGCTGATAGAAAAGCTGGAGGCGTTTTTGGAGCTCGGCGGCATCAAAAAAGATGTGACGCTGCTGGCGCTGTCCGGCGCGGCGGTCATTTGCAGCCTGTGCGGCGTGCGGATTGGCGCGTTCGACCCGGCGTGGGTGGCGATTATTCTGTGCGGTGTGCCGATCGTGCTGGAAGCGGTCATCGGACTCGTGACGGCGTTCGATATCAAGGCGGACGCATTGGTGTCTCTGGCGCTGGTCGCGTCGGTATGCATCGGAGAAATTTTCGCGGCCGGCGAGGTCGCGTTCATCATGCAGCTGGGCGGCCTTCTTGAGGAGCTGACCGTTGCAAAGGCGCGCGCGGGCATTGAAAAGCTTGTGCACCTCACGCCGCAGACGGCGCGCGTGGTATCAGGCGGCGAAGAGAAAATCATTCCCGCCGAAGAGGTTCAGGCCGGAGAGATCCTCCGCGTCCTTCCCGGCGAGAGCATCCCGGTCGACGGCGTGATCGTCTCCGGCCGGACCTCCATCAATCAGGCGGTCATGACGGGAGAGTCGCTTCCGGAGCGTGAAACGTTTCAGATGGTCCCCGGGCAGGGCGTTTGCGCACTCGTGGGCGGCCATACGGTTCTGGCCGGAAATCCGGCGCTGCTGGAAGGCCACGGCGTTTCCCTTCTCCCGATGCAGGCAGCCGAGCAGGCGATTTCGACGGGCAGCACGGTGACGTATGCTGCTGTCGACGGGCGGCGCGGTTTTTGCGCTGGGCTCGCTTTTTTGCTGGTCCTTAGAGGGAAAGAAACAGCGCACCGGAAGATTTCGGGAAATCCTCCGGCGCGCTGATTTTATATCGCTCAGGAAGCGCCCGTACTGGCCTTTAAGGCGTCGAGCGCGCGCTTGGTGTCGCAGTCATAGAGCTCTTCGGGTGGAATTTCAACGAGGCGAAGCAGGTCTTCGTGCTGCCGAATGACGCGGCTGCCGCCGGTGTCGCCCGTGAGCGCGAGAAGCTCGGGGAAAAATTTCTTCGGGAAGATGCAGGGGTTGCCGCGCTTGCCGTTGTGGGCAGCGCCGACGATGCAGTCGGGCTCGCGCGTCCAGCGCTCTGCCACCGCGCAGACGGAGTTCGGCTGCAAAAGCGGCTGGTCGGCTACCATATATAAAATTGCGTCGCAGTCCAGCATGGCCTGCGTCCCAAGAAAAATTGTCCGGCTCACACCGAGCTCCGGCGCATCGTTCAAAATCGCAGTAAAACCGTATTGTGCCGCCAGCTCGAGCGCCTTTTCATACTGGCTCACGACCGTCACACAGGAAAAAAGCCCCGGCGGCACGGCCAGAAACGCCAGCTCCAGAAGAGACGTTCCCCGGTACGCGGCGAAGAGCTTGTTTGCGCCGAAGCGGCTCGCGTTTCCGGCCGCCATGATGAGGCACCCGAGCTTGGGTGCGGCTGCGTTTGCCATGACAAAACCTCCGTGATTTTCTACAATTCAGTATACCCACTTTTGAGCATTTACGCAAGAAAGTACCAAAAATTTCGGCAATTTCGAAAAAAGCGTTATACCGAAAATAGGACAATGCTTTTGCTTTCGATTTTTTTTCGGGTGTGCTAAAATTATTTCAGAATACAAGGGGCAGTGGGCGAAAAAATACGGCCCGCGCGCACCTGTGCGATAGAAAATTGGAGGTCAGAGTATGAGCATCGTAGGCAAAAGCGAGGTTCGTGTCGACGCGTTTGACAAAGCGACCGGCAGAACCAAATATTACGAAGACCGGATGCCGTCCGGTGCGCTTTATGCGCGGATCAAGCACTCGGAAATTGCCCATGGCTACGTCAAGTCGATCGACACCTCGGCGGCCGAGGCCATCGAGGGCGTGGTCAAGGTGCTGACCTGCTTCGACGTGCCGGACATCGCCTTCCCGACGGCCGGTCACCCGTGGTCGATGGACCCCGGCCATCAGGACGTTGCCGACCGGCATTTGCTGAACCGGCACGTGCGCTACTATGGGGACGAGGTCGCCGTCGTCATCGCGGAAAACGAGGTCGCGGCGATGCAGGGCGTGCGCGCTTTGAAGGTCGAGTACGACGTGCTGCCGTTCGTGCTGGATGTGCAGAAGGCGATGGAGCCGGATGCACCGCAGATCCACGAGGCATTCCCGGGAAACGTCTTAAAGCACACGTCCATGGCCAAGGGCAACTACGACGAAGCCATCAAAGAGCCCGGCCTTATTAAGGTCGAGGGCTGGTACGAGACACCGATGGTGCAGCACTGCCACATTGAAAACCACGGCTGCTTTGCCTACGGCGAAAACGGCCGCATCACCGTCGTTTCCTCGACGCAGATCCCCCACATCATCCGCCGGATCGTCGGTCAGGCGCTTGGAAGACCTTGGGCAGATATTCAGATCATCAAGCCCTATATCGGCGGCGGCTTCGGCAACAAGCAGGACGCGCTCTATGAGCCGCTTTGCGCTTGGTGCTCCACGCAGGTCAACGGCCGGTGCGTCCGCATCGACTGCTCGCGCGAGGAAACGTTTGTCTCCAACCGTGTGCGCCATGCCATCCGGTTCCACATCATCACGTGGCTCCACAAGGACGGCTCGATTGCCGCCAGAAAAATCGAGTGCTTCTCCAATCAGGGCGCATACGCGTCCCACGGGCACTCGATCGTGGCCAAGGCCATGGGCTCGTTCCCGCAGATCTATCCGTGCGCAAACTTTGAGGGCGATGCCTACACCGTCTACACCAACCGCCCCGTTGCGGGCGCGATGCGCGGCTACGGCATGCCGCAGGCCTCGTTCGCGGACGACGCAAATATTGAAGATTGCGCGAAAGCTGTCGGCATGAACCCCCTCGAGTACCGCAACAAATTCATCATGCCCAAGGGCTTTGAAGATGGCTTCTCGCACAACGTCAACTACTACGATTCCTTCCGCGACTGCATGGAAAAAGGCCGTGTAGCGATCGATTACGACAGAAAGATCAAGGAATATCAGAACCAGACCGGCCCTGTCCGCCGCGGCATCGGCATGGCGGCCTTCTGGTACAACACCGCGGTTTACCCCATTTCTCTTGAAACCTCGTCGAACCGCATGCAGCTGAACTTGGACGGTACCGTCACAATGCAGTGTGGCGAGACAGAGATCGGCCAAGGCGCGGACACCGCATACTCGCAGATGGCGGCAGAGGTTCTGGGCCTTTCCAGCTACCGCGACGTACACGTTGTTTCCTGTCAGGATACCGACATCACCCCCACGGGCCTTGGCGCGTATGCGTCCCGGCAGACCTATGTTGCGGGCTTCTCGATTCGGCAGACGGGCGAGCTGCTCAAGAAAAAAATTCTCGCCTATGCGTCGAAGCTCACGCGGCAGATGGCTGAAAACATGGACATCCGAAACAGCAGCATCGTCCGCATCATGGACGGCAAGGTTTTGATGTCTCTCAAGGAGCTTGCAATGACCGCGCAGTATAACGCCGCCGACTCCGAGCATATTACGGCCGAGTCGACGTATACGATCCGCAACAACGCCTACTCGTTTGGATGCAGCTTCGCCGAGGTCGAGGTCGATATCCCGATGTGCAAGGTCAAGCTCCTGCGGCTCATCAACGTCCACGACTGCGGCAAGCTCATTAACCCCGCGCTTGCCGAGGCGCAGGTACACGGCGGTATGTCGATGGCCATCGGCTACGGACTTTCCGAGCAGCTGCTCTTCGATGAGAAGACCGGCCGGCCCTTAAATAACAACCTGCTCGACTACAAGCTCTCGACGTTCATGGACCATCCGAATCTCGAGGCGCTGTTTGTCGAAAATCCCGAGCCGACCTCGCCGTTCGGCACGAAGGCGCTCGGAGAACCGCCCGCCTGCTCCGGCGCGCCTGCCATCCGCAACGCCATCTTGCAGGCGACCGGCGTTTCGATCGACAAAACGCCCATCACGCCGCATGTTCTGTACGCGGAATTCTCGAAGGCAGGCCTTATTCACGACGAATGGGCAGAGGAGGGAAAATAAGCTATGTATGATATGAAAGCGCTCTATGAAGCGACGAGCGTTCAAAACGCCATTGAGCTGCGCCTTGCGCACCCGGAAGCCCAGATCATCGCAGGCGGCACGGATGTTCTTGTGCAGATGCGAGAGGGCAAGCGCGCGGGAAAAGAACTGATTTCGATTCAGGGATTGGATGAGATCCGTGGGATCTGTCTGGATGAAAACGAGGCCATCCGCATCGGAAGCCTCACGACCTTCTCGCATATTACGCGCGACCCGATCATTCAGAAGTATATAAACGTCCTCGGAGAAGCTGTCGACATGGTGGGCGGCCCCCAGATTCGAAACGCGGGCACCATCGGCGGCAACACCTGCAATGGCGTGACGTCTGCCGACTCTGCGTCTACCCTTCACGCGTGGGAGGCGATCATCGAGCTGACCGGCAAAAACGGCAAGCGCTATCTTCCCATCAAGGACTTCTACATCAAGGCCGGTACGGTTGATATTAACGTCGCCGACGGCGAGATTCAGACGGCGATCCTTATTCCGAAGGAGTCCTACGACCGCACGGCGGGCTTCTACATCAAGTACGCCATGCGAAACGCGATGGACATCGCAACGACTGGCTGCTCGGTCAACTGCCGGCTGTCCGACGATAAAAAGACGTTCGAGCGCGTGCGCATTGCCTACGGCGTGGCGGGCCCTGTCCCTATGCGCGTTCCGAGCGCCGAAAGCTTCATTAATGGCAAGGACGTGACGCTTGAGAGTATCGAGACGTTCTCGAAGACCGTTCTCGAGGACATTCACCCCAGAGATTCGTGGCGCGCCAGCAAGGCCTTCCGGCAGCACATCGCGGTCGAGATGGCCAAGCGCTGCCTCATCGAATCGGTCAAACGCTGCGGAGGTGACGTGTAATGGCACAGTATAAGCTTGTAAGGTGCACAATCAACGGCAAAAAACGCGAGCAGATCGTAGACGTGCGCGCGAGTCTGACCGACATGATCCGCAACAATTTCCACCTCACGTCCGTCAAAAAGGGCTGCGAGGTCGGCGAGTGCGGCGCGTGCACGGTGCTCATCGACGGCGAGGCGATCAACTCGTGTCTGTACTTGGCAGTGTGGGCCGAGGGCAAGAATATTATCACCCTCGAGGGCCTCATGAACCCCGACGGGACGCTTTCCGATATCCAGAAGGCCTTTATTGACGAGACAGCCATTCAGTGCGGCTTCTGCACGCCGGGCTTTATCCTGACGGCGACCGAGATTTTAAACGCAGGCGTGGAGTACACGGACGATGAACTGCGAAAGCTCCTGTCTGGGCATCTCTGCCGCTGCACCGGCTACCAGAACATTTTCCGGGCTGTCAAGAAAACCATGCTCCGGCGGCTCGGCAAGGACGAGGAAGCCGAACTTGTAAAGTAACGCAAACAGCCCGCAGGATATCCTACGGGCTTTGCGGACTGTAATCTGCTGAAAAAAGAGAAAACCATGGAGGCGCGGTATGCAGAAGCTGAAAGAAGCGTTCTTTTCAGAAAAGGGAATGGGAATCGTCAATACGCTGTTCTGTATTTCCGCCATATTTCGCAAGGGCTGGCTGACGGTTGCCGCCTGTCTTGCATGGGCAGTCTACCTCTTTTTTTGCCGGAAGCACGCTGCGGCCAAAGGGAGCAAGCTGGTTTACACCGCGGTTTTTGCGATTGCGGTCATGCTCGTTTGTGTGAACCTGTACTTCATGTTCTGAGAATGCAAATATGCTGCGTTACCCCATGATTCTTGAACACCCCGGGCATTTCAAAATGCCCGGGGTGTTTTACGCGACGCTTTAGTGCGCTGCTACGACCTGCTGCATAACTGCGAGAAGCTCGTTTCGCACGGCCTGCGCGTCACAGCTTGTTGCGGCGAGGCAGGTGTCGCCGTCTTCCGGGATGGTCTGCCCCAGATGCTCGCCGTCTTCCAGACAGACGGTCATCCGGCATTTCATGCACGTGAAAAGCTCCGGCCGCCAGAGATAGACCGCGCAGATCGCGTCGTGGATCATCATACCGTCGATGTTGTGCACCTGCTTGTAAACGTCCGCGTAGCTGGATAACATTGCAGGAACGATTTTTCCAAGCTCGGTCGGCGCGCGCAGAAGCTCAATGTCCGAACGCGGCTGGTAGCAGAGGTTCGTCGCATCGAGTCCAATCATGACGGTCTTCACGCCGCTTGAAAAGACGACGCTCGCCGCTTCGGGGTCGGCTACGATGTTGAACTCGGCGTACCTTGTTGCGTTGCCCGCGTGGACGCCGCCGCCCATAATCGTGATGCAGGCGATGGCCTTTGCAATCTCCGGCGCTTTCTCGAGCGCGAGCGCTACATCCGTCAGGGGCCCCAGCGAGAGAATTTCAAGCTTCCCCGTGTATTTCCGCGCCATTTCGATGATGAAATCCGCGCCGTTTTTATCGGATGGCGTTCCCTTCGCGTAGAGCTCGAGCGAGGCTCCAAGGCCGCTTTTGCCGTGGATGTTGCTGGCAGAGCGCACCGGGCGCACCAGCGGCTTCGCGCTTCCGGCGAGCACCGGGATATCCGCGCGAGCGTTATATTCACACGCGAGCAGCGCATTGTTGACGGTCACATCCAGCCCGACGTTTCCGCTCAGCGCGACCATGCCGAGCACGTCAAATTCGGGTCTGGAGAGCACCATGCTCAGCGCGATAAAATCGTCGATCCCCGGGTCGGTGCAGATGACGAGCGGCCTTTTTTCCATGAACGTTCCTCCTGTTTCGGATTTTTTCTTATTGTACCATATGCGTCACAAAAAGCAAGGCTCACGCAAACGCTGCCCCGTAGGCCGCGCGGAGCGCCTGCTCATATTGGCTGTCGTTGACGCAGAACATTGCGCCCGGCGGGGTTTGGACGAGATGGTGCACCGGCGCACCGGAGGCCTCGATGGCGGCGGAGAGCGTCGGAATATCTTTTGTCGACCGGCAGAGCGCGAGAAGGACGGCCAAATTCTCCCGCAGCTTCACCTGTGCACCGGAGAAGCGTTCTCGCAGCTGCTCGGCGGCGGCATGCAGTGCGTCCGCTTCTGCGCCGGAAGAAAGAAGCAGGCACAGGCCCTCCACGCCGCAGGCGCTGTGGAACGTTTCAATCCGGTGCTCGTTGAGGCACGCGCGCACCTCCAAGAGCGCCGTCTCCTCCGTGTTTTCCGGAAAGATAACGCGCAGCATGGAAACGGGTCGTCTTCCCGCAAAGCCGATGACACCGGAAGCAGACAGACTTGCGGGCGCGTCGAAGCCGATGCGCGTGCCGGGGGCGTCGGGGGCGAAGGTCGAGCGGATGTGCAGCGGAATCTGCCGCTCGCGCACGGGGGCGACCGCGCTTTCATGCAGCACCTGCGTCCCGGCGGCAGAAAGTAATTGCAGCTCCGGGTAGCTGAGGGTTTCGATTGGCGCAGGGCGCTTCACGATTTTCGGATCGGCGGCCAGAATGCCCGGCACATCCGTCCAGTTTTCATACACGTCCGCATGCAGCGCCGCCGCAGCCAGGCTTCCCGTGATGTCCGAGCCCCCGCGCGGGAAGGTATGGACGCGTCCGTCCGGGAGCACGCCGTAAAACCCCGGGGTTACGATCTTCCGCCCGTCGGCAAGAGATTGAAGCGCCGCATAGGAGGCTTCCTGCAAAACGTTTCCCGCGTAGTCAAATTGCAGCCAGCTTCTGGCGTCCACAAACGAAAAGCCGAGATACGCCGCCATCAGCTTCGCGGCCAGGTATTCTCCCCGCGAGGCCAAAAAATCCGCGCTCGTCCGGGCGGACAAGCTTTCGTAGATCGCGTCTAAGTCGTCTTCGATCGGATAGTCGATCGCGCATTCGTCGCGGATGGCGAGATAGCGGCTCGCGATTTTGCGCCAGAGCTCCCAGCACGGCACACCGTATCTTAGATGGGCGTGGCAGAGATAGAGTAAATCCGTAATTTTATGGTCATCGGCATGGCGCTTTCCCGCGGCGGAGACGACGATGACGCGCCGGGCGATATCCCCCGTCACAATTTCGCGCACTCGCTTCCAATTTGCCGCGCAGGAGAGGGAAGAGCCGCCGAATTTTGCGATTGCCAGCATTTGCTTCACCTCATAATATGGTTTGCAGCGGAAAGCTTCCGCTGTGCCATTCTATGAAAAAGCCCGCCGGTTTGACAAAGTACGGCCCTGTTCCACGGATAACTTCGCCGCACTTCCGGGATACACGTAGGGTCAATGTAGGCATCGCCCCATACGGACCTGCCAGAAAGTATCGGTAAAGACGAAGAAAGGCCGCGCCCCGGATTTCCGGGGCGCGGCTTTGCTGCGTGAATGCCTTATTCGATGGAGGTCACGGGATAGTCCTGCGCCTCGACAGCTTTTTTGAGGGTATCGTCTGCGACATCCTTCGAGAGCGTCACAACCGCCGTGCCCGCTTCGTGGCTGACCTTCGCTTCGGTCACGCCGTCGACGGCCTCAAGGGCTTTTTTGACTCTGGCCTCGCAGTGGCCGCACATCATACCGGTAATATGCATTGTTTTTTCCATGGTTTCTGGTTCCTCCTTTGTTGTTGCAGCGGGAAGCTGCTTTGTGTGTCTCTTATGATCATGCCGCGCGTCGCGGAGCTTAAAGAGATTGAGCCGAAGGGCGTTGGACACCACGCAGAAGCTGGACAAACTCATCGCTGCCGCGCCGAACATCGGGTTGAGCGTCAGCCCCAGCGGGACAAACACGCCCGCCGCGAGGGGAATGCCGATGGTGTTGTAGAAAAACGCCCAGAAGAGGTTTTCATGAATGTTGCGGAGCGTCGCGCGGCTCAGGCGGATGGCTGCCGGAACATCGAGCAGACGGCTCTTCATGAGGACAACGTCCGCCGCGTCGATGGCGACGTCGGTGCCGGCTCCGATGGCAACGCCGATATCCGCTCTCGTAAGTGCCGGCGCGTCGTTGATGCCGTCTCCGACCATTGCCGTCTTGCCCTGCGTCTTGAGCTTGCGGATTTCCAGCTCCTTGCCTTCCGGCAGAACGCCTGCGATGACCTCGTCCACGCCTGCCTGTTTGCCGATTGCTTTTGCAGTTCTTTCATTGTCGCCTGTCAGCATCACGACGCGAACGCCCATATTCTGAAGCTCGCGCACGGCCTGCGGGCTGTCTTCTTTGATGACGTCTGCCACGGCGATCACGCCGAGAAGCCTGCCGTCGAGACTGAAATAGAGCGGGGTCTTGCCTTCGTCGCTGAGAGACTGTGCCTGTTTTTTGATCGCTTCGGGAATCTGCGCTTTGGCGCCGATAAATTTGTCGTTGCCGCCGCAAAGGGGGCTGCCCTGATAGCTCGCCGTAAGGCCGTTTCCAGGCAGGGCTTGAAATTCCGAAACCTCGTCGGGAGAAATGCCAAGCGTCTCGGCGCGTTTTAGAATTGCCTTGGAAAGCGGGTGCTCGCTCTTTTGCTCGAGTGAGACGGCAAGACGGAATAACTCCTGCTCCGTGACGCCGGCTGCCGGGAGAACGTCCGTGACTGCGGGCTCGCCGGAGGTAATGGTGCCGGTTTTGTCAAGGGCGACGATCTGGATCCTGCCGGTTTCTTCCAGACTTGCCGCCGTTTTAAAGAGAATGCCGTTCTTCGCGCCGAGGCCGCTTCCGACCATGATGGCGACCGGGGTCGCAAGACCCAGCGCACACGGGCAGCTGATGACGAGCACGGAAATTCCGCGCGCAAGGCTGTAGCCGAAGGGCTTTCCGATGAGAAGCCACACAATCGTGGTCACAAGTGCGATGGAGATGACCGCCGGGACAAAAATGCCGGAGACCTTGTCGGCAATTTTTGCGATCGGCGCTTTGGTGGCCGCCGCGTCGGAGACCATCTGGATGATCTGCGAGAGCGTCGTGTCCTGCCCCACGCGGGTGGCGCGGCAGGTCAAAAAGCCCGACTGATTGACGGTCGCGGCGGAAACGGTATCGCCGGAGGCTTTGTCGGTGGGGATGCTCTCGCCGGTAAGTGCCGCTTCATTGACCGCGCTTGTGCCATCAAGCACCACGCCGTCGACCGGGATGCTCTAGCCGGGGCGGACGACGAAGGTGTCGCCGGACTGCACCTGCTCGATGGGAACGGTCTCTTCCTTGCCATTCCGGACGACGGTTGCGGTTTTGGGCGCGAGCTTCATCAGGCTCTTGAGTGCGTCCGTCGTTCTGCCCTTCGAGCGGGCCTCGAGCATCTTGCCGACGGTGATGAGCGTTAAAATCATGGCGGCGGACTCAAAGTAGAAGTCCATCATGTAGTTCATGACCGCGTCCATATCGCCCCGGACCTGCGCGCCGGTCATGGCAAAGAGGGCGTAGGTGCTGTAAACAAATGCGGCGGTCGAGCCGAGGGCGACGAGCGTGTCCATATTGGGCGCGCGGTGCCAGAGGGCCTTGAAGCCGCTGATGAAAAAGCGCTGGTTGATGACCATGATGACGACTGTGAGCAAAAGCTGCGTCAGGCCCATCGCCACGTGGTTGTCTGCGTAGAAGCTCGGCAGCGGCCAGCCCCACATCATGTGCCCCATCGAAAAATACATGAGCACGAGTAAAAATCCGAGTGACCAGAAGAGTCTCCGCTTGAGCTTCGGCGTTTCGTGATCCTCCAGCTGCTTTTCCGCGTCCTGCATGTTTGTCTGCGCCTGATTGGACGCGCCCTTTTCACTTGCGCCATAGCCCGCCTGCTCGACGGCCTGAATGATTTCCTGCGCGCTTGCCGTTCCATCCACGCCCATGGAGTTTGTGAGAAGACTCACCGAGCAGCTTGTCACACCCGGAACCTTGCTCACCGCCTTCTCCACGCGCGACGAGCACGCCGCGCAGCTCATGCCTGTAACATTGAATTGTTTCATGCTTTGCACCTCTTTGCCTTACCCTGCCGGTAGCATGCCCGGCTTCTGCCTATTTCATCAGTTTCTGTAGGGTGACGACCAGCTCGTCGATCACCTCGTCGTGTCCCTCGCGAATGTCGTTTGCCACGCACGAGCGCAGATGGCTTGCCAGCAGCTCCTTATTGAATGCGTTGAGCGCCGCGTTGGCCGCTGCCGACTGCACAAGAATATCGGGACAGTACGCCCCGTTTTCGACCATGCTGCGGATGCCGCGGATCTGGCCCTCGATGCGGCTGAGGCGGTTGATGAGCTTCTTGTATTCCTCCGGCGAGCGCTCCTTTTTGCGCTGTGAGCACATGGGACAGCTCCGTTCTTCCATGCCGTGCCTCCTTGTGTGTTTTAAATACCCCCTCGGGGTATATTCACTATATACCCCCAAGGGGTATTTGTCAAGCGAAAATTTTTCGTTTGCGCGATTTTTTGGAGCAGCTGCGGCGTTGGACATGAGAATTCACAAAATCGTCACAGGATTCTGTAAAAAAAGCCTTGACATTTTCGGCAATCTGGATATTATATAAGATGTTAGCACTCGGAGATAAAGAGTGCTAAGACAAAAACCGTAGATCAGGCCGCAAGGCCAGAACATAATCAAGGAGGTAATCTTATGAAACTGACTCCGCTGGCAGACAACGTGCTGCTCAAGAGCTTTGAAGCTGAGGAAAAGACCGCGTCGGGCATCATCCTGTCCACGGCGACCAAGGAAAAATCCGTGGTGTCTGAGGTTGTGGCCGCAGGTCCCGGCACAGATGACGTGAAGATGACCGTCAAGAAGGGCGACAAGGTCATCACCGGCAAGTTCGCAGGCCAGGAGCTCAAGCTCGACGGCGAGGACTATGTCATCTGCAAGCTCGCCGATATTCTGGCAATTGTTGACTAAGACTGATTGAACGCTTCAAGGAAAGGAAGATTTTATTATGGCAAAACAGATCGTTTACGGCGAGGACGCGCGCAAGGCGCTGCTGTCCGGCATTGACCAGCTTGCCAATACCGTTAAAGTTACTCTGGGCCCGAAGGGCCGCAACGTCGTGCTCGGCAAGAAGTACGGCGCGCCGCTGATCACGAACGACGGCGTTACGATTGCAAAGGACGTCGAGCTTGAGGACGCGTTTGAGAACATGGGCGCGCAGCTCGTCCGCGAGGTCGCTACCAAGACCAACGATGTGGCCGGCGACGGCACGACGACTGCGACGCTGCTTGCACAGGCGATTGTCCACGAGGGCCTGAAGAACGTTTCCGCCGGCGCGAACCCCATGGTCATGCGCAAGGGTATGGAAAAGGCCGTTGAGACCGCTGTGGAGACCATCAAGGCAAACTCCGAGGCCGTCAAGGGCAGCGACGATATCGCACGTGTCGGCGCGGTGTCTTCCGGCGACGAGGCCATCGGCAAGCTGATCGCGGAGGCCATGGAGAAGGTTTCCGCTTCCGGCGTGATCACCATCGAAGAGTCCAAGACCGCCGAGACCGGCCTCGAGGTTGTCGAGGGCATGCAGTTTGACCGCGGCTACATCTCCCCGTACATGGTCACCGATACCGAGAAGATGGAGGCTGTCATCGACGATCCGTATATCCTGATTACCGACAAGAAGATCTCCTCCATCCAGGAGATCCTGCCGATCCTCGAGCAGATCGTCAAGGGCGGCCAGAAGCTGTTCATCATCGCCGAGGACGTTGAGGGCGACGCGCTGTCGACCCTGCTCGTCAACCGTCTGCGCGGCAGCTTCAACTGCGTCTGCGTCAAGGCTCCTGGCTTCGGCGACCGCCGCAAGGAAATGCTCAAGGACATCGCCGTTCTTACTGGCGGCACATATGTCTCGAGCGAGCTGAACATGAACCTGCCCGACGTGCAGCTGGCTGACCTTGGCCGTGCCCGTCAGATCAAGGTCACGAAGGACAACACCGTCATCGTCGACGGCGCTGGCGACGCAAACGAGATCAAGGCGCGTGTTGCCGAGATCAAGAACACACTGGCCATCACCACCTCCGACTACGACAAGGAAAAGCTGCAGGAGCGTCTGGCAAAGCTGTCCGGCGGCGTAGCCGTCATCAAGGTCGGCGCGCAGACCGAAGTCGCCATGAAGGAGCAGAAGCTTCGTGTGGAAGATGCGCTGAACGCAACGCGCGCGGCTGTCGAGGAAGGCATCGTTGCCGGCGGCGGCACGGCGTTTGTGAACGCGATCCCGGCTGTTGAAAAGCTGGTCGCGAAGCTCTCCGGCGACGAGAAGACCGGCGCTTCCATCATCGCCAAGGCCCTGCAGGCTCCGATCCGCCAGATTGCAGAGAACGCGGGTGTGGACGGCTCCATCGTCTACGAGAAGATCCGTTCGAGCCGCAAGCTCGGCTATGGCTACAACGCCTACAGCGAGACCTACTGCGACATGATCCCGTCCGGTATCGTCGACCCGACCAAGGTCACGAGAACCGCGCTCGAGAACGCTGCTTCGATCGCCTCCTGCGTCCTGACGACCGAATCTCTGGTCGCCGACAAGCCCGATCCGCAGGCAGATGCCGCGATGGCTGCTGCCGCAGCACAGGGCGGCATGGGCGGCGGCATGTACTAAGCCGTAACCAGGTTCTGATTTGTAACGCACAACAAAAGCCCGGCGTTTGTTCCCGCAAGCGCCGGGCTTTGCAGCCAAGCCGGAAAAAAGTAAACTTCCCGTCAGCTTTCGCTTTACAAGCTCCAAAATATTTGCTATAATAGCTTCGCGTTTTGAAACGCAATACGCGCTCGTAGCTCAGTTGGATAGAGTGACAGACTCCGACTCTGTAGGTCGCACGT
>ERZ772882.3026-NODE-3026-length-13981-cov-36.473072_pt1 | contig 13981 bp, 10 predicted proteins | sample MGYA00580576_ERZ772882 | MGnify/ENA primary metagenome ERZ772882 (study PRJEB29015, sample SAMEA2737658) | human gut metagenome | biome: human gut; feature: human-associated habitat; material: faeces | place: China | collected 2012 ... | reverse complement strand
CACGGATGGCAATTCCCTTCTTGGCAGCCTGCAACTGCCAAGGCACGATATTGGAGTGATGCTCCATGGTAGAGATAATCACCTCGTCGCCCTCGCTCATAAAGGCATCGCAGAACGATGAAACCACGAGATTCAGACTCTCTGTAGTGCCACGGGTAAAGATGACTTCCTCAACCTTAGGCGCATTGATAAACTTGCGCACGGTTTCGCGGGCTGCCTCATGAAGGTCGGTAGCCTGCTGAGAGAGATAGTGAACGCCACGATGCACATTGGCATTTACGTTGAGATACTCGTCGCGCATGGCATCGAGCACGCACAATGGCTTCTGCGTGGTTGCCGCATTATCCAGATACACCAATGGCTTATCATAGACCTTTCTCGATAAAATCGGGAAATCTGCTCTTACTTGATTGATATCATACATATTTTTAAGAACTTAACTCCTTTGAAAGGATATTATCTACTTGCAAAGCTTGCAGCCCTCGCACTTATTAAGTTCACCACGGAATCGCTTCTCTACGAGATGATGCAGGCGATCGCGCAATGGCTCCAGCTCCATCTTGTCGATGACTTCGTTGATAAATGCAAACTGAAGGAGCAACTTAGCCTCCTCGCGGCTCACACCACGCTGCTGCATATAGAACAATGCGGCATCGTTGAGCTGACCTACAGTACTACCGTGCGCACACTTCACATCATCGGCATAAATCTCAAGCATCGGCTGGGTGAACATACGGGCAGTCTTCGTTGCACAGAGGTTCTGGTTGGTTTCCTGAGAAATAGTCTTCTGGGCACCATGACGAACCAACACTCTACCGGCAAAAGCACCACGTGCCTCACCATCGAGCACATACTTATAAAGCTCGTTGCTGGTACAATGACCCACCTGATGATCGATGAGCGTATTGTTATCAACCACCTGGTTCTTGTCGGCTATCACACAACCATTGCAGAAGCACTCAGCTCCCTCGCCCTTGAATACGAGGTCAAGACGGTTGCGGGTAATACCGTTATGAAGCGTGATGACGTTATGGTTCACGCGGCTGTTAGCCTGCTGCTCGATATAAACGTTGCTGACACGACGGTTCTTGTAATGAGTCTCCTCCAGACAATAGAGGTCGAGACTGGCATTCTCGCCAACATAAGCCTCGATTACCTGAGTAGCGAGGAAGTTCTTGTCATCGGCTGCATGGTCGCAGAAGAGAAACTTAGCCTCAGCACCCTGTTCCATCACGATGAGTACACGTCGGTTTACCATCAAATCTACATCCGAACGGAGAATATTGACGACCTGAATGGTTCGCTCCACCTTCACGTTCTTTGGTACGTAGATAAGCAAGCCATCCTGTGCCAGGAATGTATTCAATGCCGTGATGCCATCTTCGTCGGTTTTGGCAATCTTAGCGTAGTATTTCCCGATGAATTCAGGGTTTTCTGCAGCAATCTTGTTCAAAGAGTCCACGATTACGCCCTCCGGAAGCTCTACTTTAGGCAAAGCTTTGTTATAAAAAGCATCGTTCACCACGAAGTAGAGCGAAGTGCTCAGGTTAGGCACATCGCAGCGGAAAGCCTCGTATGGATCTACCGGAATTTCCAGACGATTCAAGTTCAAGCCATAGTCTGGCTCGAAGATGGCGCTCATATCTGTGTACTTGTATCTTTCTACCTTGCGGGAAGGGAAGCCCAGGCGACGGAAGTCCTCGAAAGCAGCATCGCGCACTGCATTGAGAACCTCAGCACTGTTCTTCTTGATCATTCTCGAAGAAGACTGATACAAGTCTAAATATTGTTTTTCTGAATGCATAGCCATCCTCCCTATTATTTCTCATCTACTTCAGCCTTGATCCAGTCGTAGCCACGAGCCTCAATCTCCTTGGCAAGTTCAGGACCGGCAGTCTTCACGATTCTACCCTTATAGAGTACGTGAACCACACTTGGCTTAATCATATCGAGCAGACGCTCATAGTGAGTGATGACGATGGCAGATGTCTTGTCGGTATGCATCTTGTTCACACCGTCAGCCACGATACGCATCGCATCCACATCGAGACCAGAGTCGGTTTCATCGAGGATAGAGAGCTTTGGCTCCAGCATAGCCATCTGGAAAATCTCGTTGCGCTTCTTCTCACCACCCGAGAAACCTTCGTTTACTGAACGGCGAGCCAACTTGCTGTCCAATTCCACCAACTCGCGCTTCTCACGCATCAGTTTCATGAATTCGCTTGTATTCAATGGTTCCAACCCCTGATACTCACGCTTGGCATTGATAGCCGCACGCATGAAGTTGGTCATGGATACGCCAGGAATCTCCACCGGATACTGGAAAGAGAGGAACAAGCCTTCACGGGCACGGTCCTCTGGCTTCATATCCAGGAGGTTCTTGCCGTTGAAGATAGCCTCACCCTCGGTTACGGTATAGAGAGGGTTACCCGTGAGCACAGCGCTCAAGGTTGACTTACCGGAACCGTTAGGTCCCATGATAGCATGTATCTCACCGTCGTTGATAGTCAGGTTGATACCTTTCAATATTTCTTTGCCTGCAATAGTAGCATGCAGATTCTTTACCTCTAACATATTATTACTTAAAAAATGCGTTCAAAATATTGGAACAAAACTCTTCAAAGAAAGATGGTGGCTTCTCCCAGCCCCATTGCACAAACAACGAAGGAGGGTCTAGTACCCAAAATGAGCACTCACCTGGTCGTATGACTTTACCCTTCATCTGCGGAACATAACTCGATGTCTGCATAATGGACTTGGTCAATGTAGGGTCAGACTCATCAACATGACAATATCGACCACAACGAAGATACACATTTTGCTCTTGCTTGCATTTCGCAACAAAAGATGCAACGATGGAATCTTGCTGTGCCGTCAAGCCATTTTTTTGATGATTGAAAAGGTCTTGAGCCGTTAAGTTCAAGCTATCAACTAACAATAACATCAACAACATTCTTTTCATAACCACCTCTCTTTCTTATTATTCTTAGCCAACGGTGCCTTCGAGTGAAACACTTAGGAGTTTCTGTGCCTCTACGGCAAACTCCATAGGCAACTTGTTGAGCACGTCCTTGGCATAACCGTTTACGATCAAGCCGACAGCCTCCTCGGTAGGAATGCCTCGCTGATTACAATAGAAGAGCTGGTCTTCTGAAATCTTCGAGGTAGTTGCCTCATGCTCGAACACGGCTGTGTCGTTATGGGCATCCATATATGGGAAGGTATGTGCTCCACAATCGCTGCCCAGCAACAAGGAGTCGCAGGAACTGTAGTTGCGCGCATTGTCGGCATTGGACGTGGCACGAACCAGCCCTCGATAGGAGTTCTGGCTATGACCAGCCGAAATACCCTTCGAGATGATGGTACTCTTGGTGTTCTTACCCATGTGAATCATCTTGGTACCCGTATCAGCCTCCTGATAGTTGTTGGTAACAGCCACACTGTAGAACTCAGCTACAGAGTTATCACCACGCAAGATGCAAGAAGGATACTTCCAAGTGATAGCCGAGCCAGTCTCTACCTGAGTCCAGCTCAACTTAGAGTTGACACCACGCAAGTCACCTCGCTTGGTTACCAGGTTCAGCACACCACCCTTACCATGCTCATCACCAGGATACCAGTTCTGAACGGTAGAGTACTTCACCTCTGCATTATCCTTGACGATAATCTCCACGATAGCCGCATGGAGCTGGTTCTCATCACGCATTGGCGCTGTACATCCCTCCAGGTAAGAAACGTAGGCATCATCATCGGCGATGATCAATGTACGCTCAAACTGACCGGTGTTACGGGCATTGATGCGGAAGTAACTGCTCAACTCCATCGGACAGCGGACGCCCTTAGGAATATAAACGAATGAGCCATCACTGAATACGCAACTGTTCAAGGCTGCATAAAAGTTATCACGATAAGGAACTACGGTTCCCAGATACTCTCTTACCAGATCAGGATGCTCCTTCACAGCCTCACCGATACTGCAGAAGATGACGCCCTTCTCACGGAGTTTCTCCTTGAAAGTAGTCTTTACCGACACAGAGTCCATGATGGCATCTACGGCGGTACCGCTCAAAGCCAGACGCTCCTCCAGAGGAATACCGAGTTTGTCGAATGTTTTCTCCAACTCAGGATCAATCTCCTTGTTTTTTGGCTTCTTTGCCAAAGGGTCGGCATAGTATGAAATCTCCTGATAGTCAATAGGTGGCACGTGAACGTGTCCCCACTTTGGCTCCTTTAGCGTCTTCCAGTAATTGTAGGCTTTCAGACGAAATTCGAGCATCCAGTCTGGCTCTCCCTTCTTCTGCGAGATCAGGCGCACAACATCCTCGTTGAGACCCTTTTCTATGATTTCAGTATGTACATCAGTGGTAAAGCCGAATTCATACTTCTGCTCAGCCACCTGCTTGACAAACTGATTCTTTTCTTGTTCTTTCTCTGCCATTTTATTTAGAATAACCTTTCGTTATTTTAACCCTAAATAGGGATAAGCCGCTGAGGACTCATCCCTACCTTATTATATATATGATAGAGCGAAAAACAAATGAATTCTTCACTTTTCGTTCTTCACTCTTCACTTTATTAAAGCTTCTGCTCTACCTCGATCTCAGTGAAGGTCTCGATAACGTCGCCCTCCTGGATATCGTTGTAGTTGACGAGGCTCAAACCGCATTCCATACCGGTAACCACCTCCTTGACATCGTCCTTGTAACGCTTCAAGGCACCGATTTCAGCAGTACGGATCACGATACCGTCACGGATGACGCGAGCCTTATCCTTAGCATGTACCTTACCCTCGGTAACGAGACCACCGGCAATAGTACCCACCTTAGAAATCTTGAAGGTCTGCTTAACCTCAACCTGACCGGTAACGATTTCCTTCTTCACCTTGTCGAGCATACCAACCATCGCACTCTTGATATCGTCGATAGCATCGTAGATGATAGAGTATGTGTTGATTTCAACACCCTCACGGTCGGCAGCCTTACGAGCATCGGCAGATGGACGAACCTGGAAACCAACGATGACTGCATCTGAAGCAGATGCCAGCATCACGTCGTTCTCTGAAATCTGACCCACAGCCTTGTTCACCACGTTCACCTGAACCTTCTCGGTAGAAAGCTTGATGAATGAGTCGCTCAAAGCCTCAACAGAACCATCGGTATCACCCTTCACGATGACGTTCAACTCATGGAACTCACCACGTGCGATACGGTGAGAGATATCACCCAGGGTCAAGCGCTTCTGAGTACGCAAGCCCTGCTCACGCTGCAGCTGCTCACGCTTGTTGGCGATTTCGCGAGCCTCCTGCTCTGTCTCAATTACGTGGAACTGGTCACCTGCAGTAGGCGCACCATTCAAACCGAGGATGATAGCTGGCTCTGCAGGAGCTGCTGACTTGATGTTGGCATTACGCTCATTGAACATCGCCTTGACACGACCCCAAGAAGTACCGGCGAGAACGATGTCGCCTACCTTCAAGGTACCGTTGGCAACCAATACGGTAGAAACATATCCACGACCCTTGTCGAGAGAAGACTCGATGATGGTACCTGTAGCACGACGGTTAGGGTTAGCCTTCAAGTCGAGCATATCAGCCTCGAGGAGCACCTTGTCGAGCAAATCGTGAACACCGATACCCTTCTTGGCACTGATTTCCTGGCACTGATACTTACCACCCCACTCCTCAACGAGCAGATTCATGTTAGCCAAGTCCTCACGGATACGGTCTGGGTTAGCACCTGGCTTATCAATCTTGTTGATTGCGAATACCATAGGCACACCGGCAGCCTGGGCATGAGCGATAGCCTCCTTGGTAGTAGGCATCACAGAGTCATCGGCTGCGATGATGATGATGGCGATATCGGTAGCCTGGGCACCACGGGCACGCATGGCGGTAAACGCCTCGTGACCTGGAGTATCAAGGAAGGTTACCTTGCGACCGCTTTTCAGGGTCACACTATAGGCACCGATATGCTGGGTAATACCACCTGCCTCACCGGCAATCACATTGGTATTGCGGATATAGTCGAGCAAAGAGGTTTTACCATGGTCTACGTGACCCATGACGGTTACGATTGGAGCACGTGGAACCAAGTCGTTCTCATCATCCACTTCCTCGCTCACGGCCTCCTGAACCTCGGCACTCACGTATTCGGTCTTGAAACCGAACTCCTCAGCTACCATGTTGATGGTCTCTGCATCCAGGCGCTGGTTGATAGATACCATGATACCTACACCCATCAAGGTAGAGATAACCTGAGTAACGCTGATATCCATCATCGTAGCCAACTCGCTAACGGTAACGAACTCAGTAAGTTTCAGGGTCTTGCTTTCCTTCTGCTCCTGACGAGCCTGATCCTGCAACTTCTCCTGAACAGCCTCACGCTTCTCCTTACGGTACTTAGCACCCTTCTTGTTCTGACTCTTGCTGGTCAAACGTGCAAGAGTCTCCTTAACCTGGCGTGCTACAGCCTCGTCATCAACCTCGATCTGGCGCTGGTTGCCGCGGTTGTTGTTATTGCCGCGATTATTATTGTTATTATTTCTGTTGCGGTTTTTGTTCTTCTTGTTATTACCGCCGTTGTTGCCATTACCTCCGCCATTATTCTTAGCTTCGGCATTGATGTCAACACGTTCTTTGTTGATACGAACACGCTTTTTGCGCTCATTGTGCTGTTGAGCCATTTTCTCCTCACGTTCCTTGCGGCGCTCCTCCTTGGTTTTCTTCTTAGGACGAGTGCTCTGGTTGAGAGAAGACAAATCTATCTTGCCCAACACCTTAGGCTCATTAGCAGTAAACTTCTTCTCACTCTTGAGAGTAAACACGCTGTTGTCTGCTGCGCCAGCAGAATGCTGTGCAGTTTCATTCTTAGCATGATGATGCTCTTTCTTTCCCTGAGGAGCATTCTGCTTATTCATCTGAGCGTTTGACTGCTGTGATTTCTGATGATTTTCCTGTTTCATTTGCTGTTTATGCTGAGAAGCCTGTTGTGGCTTCTGTTCCTTCTTTTGCTCAGCCTTAGGAGCGTCTTTCTTCTGCTCAGGACTGACGGCAGCAGTCTCAGGCTTTTTCGCAACAGACTCTGCAGCAGGCTTCTTACCGATATTGTCCAAGTCAATCTTTCCCAGCGGCTTGTACTGCTGCTGTCCATTAGACTCCAACAAGCTTTCAGCGCGATTGTCCTTCTGCTCTGGCGCACGCTTCTTATCTTTTGCTTTTTTGGTAAAGAGTTTCTCAGCCTGATCACGAACCTCTCTGTCCTGACTGAAGGCATCATTCAATGCCTTGTATTGCTGGTCGGTGAGTTTGAAGCTCGGTTCTGCCTTGACATCTCCCAGGTCTTTTCTTTTCTCTAGGAATTCAACTGCCGTCTGAAGTCCTATATTTAATTCACGTAGTGCTTTATTTAATCTGATGCTCATAAATTATTTATTCTCCTATTTTTAAAGTTAGATTCCCTGCAAGCACTCGCTGGCAAGGGAATTATTGTTCGAATTCGGCGCGCAACACGCTGAGTACATGATCAACGGTCTCCTCTTCGAGGTCGGCCTTCTCAATCAGCAAGTTGCGAGGTGCATTGAGTACCTGCTTGGCAGTATCAAGACCGATGCCCTTGATAGCATCGATAACCCACTGGTCAATCTCATCAGAGAACTCATCCAAGTAGATATCCTCATCGGCCTCATTCTCGTCTACCTCACGGAATACGTCGATGGTATATTCTGTAAGCATAGAAGCCAGTTTGATGTTCATACCGCCACGGCCGATAGCCAAACTAACTTCCTCAGGCTGCAAGTAAACCTCTGCTTTCTTGTTCTCATCATCAACATTGATTGAAGAAACCTTGGCTGGAGCCAACGCACGCTGAATGAAGAGTTTGGTATTGCTTGAGTAGTTGATGACATCGAGATTCTCGTTGCAAAGTTCGCGAACGATACCGTGAACGCGGCTACCTTTAACACCTACACATGCGCCAACCGGGTCGATACGCTCATCGAATGTTTCAACAGCAATTTTAGCACGCTCTCCCGGAAGACGGGCGATACGGCGGATTGCAATCAGACCGTCTGCAATCTCAGGAACCTCAGCCTCCAACAGGCGCTGCAGGAAGATAGGAGCAGTACGGCTCAGGATAATCTTCGGATTATTGTTCTCATTGTCTACACGGAGGATGACCGCACGAACTGTCTCACCCTTGCGGTAAGTATCACCAGGAATCTGCTCGGTCTTAGGCAACATGAGCTCGTTGTTCTCATCATCTACAATCAGAACCTCGCGCTTCCAAACCTGATAAACCTCACCAGAGATAACCTGACCTACGCGATCCTTGTACTTGTTGTAGAGTGAATCATGCTCCAACTCAAGAATCTTGGAAGCCAAAGTCTGACGAAGAGTCAAGATGGCACGACGACCAAACTTATTGAAGTCAACCGTCTCACTTACATCCTCACCAACCTCGTAATCCGGCTCAATCTTACGAGCCTCAGAAAGTGTAATTTCCTTATTTTCATCTTCAACTTCGCCATCAGCAACAACTATACGGTTGCGATAAATTTCGAAGTCACCCTTGTCAGGGTTCACGATGACATCAAAGTTTTCGTCACTACCAAAAATCTTGGCAAGTACATTACGGAAGCTCTCCTCCAATACACTTACCAATGTAGTACGGTCGATATTCTTTGTTTCTTTAAACTCGCGGAATGTATCAATCATACTCGCTGTCAATTCTTGCTCTTTTTTAGCCATAACTTAATTGAAACTAATTATGTATTTTGTATATTTTACTTTATCCATCTGGTAAACGTGATCAACCTCCTGCTTAACCGGACGTTTTTTACCTTCAACCTTTACCTTTTCTTCAACGCCAACTGTGAAGTCATTTCCTTCAACAGCTTTCAAGATACCCTTCACCTTCTTGCCGTCGGCATCAAGCACCTCTACCTCCTTGCCAATGAAATTGATATACTGCTGCGGAACTTTGAACGGTTGACCCAAGCCTGCAGAGCCAACTTCGAGCTCATAGTCTTCCTCGTCACGGTTCAAATGATCCTCAATATACTTACTCAAGGCAACACAATCCTCAATCCATACTCCATCGGCATGGTCAATCTCAACAACGATTCTATCGTCGGGACTGATTTCAATGCTTACCAAGAAATATTCCTTATCTTGGAGCCATTCTTCAACTAATTTTTTTACGACGTTTTTATCAATCATATATACCTTATTAAAATAAAATGAGGAACTCTTGTGAGCCCCTCATTCCACTGAACGTTGCAAAATTACAAATATTTTTGTGATTAGCCAAAAAAAATGCAACTTTTTATTCGCAACGTGCACATTTTTAATCGATTGTGCACGTTTTTGTACTTATTTCTTCACAGGATGCAGTATTTTTTCGTATTCTGATGGAGAATTCAGCAATTTTACTGCTTCCTTAATCTGCTTGTCATAGCGCATGGAATTCTGGATGGCACCGCGCTGGAAATAATAGGCTGAAACGATGTCATTTTCCAACAGATGCTTGATGTAATCCTTGTTATAATCCAGATCCTTTGCCACATTATGGCTCAGCTTTTTCTTCAAAGCCTCAAACTCTGCCTTGGCATCATCGTAGTAGCCTTCAAACTTAGCGAGTTTTTCCAAGTCCTTGAGATACTTTTCTGTTTCACGGTCGTACTGGAAGTTAGCCTTCAACACGCGTGTCTTGAATTCATCATAGTCGGCATCGGTCAGCGAGAATTCCTTCGCAGGAGCAATAGCAGGATGCTTGGCGATATAATCAACCTCATAATTAAGCATCACCTCATTACTATCGCGGGCACCAGCCAGATAGAAGGCGATGTTCGGCAAAGAATCAGGCTTTACTTCTACATCCGGCTTCACGCCACCTCCATCTCTCACTTCTCTGCCACCTGCGGTATAGAACACCTTGGTAAGAGAGTCGGGAACATGTTCCACATAACCACCCTTATCGTGCTTATAGTTGAGTGCCTGAACGCATCGACCGCTAGGAATGAAATATTTAGCAGTAGTAAGTTTCACCTGTCCGTTATAAGGCAAATCCATGGTAGTCTGCACCAATCCCTTTCCATACGTGCGCGTACCTAATATTACAGCACGGTCATAATCCTGCAGACTGCCGCTCATGATTTCACTGGCACTGGCAGAATTCTCGTTCACCAATACCACCATCGGCATAACGGAATCTATCGGTTCAACCGTGGTCTTATAAACATGATTAGAACGCTGCAACTTTCCCTTCATCTCCAAGACTGTCTTACCTTTAGGCAAGAACATATTGATGATGCTGACCGCTTCGGTAACAGAACCACCACCATTATTACGCAGATCGAAGACAAGGCTCTTGGCTCCTTGCTTTCTCAAATCGATGAAAGCACGACGCACTTCCTTGGCAGACTGCTCGGTAAAGGAATTGAAGTTGATGTAACCGATGCTACCCTCCAACATGCCATAATAAGGCAAGAACGGCAACTGGATGGTACGGCGTGTTACCTTCACCTTCATCGTCTTGCCTGTACTTGGACGCTTAACTTTCAGCATGAAAGAAGAACCCGGATCACCACGAAGATGATCGCTGACATAGCTCACCTCCTTATTGGTCATATCCTCATCATCAATACTCAGGATGATGTCACCCTTCTTCAGTCCCACTTCTGCAGCAGGCATATTCTCGTAAGGCTCGCTGATACAGACGCGCTGCAACTGGAAATTGTAGCGTATCACCGCACCTACACCCGCATACTTGCCGGTGAGCAGGTTTTTGAGTTCCTTCATCTTCTGCTCAGGATAATAGGTAGTATAAGGGTCGAGACTACGCAACATGGCATTGATACCATTTCCGACCACAACTTCAGCATCGAGCGTATCAACATACATCAAATCGAGATTTTTGTAGATGGCATTGAATATTTCCATATTCTTTGCGGCTTTGAAGTCATGATCTTTGTCAACCTGGGCAAAAGTAGGAACTGCCAGGAGCACCATAAGCAAGGAGAACAGTATTCTTTTCATTGTTACCTTATTTAATTGTATATGATTCAACTTATTGATTATTTCCTCCCCCTCTTCACGGCATTCGCCCTCGGGAGAAGATTTCGACCACAAAAGTACTCATTTCTTTGCGAAAAACACCATAAAATAGGCAAAAAATGGCACAAAGATAAGAAAAAATACACTTTTTTAGAGAAAAAGCGAAAAAAGTCAGCAAAAAATTTGGCAGAATGAAGAAAAGTTAGTACTTTTGCACACGCAAATAAGGAACGTCATGTTCTTTACAGAAAAAATGCTTCAATAGCTCAGTTGGTTAGAGCACCTGACTGTTAATCAGGGGGTCGTTGGTTCAAGCCCATCTTGAAGCGCAATAGATAGAGCCTTGCAAGTCAACTACTTGCAAGGTTCTTTTGTTTTTATACATTTCAAAGTTGCACCCTATTTGCACCCATAATTCATAGACCTCCATTTCACCTGCCCCATTGCAGAATCTTCAACATGTAATTCTGCAAAACGGAGGATTTGCACCCAATATTTATAATCTATTCTCTCTGTTGCACCCATTGCAGAATCCTTAAGCATATAACTCTACAAAATTATAGAGATTTTTAAGGGTTGTCAAGTATCAAAGTTGACAAGTTGAAAATCACTAAGGACTTTCAACTGTCAACAAGATATTTCATTTTCAAAATGTCTTATCTCGAAAAAGATAAATTCTGAGGATCCTGAATAATCTTTGCCACCTTCTCATTGAATAAAGCCATAATATCTTCATATGAAACTTTAATAAACTTATAGTTCTTATGACTGCGAATTTTATCATCTATAACTTTTACTGGTTTTAAACGAGAATTCATATATTCATCAATTGTGCGATTATAAAAAGGATGCTGTGGGTCTGTTATTATATACTTTCCATGAACATCACCATACCCTCCTGGTATTGCAAAAGATTGTGTTTGGATTTTGCTAACAAATAACCGTAAGGTAGAGAATATATCGTCAATACCATCTTCATCAGAATCTAATGAATAGTACAAAGCATCCAACATAGGTACAAATGCGCCAAAAGCAGTACAAACATCTTGACCCGAAAAATAATTAATATAAGAAAAACACATATTAAGCCCTTCCTCTATACGACCCTTTTGCTTATCTAATGCACCCATTTGATTTCTAATCATTTGTTGAAGTTTTGCATTATCATGAGCCAACTTAATATTTTCTTCTTTTTGCTTTTGAAGTTCACCTCTAAATTCAACAACACTAAATATCTGATATCCCATAACCAAAGTAACAATGATACCGACAGCAGAAAGTACTATTCCTAAAAACGTCTCATTGCCAACTTCACAGGGAAACACTCTAAATAAAGAAAAACCTAATGATATGACACACAACAGTGTCAATAATAACATCCAATATTTACATTTACTATCCATACGCATTTATTCTTTAGAATCTCTTTTGATAAAAGTAAATCTTGTCTTCAAACATGGACGAAGGGAAAGATCGTAGGTTCCCATCTGGAAGTAGTTACGACTATCCTTGCTTGGATTCAAGTTCTGATAGAAATGAAGACCACGACCAAGGGTGATGTCCCAATCATTACTAGTGCGGATGTAACGATCATGAGAGTTTTCATCAAATTCATATTCAAATGTCATTATGTTGCCATCCATATCAGCCAGGGTTTCCTTGATACCACTCAAACTATCTTTTATATAAGATGACTCTTCTACCGTATCGCCGAGTTTTGTAATCAACTTAAAAACTTTACAGTCACCTATCTTTACCAATAATTCGATGAATCGAACCAAATTGGTTACCTGATAGCCATGTGACAAGTAAGGTTCTTCGAGCATAACCACCTTTGCCCCCTTCAGATAGTCAGCAAACAAGTCATCATAACCATAACCTATATCGCCATATTGCACATCAATTGTCTTCTCTTTAGGAGAATCATCTTCAACAATCAGAGGTTTCATCATAGGACGATCCTCCATAACCTTTGAAGGTGCATTCTCAAAAGGCATTTCATCATAAGCTTCGGTCAAAACTGCCACTTCAGGATCTTTACGAGGATTCTGGGTTGCCTTGCTATACTTACTTTCCGGACAATATACTATAATTTTCTTTCCATCCCTATTTATATATGACATATTGATACGAGCGTATTCCTCATCAGGCTTACGCTTATTCAATTGTTCCTTCACACGACGACGGCCTTCTATCGCATATTCCACTATTTCATCGAACTCCTCATCAGTTGGTTGACCTGTCGGGAATAACAATTTGATAAAGCCAGATATCGTTTTTTGTAAGGCACGGTTATCACGGCCTTCAATATTATCACCCTTCTTCAAACGGGCATTGACTACCCCCACGTAGTCACTATCATGCACAAATAAGTAATGAAGTGCCTCTGACATATAATCCGTGATCAATCCAAAACCGTTATTATAAGCACTGTCATCAATCTTCGGTATCTCCCACCCTGGAATATAGTTGTAGATACGATCGATTACAGCGAGATCGAAAGCTTCAGGCAAAGTAACCAGCAAGTCTTTATCATAGTTATTAACTATCTGCTGGATATTCAAGTCAAAGTTACCAACAAAAGAGAAACTGGCATAGCCTGTCACTTCCCTACCACGCGAGAAACGACCATTAGCCATATAATCTTTCATGATTTGCACGGTATCGGCATCCTTGATTTTCATCTTGGCAACCTCATCAAAGGCGACATTATCCCAATAACCAACAGCACCCACTTGCTTGCGTTGATTATTATATAGTAATGTGGCAGTTGAAGCCTGTCCACCAGACAACAAAGTAGAATAAGGAGAGAACTCCGAATAAAAATAGCTCTTACCGGTACTTCTGCCTCCCAACTCAATGCTATTATAATTACTTTGAACCAATGGCAGAAAGCGGGAGAGAATATGAAATTTCAATCTTCTACCATTC
>ERZ772882.3021-NODE-3021-length-14003-cov-9.651993_pt1 | contig 14003 bp, 10 predicted proteins | sample MGYA00580576_ERZ772882 | MGnify/ENA primary metagenome ERZ772882 (study PRJEB29015, sample SAMEA2737658) | human gut metagenome | biome: human gut; feature: human-associated habitat; material: faeces | place: China | collected 2012 ... | reverse complement strand
CCGAGGCCATCGTCCAGCGCGGCATGGATCAGCTGATGGAGGGCCGCACGGTGTTCGTCATCGCGCACCGCCTGTCCACCGTCAAGAACTCCGACGTTATCATGGTCCTCGACCACGGCCGCATCATCGAGCGCGGAAGCCACGAAAAACTCATCGCCGAAAGGGGCACCTACTATCAGCTCTACACCGGCGCATTCGAGCTGGAATAAGCAAAAAATCGGGGGCGGCCCGTGCCGCCCCCGATTTTTCGTTTCTTTGCCCGAAAGGCTCTTGCTTTTTCACGCGGATACGCTATAATGACTTCTACGAACGTCCCGTCAGGCTCTCTGCCGGGGCGCTGCTTTCTCTCACGGAATAAGGAGCCTGCTACGCTTATGGAAAATAAAGTCACCGCCCGCAATCCCATCACGGAGGGCTGCATCTGGAAGGGGATGCTGCTCTTCGCGCTGCCGATCATGCTCGGCTCGCTGCTCCAGCAGCTCTACAACACCGCCGACGCCGTCATCGTCGGCCGCGCGCTCGGCAAGGCCGCGCTCGCCTCGGTCGGCGGCTCGTCGGCCCGTATCTCCAACCTGCTCGTCAACGCTTTCGTTGCACTCTCGTCCGGCGCGAGCGTCATCGTCGCGCAGCACTTCGGCGCAAGGGACACGCAGCGCGTGCGCCGGAGCATCTGCACCGCCATGCTGCTCTCGGTGGTCTGCGGCATTCTTCTCACGGTCCTCGGCATTACCTCCGCGCGGCAGCTGCTCGTGTGGATGCAGACCACCCCCGAGACACTCGACGCCTCCGCCTCCTATCTGCGCATCTTCTTCCTCGGCATGGTGCCGACCATGCTCTACAACATGGGCAGCGGCATCCTGCGCGCGATGGGAGACTCCAAGCGTCCGCTTTACTACCTCTTCGTCTGCGTCGTAGCCAACATTGCGCTCGACCTGCTCTTTGTGATCGTTTTCCAATGGGGCATCGAGGGAGCCGCCGCCGCGACCGCTCTTTCGCAGGTCGTGTGCGCGGCGCTGGTCGTGCGCGCCCTGCGGCGGCTGCCCGAGGAGCAGCGTCTGCTCTACGACCGTGAGGAGCTTGACCGCGGCATTCTCCGCCGGATGCTCCACGTCGGCATCCCCGCTGCCCTTCAAAGCTCGATGTACGGCATTGCCAACATCGTCCTGCAGGTCGGCATCAATATGCTCGGTACGGACTCCATGGCGGGCTGGACCGCCTTCAACAAGTTCGATGACTACTACTGGCCCATCTCCAACGCCATCGGCATCGCCGTCATGACCTACGTCGGGCAGAACTTCGGCGCGGGCGACCGCGAGCGCGTGCACGAGTCGATCCACAAGGGGCTGCTCATCCACCTGACGACCTCCGCGCTCTTCTCCGTCATCATCTTCTCGGGTCGCTACCCGATGATGCACCTCTTCGTCGGCGACGATCCGACGGTCATCGCCATCGGCGCGCAGGTGACGGCGCTCATCGCTCCCTGCTATGTGCTCTTCACGCTCGTCGAGGTCCTCTCCTCCACCATGCGCGGCGTCGGCGACGCGGTGGTCCCCGCCGCCATCACGATGGTCTTTACCTGCATCGTGCGTCTCATCTACCTCTGGGGCTACGCCTTCTCGCACAACTCCAACCTCACCATTGCCGTCATCTACCCCATCTCCTGGGTGCTCACCAGCATCGCCTTTCTCCTTTACTATAAGTCCCGCAAATGGATGCCCAAGGGCTTCCATTTCTGAAAAAACTGCGCGCAGAGCCGTTTTCGGCCCTGCGCGCAACCGTCGATTGACAAATTTCCTGCCCGTCTTTCTTGTCCGCAACCGCAAAAAGCGGTATGCTCTGCCCATCAAACAGGCGCCGTGCGCGCCGGGATCGGAGGACCCCCTTATGATATTGGCTGATAAGATCATTGCCCTGCGCAAAAAGGCCGGCTGGTCGCAGGAGGAGCTGGCGGAGCAGCTCGGCGTCACGCGCCAGTCCGTGAGCAAGTGGGAGGGCGCGCAGTCCGTGCCCGATATGGATAAGGTCGTGCAGATGAGCCGTCTGTTCGGCGTGACGACCGACTTTCTGCTCAAGGACGAGCTTTCCGAGGAGGAGCCCGCGCCCGAGGGCTGCGACTCGCCCCTGCGCCGCGTGACGATGGCGGAGGCGTCCGAATATCTCACCCTGCGCCGTGCCGCCGCGCCGAAAATTGCGTTTGCCACGATGCTCTGCATCCTCTCCCCCATCTGCCTGATCCTGCTCGCCGGAATGAGCGAGGTATCGCGCTTCGGCATCTCCGAGGACGCCGCCGCGGGCGTGGGACTGTGTGTGCTGCTCGTGATGGTCGCCGTCGGCGTCGCCATCTTTCTTGCCTGTGCCACCAAGGTCAAGCCCTATGAATTTCTGGAAAAGGAGCCGTTTGAAACGGAGTACGGCGTCGCCGGCATGGTGCGCGAGCGACGGAAGGAGTACGCCCCCGCCTATGCCCGCCTGAATATCACCGGCACTGTGCTGTGCATTCTTGCCGCTGTGCCGCTCTTCGCCGCCATGTGCGTCTCCGCCTCCGACCTCTTCTACATCGGCGCGGTCTGCCTGCTGCTCGCCATCGTCAGCGCCGGCTGCTTCGCCTTCGTGCTCGGCGGCGTGAACCACAGCGCCATGCAGGCCCTGCTCGAGGAGGAGGACTACACCCGCGAGAACAAGGCGAAAAGCCCCGTCATCGGCGCGGTCAGCGGCATCTACTGGCTGCTCGTCACCGCCGTTTACCTCTTCTACACCTTCGGCCCCATGGGCAACGGGCAGCCGAAATACAGCTGGTTCATCTGGGCGGTCGCGGGCGTGCTCTTCGGCGCGGTCATGCTGGTGGTAAAGCTCATCGCAAGGAGAAAGTGACCGCCGCGCGGTACATAGAAAAATGTCCGTTCTCCGAGAGAACGGACATTTTTTGCGTTTTCGCCTACAGGCATTCGGCACAGTAGGCGCGGATGTCGAACGCGTCCAGTGGGCTGGTCGCCCTGAGGTAGAGCGGGTGGTGCGGGTGTCCCTTGACCGAGCGCCGTCCCGCCGTGTACCACTGCGCGCCGTGCCGCTCGCCGATGGCGATCATATCGGCAAGGCAGTCCTTGAGATACGCGCGCTGCTCGATGATGTTCCCCCACGCCGCCCACACGGCGGGCTGCTCGGACAGCGAGAGGATGTAGTCGAACGCCTCCATGTTCGCGCGGTGGAGCGCCTCGTTGCACACGCGCTCCATGTCGTTCGGGCGCGTCGCGCGCTGGGCGTAGACGTTGAACATGAGGAAGCTGTCGTAGCCGTTGTTTTTCGCCACGCGCTCCACCGACTGAAGCGTAGGGTCGAGCCGATCCGGCTCGGCGGTCGAGGGATTGATGCCGATGCACACGAGCGGCTTTTCCCCGCGCGTGCCGAGAAGATATCGGTACTCCGTGTAAAAATCCGGCACATAGAGCCATTTCTCCGCGTCGTAGCCGCCGGACTGTCCGCTGCGCGCCATGGCGTCGGCAAAGGGCAGGATGGAAAGCTCCGCGGTCGGAGCGCTCGGGATGTGCGGCATGGTCGTTCCTCCGTTCTGCCGCGCCCGCGGGGCGGCAACCGTTTTCCGACATTTTACCTCATCCGGCGCCGTTCGGCAAGCCCGCATTTGGGGGCTTGCCTTTTTTCGTCTCTGTGGTATGATCTGTATAACAAATCATACTTTCGAGGTGAATAATATGAACGCTCCGAACGGCAGACACGCATGGACCGTAACGGTCGGCACCAAGGGTCAGATCGTCATTCCCAAGGAGGCGCGCGACCTTTTCCACATTCAGCCCGGCGATACGCTGCTTTTCCTCGCCGACGAGGCGCAGGGCATGGCGATCCCGCCCAAGGCCGACTTCGCCCGCCTGTTTGATCTCATTTTCGGAGGGAAAGCGGAATGAACATTGCCTTTTTCTGCATCCCCGCCCACGGGCACACGAACCCGACGCTCGCCGTCGTGCGCGAGCTGACCGCGCGCGGACACACCGTCCGCTACTACACGACCGAAGCCTTCCGCGCGAAGGTCGAGGCCGCAGGCGCGGTCTTTGTCCCCTTTGACACCGAGGCCGCGCGCCCCGGCATGACCGCCGCCGACGGCGCGCGTCTGGGCAGCGACCTCGCCTTTTCCACCAAGCTCATCGTCGACCTCACGCTCGCCGCCGACGACTGGCTCAGCCGCGAGCTGACCGTCCACCGCCCCGACGTCATCGTGGGCGATTCGATGGCGTTCTGGGCGAAGCTCGCCGCGAAAAAGCACGGCATCCCCTTTGTCAGCTCCACCACGACCTTTGCCTTCAACCGCTTCAGCGCCAAGGTCATCGGGCAGAACGGCGCGGGCTTCCTGCAATTCCTGCTCGCACAGCCGAGGATCAACCGTCAGCTCAAGCGCCTGCGCGCGGCAGGCTACACGGCCAAGAGCGTGTTTGACATCATCGCCAACGACAACGAGACGGAAACTGTCGTCTACACCTCGCCGGAGTTCCAGCCATGCGCCGACACCTTTTCGGAAAAATACCACTTCGTCGGTCCCCTCCTGCGCCCCGCGCAGTCGTCCTTTGAAAAGCTGCCGGGACGCTCCCTCATCTACATCTCGCTCGGCACGGTCAACAACGATGCGCTCCCCTTCTACCGTGCCTGCCTTGCCGCCTTCGGCGGCGATCCGCGCTTTCAGCTCGTGCTCTCCGCCGGCACGCAGACAGACCTCGCGGCGCTCGGCCCCATTCCGGAAAGCTGCACCGTCCGCGCGAGCGTGGACCAGATGGCGGTGCTCGACTGCGCCGACGTCTTTCTCACCCACTGCGGCATGAACAGCGCGAGCGAAGGATTGTGGCACGGTCTGCCGCTCGTCCTCTACCCGCAGACACCGGAGCAGCACGGCGTGGCGAACCGCGTCGCTGCGCTCGGCGCGGGCGTGCCGCTCACGGACCCCTCCGCAGACGGCATCCGCCGCGCGGTCGAGGCCGCGCTCACCGATCCCGCTTACCGCGAAAACGCGCAGAAGCTCGCCGGCGGCTTCCACCGCTGCGGCGGCGCGGTCGAGGCAGCCGACGCCATCGAGCACGCGGCGAACTAAGTGATTCCATGCAAAAACACGCTCCCGCCGACAGCGGGAGCGTGTTTTTATGTTATGTAAACTCTTACAGCTTCTTCTCGCGGTAGTCGTGCATGATGCCCGCGAACAGCTCGCCGGTGGTCGGCGGCGTGATGGTGATGGCGTTCGCACCCGCGCGGATGGTCTCTAAAATGCTCTCCTCCGTCGGCCCGCCGGTGGCGATGATGGCTGCGTGCGGGTACTGCTCGCGGATGTGGCGGACGATGCTCGCGGTCTCCGCCGCGCCGGAAACATTGAAGATATCCGTCCCCGCCTCGATGCGGCCCTTAATGTCCGACCGGTCGGAAACGACCGTCGCAATGACCGGGATATCCACCACGGACTTGATCTCCGCGATGACCTCGTTCGGCATCGGCGCGTTGACGACCACGCCGTAGGCGCCCTGATGCTCGGCCTGCATGGCAAGACGCACGCTGCGGCTGCCGTTGGTGTACCCGCCGCCTACGCCGACGAACACCGGCACGTCGGCCACGTTGATGACCGCCTGCGAGATCGACGCCTGCGGCGTGAAGGGATAGACCGCAATGATCGCGTCGGCATTGATGTTTTTGATGATGGCAGCGTCCGTGGAAAAGGCGATCGACTTGATGCGCTTTCCGAAAATGCGGATGCCGCTGCACTCGCTGATGCAGTGTGGCAGCGTCAGCCCATGACTGCGCAGCGTTCCGCTGTAGCTCGGCACATATTTTCTCATGCTGCACCTCCCATACCGTTCTTTGTTTTATGATAGGATTATATTATACAAAAATCCGTATGGGAGGCCGTGAATAAATTGTGAACTTTTGTTAAATCGTCGTCAAGAAACCTGCATCGTGCAGGTTCTCCGCGCGGACGGCGCGGGTGTGCGCGATGGGCTGCCAGCTCCGCGTGCGGCTGACGAGCGAAACGAGCTGCAGCGGCAGCCACGCCGCCATGAAGAGCGGAAAGCCCGCGACCGTCCGCACGATGCGGCGGTCGCGGTAGCCGCCGAGGTAGGCCAGCAGCGCGGCAAGCGCCATCAGGCCGAGCGTGCTCAGGGTCAGCGAGACCGCGCCGGTCAGCGCAAGAGTCCCCGCCGTCCCCTGCACAAGCGAAGAGAGAATTGTGAGCGTGAGCGGCAGGAGCGTCAGCGCCTGCAAAAACGGCGCGTTGATGATCAGCAGCGCGTCGAGCGCGCGCAGGGGCGCATTCCCCCGCAGCGCAGAGACAAGCGGCGCGTCCATCCTCACCGCCACGTCCATGATGCCGCTGCACCAGCGGCGGCGCTGGCGGAGCGATACGGCGAAGTCGTTCGGCGCTTCGTCGTAGGTCAGCGCGCCGGGGACAAAGCAGACGCGCACGCCGTTTGCCGCGCACTGCGCGGCAAACTCCGCGTCCTCGGCGATGGTCGAGGTGTTCCAGCCGCCGAAGCGCTCAAGCACCGCGCGGTGGACGGCAAAGCCCGTGCCGACCAGCTTGGAGGAAAGGCCGCAGCTCATGCGGGCGCGGGAGAAGAAGGTGTCGAAGAGCGTGAAGTACAGCCCATAGCAGCCGGAAAGCCAGGAGTCGTAGGGATTCTTCGCGCGCATCGCGCCCTTGCACACCTGCGCGCCCGCGCAGAAGGCGTCGTTCATGCGGGCGAGGAACTGCTCGTCCGCGACGTTGTCCGCGTCGAAGACGCAGAAGGCGTCATAGCGCTGCGGCAGCAGCCACGCGACCGCCTCGTGCAGCGCGTCGCCCTTGCAGCGCACCGGCTCAAAGCAGCGGAAGATCTTCGCACCCGCGCAGAGGGCCGCCGCCTCGGTGTCATCCGTGCAGTTGTTGGGGATCACAAAAATATCGTAGAGCGCGTCGGGATAGTCCTGCTTTTTCAGGCTCTCCACGAGCGCGCCGATGACAGCCTCCTCGTTGCGCGCGGCAACGAGGCAGGCAAAGCGCGTGCGCGGCGCGCACACCGCATAGCGCTTCGGCTTTCGCAGCGCAAAGAGCGCCACGGCAAGGAACCACAGGCTCGCCGCCTTCAGCAGCAGCGTTAAAATCACGATCCACATATCAAGCATAGGAAAAGACCGCCTCTCTCTTGGGATGAGCCAAGCATAGCAGGCGGTCTTTTGTTTTGTGCTTTGATTTTCTTTAAGCCTTTTTTAAGACTTTGTGTCGAAATCGTTACTCCGTGCGCGGCAGGACGAAGCCGACCTTGAACAGGTCGCCGTCGATGGCGATGGAGAACGTGCCCTTCTGCAGCTCCACAAGGCTCTTGGCAATGTTCAACCCCAGGCCGCTGCCCTCGGTCGTGCGCGAGCTGTCCCCGCGCACGAAGCGCTCCATCAGCTCGTCGGGGTCGATGTTGAGCGCGTCGCGCGAGATGTTCTTGAACGAGAACGCCACCCTCTCGCCCTCGCGTCTCGCCGCGATGTAGAGCCGCGTGCCCGCGCAGGCATACTTGCAGGCGTTCGAGAGGAGATTGTCCAGCACGCGCCACATCAGCGCGCCGTCGCACAGGCAGTAAAGCTCCTCGTCCGGCAGCGTCACCACCGGCTCGAGCCGCGCGGCGGACAGCTTTTCGGCGTACTCGCCCACCGTCTGGTCGATCAGCTCGCGCACGCTCCGCCGTGCAATGTGACAGGGAATGTTGCCCGTCGACGCCTTGGACATTTCCACCAGGTCCACCGTCAGCTTCTTGAGCTTGTGCGCCTGCCGGTCGAGCACGGCAAGGTATTCCCGCTCCTGCTCCGGCGTGTGCTCGCGCTGAAGCAGATCGACGTAGTTCACGATGCTCGTGAGCGGTGTTTTGATGTCGTGCGATACGTTGGTGATCAGCTCCGTCTTGAGCCGTTCGCTCTTGAGCCTCTGCTCCACCGCGATGCTCATGCCGCGGCTGATGGCGTTGAGATTTTCGCCGTGACGCTTGAGGTCGAAGTACATCCGCGAGGTATCGACCTTCGAGGTGAGGTCGCCCGCAGCGAGGGCTTCGCCGCCCTTCTGCAGCCGCCGCAGCTGCATGGAAAAGAGACAGGCGGCGACGGAGAGGACGAGCAGCGTCAGTAGCAGCGGCCCCGCCGCGTGGTTGCTCTCAAAGGCGATGAGCAGCACGCTCACCGCGCAGCAGCCCACCGCCGTGCGCCACACGAGCGGAATGCCGCGCACGAAGCCGGCCAGCGCTCCCCACGCGCGGCAGAGCACGCGCCAGCACCACCTCAAAATCCGTCGGCAGAGCCGAAGGAGCCAGCAACAGACCGTATTCTCCCACCATTTTCCCAGTTTGATACGGGCGCAGAGCGTCGTCCAGAACGCAAGAAAAAGCGCATAGGCGAGCGCAGCAAAGGCAAGCAGAAGGGCGAGCGCGATCGGATCAAAGCGGTCAAGCCTCTGCTCCGCGCTCTCCACCGCGGCGACAACGAGCACACCGCCTCCGCCGAGAAGGAGCAGTGCATAGAGATCAAAGGGGAGCTTCTCCTGCCAGCCCGCAACCGCCTCCTCGCGCCCCGGCCTGCGGCCCGCGGCACGGGCGAGGAAGATGAAGAGGAACAGCTCCGCGGCTGCACAGGCGATCACGACCGCCGCTGCGTGCGGCGCAAGGCGTGTCATTGTGTAGTAGAAGTCCCGCGCCCGGTAGACGCTGTCCTGCGCGGGATAGTCCACGGCGATGTAGCTGCGGAACACAACGCCGTCCTGCGCCATCTCACCCCACCAGCCCGTCACGGGAACGTCGCCTGTGCGGTGGTTATCGAAGAGGATGGTGCCCGCCTCGTCCTCGATCGAAAAACGGACGTTCGTGTAGCGGTCGTCGGCGGGATACCAGTCGTCATACTTCGCCAGCACCTCCGTCTGCCCGTTCTCTGCATAATAGTGGTAGCTGTCGTAAACATGGCTCATCTCGCGGTAGACCGCGCTCGAGCAGATGCTGCTTTTATAAAAGTCTCCGCGCAGCTCGCCGCTGTAGCTGAACGCGAGCGCCGTGCCGTAGCTCAAAAGCACCGGCACGAGCACTACGGCGAGCAGAAAGGCTGCCGCCTTGGCCCAGAAGCCGCCGGCCCAATCATTCCTTTTCATGTCGAAGGTCCTCCATTTTATACCCCAGGCCCCACACGACCTTCAGGTAGCGCGGCTCGGAGGGGTTGATCTCGATCTTCTGACGCAGGTGGCGGATGTGTACCGCCACGCTCGTTTCGGCGCCGAGGGAATTTTCGTTCCACACCAGCTCGTAGATCTGGCTGCTCGAATAGATGCGTCCGGGCGACCGGATAAGGAGCTGCAGGATGTTGAATTCCAGCGGCGTCAGCGAAACGCTCTCGCCGTCCACCGTCACGCTCTTGGCGTCCTCGTTGAGTGTCACGCCGCCGACGGTGTAGATGCCGCGCTCCGGCGCGGTCTCCGGCTTCGCGCCGAGCAGCGTATAGCGCCGAAGCTGTGATTTCACGCGAGCCAGCACCTCCACGGGGTCAAAGGGCTTGGTGATGTAATCGTCCGCGCCGACGTTCAGTCCGAGCACCTTGTCGCTGCTCTCGCTCTTCGCCGTGAGCAGGATGATGGGCGCGTTGCTCTCGCGCCGGATCGCCGCCGTCGCGGCGATGCCGTCCAGTCCCGGCATCATGATGTCCATGAGGACAAGGTGGATGTCATTCTTCCGCACGGCCTCGACCGCCTCCGCGCCGTTGTAGGCTTCAAAGACGCGGTACTCTCCGCCGGATAAATAAATCTTCAGCGCGGCGACAATATCGCGGTCGTCGTCGCAGACTAAAATGTTGTGCATCGTTTTCCTTCCCTCCCTGCCCGACGCGGCGCCGCCTCTCGGGCTTTCCTGAGCTTACTCTACCACCGCAGCCTTAAAAGGAAAAGGGGGAAAGCCTTAATTTTTCTTTAATATCAGAAAATGCTTGCACTCCCCCGCCGCTTTCGCTATAATAGCAGAGTGCTTATCCGCACTCACGCGCATATCCGGGTATAGCGAAGCTGGTATCGCGCCTGGTTTGGGTGTGCGTAGACCCTATCCATGCGCGGTTTGGACAAAAGCCCGGAAGGCCTTGCGGCACGGGCGATAGCGGGTTTTCCTCCGGTTGCCGAAAACGGCACAAAAGTGGCTTTGACCACAGGAATGACCACAGACAGAAAAAACTTTATTTTTACCGCTCGCCGTGGTATCATGGCAGAAATTGAATATCCGGGTGTAGCTCAACTGGTAGGGCGCGACATTTGGGAGAATACGCCCAGCCGGATCGTCTAACTTCATAACGGGGTGTTGCGCAGTTGGTAGCGCGCCTGCTTTGGGAGCAGGAGGCCCAGGGTTCGAGTCCCTGCACTCCGACCACCTTTCTTTGAAAAACCGCCTTTTTAGGCGGTTTTTCTGCGTTAAAAGTTCGACTTTCAGACTGCATTTGACCACATTTCAACTGTGGTCAGAGAGGTGAAATGGCAGTAATAACTGCGGTGCAGAAAAACTGCGAGAACCGTAAAATCCCTAACCAATCCCTAACCAATCCCTAACTGGTATAGCTCAAGTATTTTCACCCCAAATACGACGGAAACTTGAATTTTCCAGCATTATCCCTTATAATTATTTTACGGTGAGCCTTTGCGCCACCAAGGCAGCCGTGTGGGTGTATTCCCATGCGGTTTTATCTTATCAGATATTGCAACAGAAGCGTGCGCTGTGTTCAAAGAGAGAGGGAACTCATTGTAAACGGGGAGTTAGTTATGGATTGGATAACTGCAATAAAAGAAATACAGAAGGCACAAGAAGATGATCGCTTGGTAGTTTTTGTAGGAGCCGGAGTCTCTAAAAACTCAGGTGTACCTGCATGGTGGGATTTAATAAAAAAGTTTGCAGATGAGCTTGGCTATAGCCGATGCGATACTTGTAAGAAAAGAACCGCAGATTGTCCCAAGGCAGATTGCAAAGACCAATACGAATACACGCAAGATGAGTTTCTTCGCATCCCTGAGTATTACTATCAGCAAGATACCTCTGAAAACCATGCCGATTATTTTGGCCTAATCCAGAGTACATTGCATAGTGATAATGGCTCCAACCCAATTGATGATGAGATTTTTTCGGTCTTTCCGCGCCATATCATTACGACCAATTACGATTCGCTCCTTGAGAAATCTCAATCCGTAAATTCCTTGTTATATGCTGTCGTAACTCAAGATAGCGATCTACTTGCAGAGGCAAGTGACCGTTATATTATCAAAATGCATGGAGACCTTGAGAAAGCGGACACTATTGTCCTCAAAGAAAGTGACTACATCAAATACGAGCAAGAACACCCTTTGATTTGTACCTTTATCAAATCGCTTCTTGTCAATCACACATTCGTTTTTCTCGGATATTCCCTAAATGACAATAACCTGAACCTAATCATTGGATGGATCAATTATTTTCGGGAACTTCACGGCATAGAGGCCCGTCCCGCAAACTTTTGGATTGACTCAAAGCCCGCCACACCATTTGAACAGGCTCGGTTGGAAAACAGAAATATTTATGTTGTTGACCTTAGTTCTTTGCCTTCAGATTTAGAAGTAAAAGCAACCATCCATGCTTCTATCACCAATGACACCGGGCGAAAACTTTTTACTTTCCTTCGCTGCATTACGAACCCGAAAATCATATATCAGTATATCCCGCTTGAAGACCGAATCGTTGAGAAATATCAGCTATTAAAGTCGTATTCTAAAATTTCCCATCAAGATCTCATTGCGGTACATCCACTTGGTCGGACACAGTTTTTGGATACAGAGCTTATTTTCTATGATAAACCCTGGTACGAGTGCATACAAAAACTCTTGTCTGACAAAGAGTCTACTGTATCTGAAGTCTTTAGACGTGCTGGCATTTCCGCTATTCATTTCTATAATGATGATTCGCACTTTCCCGTTCCGAACGCCTATGAACCTTTAGACCCGCTTTTCCAGTTGTACTTTGACAATGACTATATCGCTCTGAATACTGAGCTTGAAAACTGTAAGGATTTAGTTCAGAAAATGTACTACAGCAATGTGTTGGGGAAGGACAAAAAGTATGTCGAGATGCTACTCTCTACCATCGAAGAACTAAAGCCTCCTACAGACTATGTTTCTGTTTTGCTGTATAAAATGAGGGCAAGGATTGCGACGCTTTCTCATTTTGAGCGTCAAGAAAGCAAGACCTTAGAGTTGCAAAGGGCGTTTAATACATCTCCACCTGAGAAGTATAAGAACGCTGTATCTTTTTTGAGAATGCTATTTGACTCGCCTGCAAAAAACATGCAGAAGATGGAGGAGATTCTAAGCACGCACGAAAAGAGGTATGCGTTCAATAACAGAACTACCTATTTCGATCATTCGCATATTGGCATATGGGAGTTGAAAGCGTTTGCTTACGACTACTATTTCTTCTTTAAAGAAAATGGTATCCCACTTGACTACTTCTCGGAACCTAAAGAATACCTGAGTTATTACTTAAAGGCGTTGCTCTGTTCCTACTCTCCTGAAAGCAGGGACTCAGATATCTTAGGAATTGGTGCTCACAAGGACGAACGATATTATCCGATTGGCGAAGTGGATTTGGATATGCTCGTAAAATTCACTTCACCTAAAACACTGAAATCCTGGCTTGAAAAGTATTCAGTACAAAAGCTGAAAATTGAAGATGGCCTCGATATTACACAAAAGTTTGTAAATCTATGCGCCAGTTTAGCTCATTTCAGAATCAGATATTGGCCTGAGCAGGTCCACTGCTTTGCAATCATTCTTTGCTTAGTTGATTTAGGCGAAAACAGTAAGTGCACTATTTTTAAGGCTTTAGCAGAGGTTGTTGCAGAAGCGGCAAAGTCGGCCCCTGTAATGGCAGAAGAGATTTTTGAAGCTATTGATCTTGCTATTAATCACATATTGGTTAAAGGTAATTGTGTAGAAAGAGCTTTGCTCCTTGATGCACTTTTAGCAGATGAGATTTATCCCGTGTTAATAGAACGGAAGAACAGTTCATTTGGACGCATCCTCAGGAAGTTTTCCAACGAGATATCGGAAGAAGTCAAAAGCCGAATCCGACAACACATCGATGCGATTGAGGATGTGGCTCAAAAGGTAAAGCGACTGTACTTCTTCAGATGCTTTTACACAAGAGAATTCTGCCGCTCCTTTTTTCAAGAGCATTTTGATTATCTGTCATCAGAACAGTGCTATAGCTTGCTGACAGGTCAATTTATACCATTCGAAAAGAAGTGCTGGGCAAAATTTATCTCTACTTTAGAAAAGCAAGATGCTGCAAGGAAAGCACAGCCAGGGATGCGGACTTTTCCTGACTGGTTAATGGTGACCATTGAAGAGTGCATGATCTTAAAGCTATTAGGATTTGATATAGACCTTACTTCGTTAGAGCCATATGTCCATTACTCCGAACATCTTTCCTTCATGGTAAATCCAGAGGCTTTCGACTACTCTCAGGTAAAAACCGAGAATTATATGTGGCAAAATCTCATATACTCCAAAGAGTATCAGCCTTACTTTGTTAAACACAAAAGCGAGGTATTGTCTGATGATTTGAGAAAAAGCTTTGACCTGGGTATTGCAACAGAGGAACAGCAAAAAATCGTATATGGTATTCTATTGGATCAAGATGAACTTCAACGCTTTTGATTTACGGTTTTGACAGAAAAACGATGCCCAAGGGACGCGAGTTTGTCCCTTGGGCATCGTTTCCTTTATCCCACCTTCTCGAACGGTATCACCCTGCACCGGTTCTGCTCCGGTGGATCGGGAGGTTCCGGGGTGGTGGTTGCCGTGGCCGACTCCATGAAGCCGCCGATCTTCTCAGCCGCACCTCGCTGCATATCGTTGGTGATATGCGTGTAGGTGTCCAGAGTGAACCCGGCGCTGTAGTGGCCCAGCATGCTGGACAGGGTCTTCACATCCACGCCGCTGGAGATCGCCATGGTGG
>ERZ772882.3013-NODE-3013-length-14032-cov-2.865207_pt1 | contig 14032 bp, 12 predicted proteins | sample MGYA00580576_ERZ772882 | MGnify/ENA primary metagenome ERZ772882 (study PRJEB29015, sample SAMEA2737658) | human gut metagenome | biome: human gut; feature: human-associated habitat; material: faeces | place: China | collected 2012 ... | reverse complement strand
AAAGGTGATCTGGAATGCATTTTGGCTCGTAACTGTGAAGGTACTGAACAGTTACACCGGATTAAAAAAATAATAAGAAAAAGGACTTGATCTTATGTATAAAATTATGACACCGGGCCCGACACAGGTTGCCGAAAACGTGCGTCTCGCCCGCAGCAGAGAATGTACCAACCCTGATCTTGACGAAAACTTCGTAGAATTTTATAAAGAAACCTGCGAAGAGATCAGCCGCCTTCTCCACACCGACAACGAAACTCTTATCCTCGGCGGAGAGGGAATCCTCGGACTGGAAGCCGCCTGTGCGTCCATGACCGAACCAGGTGACCGTGTCCTCGTTCTGGACAACGGCATCTATGGCAAAGGATTCGCAGATTTTGTTTCCATGTACGGCGGATGTCCGGAGCACATGGCGCGCCCGGCGCTGCACTGCGGCGCGGTATCGTTTGGCCTGCCGGGGGAGGATGCGGCGCGCACAGTGCACGCGCCGCTGCCCGAAGACATGCGTGCGCTGCTGGCGGCGCGCGGCATCCGGGCGGAAGATTTCGGCATTTGACCCCTTCCGTGTGTTGATACAAATGTGAAAAAAGGTATGCGTCGCCGCACTGGAAAGGGATTAAACTTGCATCGTGGGCAAAATAGTGTATAATAATAAAGTTCGGACCCCCGCTCTGACCGGCGCTCCTGTGCCGGGGATGCAGATGGAACCGGACATTTGCCTGTTTCTGCACCGCGCTTTGCGCGGCTGGCATATCCCCACGGAGACCCGGAAAGGAGGGGGCGTATGGCTGCAAGGAAACGCTGGCGCAGGTATATCCCGGACGACGAGATATCCGTGCGCGCTTTCCTGCATTTGATCGGCCGCCTGTTTTATTATGTCGGCCTTCATTCGGAATATTTTCTGCTGAACTTCGGCCGCGGCGCACGCGCCGCCGTACTGGCGCTCTGGCACGGCGTGTGCTGGATGCTGGCGCTGGGCGCCAATATTCTGCGGCCGTTTTTTGCCGCTGTATGGGAGGATCTGCGCGCCCCCTGGCGGCAGATGCGCAGCGGGCTGCGCAACATCCGCCAGGTAGTGCGTGAAGAGCGGGAGGCCGGCGGCTCGCCGGCGGGCAAGGGCCTTGCCTATTTCTTCCGCGGCGTTTTGGCGTACAAGCACCTGCTCCTGCGCGGTCTGGCGTATCTGCTGCCCGCGGCCGCGCTGGGCGTGCTGCTCGTTACCGTGGACGGTGTTCTGTCCTCTACTTTTGCACTGCGGGTGGAATTCCGCGGCGAATTCGTGGGCTTCATTGCCAACGAAAGCGTTTATGATGCGGCGCACGCGGATATTCTGGACCGCATCCAGAATGTGGACACGGGCGAGGACTGGAAAGCGCGCCCGGAATATACGCTCACCATTGTGGATCAGGCGGCGCTGTATTCCCAAGGCGAACTGACGGACCGCATCATCGAGACATCATCTGCTGAATTCCGCGAGGCGACAGGCGTCTATGTCAATACGGAGTTCATCTGCGTTACGTCGGATTCCGCCGCGTTGACACAGGCGCTGGAGGCTCTGAAAGAGCCTCTTTACGAAGGACATGAGAACGACGACAGCTGGCGCGTGGAGTTCCAGCAAAAGGTGGAACTTAAGCCGGGCCTGTATTTCACCAGCACCATCGTCACACTGGACGATCTGCTGGCGCGCCTGCATGGAACTCCGGTGGAGCTTTCCGACGGCAATATCCTGGTGGGCTGGGATATGCTGGGCGTGCAGGCGGTGCAGAATGTGACCCGCACCGTTGAAACTGCGGCCGAGCCGCAGGTCATCAATGACCCCGAGCTGGAGTGGGGCCGCGAAGTGGTGGAGCAGGAGGCTTCACCGGGCCTGGAGGAAGTAAACGAGGACGTCGTTTATATCGACGGCCAGGAGGTGCAGCGCATTCAGACGCGTGAGCCGACCGTGCTGGTGGAGGCGGTGCCGCAGATCACGCGGTATGGCACGTATAACCCCTACGGCGGCACTGCGGGAGACCCGGCGACAGGTGAATTCACCTGGCCGGTACCGGATTATAAGGGCATCAGCCGCTGGGCCTCACGCTATCACCGCGGTGCGGATATCACGGCGCGTTACGGTACGACCATTGTTGCGGCGGATAACGGCGTGGTGGAAGTTGCGACAGACGCGCGCGGCACGGCATGGTGGACGTACGGAAAATTTGTCAAGATCGACCATGGCAACGGCTTTGCCACTGTGTATGCGCACTGCTCCGAGCTTCTGGTGCAGCAGGGTGAATATGTAGTGAAGGGCCAGCCTATCGCGCGCGTGGGTTCCACAGGGAATTCCACGGGCAACCACTGCCATTTTGAGATCCAGGTGAATGGCCAGTGGACAGATACCCGAAGGTATGTCATGCCTTAAGGATACACCACGCAATTCACCGGCGTGCTTCCCGCTTAGGCGGCGTAGGCGCGCGGAGAATTGACCGAGTGCCGTTCGTGGACACACAAGGCCGGGCGCACAGCGCCCGGCCTTTACATTGGTGACAAAAAATTGACGAATCATGCCGTTTTTGTTGCAAAAAGCCTGGCAAATGGATATAATAAGTGCGGTTGTGACAGAGCCTTTCCGCACGTTCAGTTAATTTGTGCCAAATCCTGTCGAATATGCATTTATGCTTTTAATCTGCGCAAAATTAGTGTATACTAAGAAAGTTACCATGCGCTCTATGCGCGGCCTTTCGGCCCGATCCTATAAAGAACGCTCAAAGGAGAGTACGTCTATTGGAAAAGTTTGTCATTCACGGCGGTAAACCGCTGGTGGGCGAAGTCGAGATCAGCGGCGCGAAAAATGCGGCGGTCGCCATCCTGCCGGCCACCATTCTTGCAGGCGGTAAATGTGTGATCGAGAACCTGCCCAATATCAGCGACGTCAGTGCCTCTGTGGACATCCTCAGCGCCATGGGCGCGCATGTGCGCGTCATCAACAAGCACACGCTGGAGATCGACACAGCCCATATCACCGCCACAAGTGTGCCCAACGAGCTTTCGCGCCAGATGCGCGCCTCTTATTATTTTCTGGGCGCGCTGCTGGGCCGTTTCGGCAAAGCCACCGTGGCCATGCCCGGCGGCTGTAATCTCGGCCCGCGCCCCATCGACCAGCACCTCAAGGCGTTTGTAGCCCTCGGCGCGAAGGACTCGGTGGAATACGGTATGATCAGTGTGGAGTCCGACAGCCTGCGCGGCGAGGACGTGTTTTTCGATACCGTTTCGGTGGGCGCCACCATCAACGCCATGCTGGCGGCTGTGATGGCCGAGGGCCAGACCGTGCTGGAAAACGTGGCCAAAGAGCCCCACATCGTTGACGTTGCCAACTTTTTGAATATGATGGGCGCGGACGTGCGCGGCGCGGGCACCGACGTCATCAAGATCCGAGGCGTCAAGCAGATGCACGGCTGCACCTATTCCATCATCCCGGACCAGATCGAGGCGGGCAGCTACATGGTTGCCGCCACGATCACAGGCGGCAACGTACTCATCAAAAATGTCATCCCCAAGCATCTGGAACCTATCACCAGCAAGCTGGAAAAGGCGGGCGCCACCATTGAGGAGTTCGACGATTCCCTGCGGGTGTACCGCACGGGCGACCTGGAGCCGCTGAATATCAAAACAATGCCGCATCCCGGTTTCCCCACCGATATGCAGCCGCTGATGACCGTGCTGCTCACATTGGCAAAGGGGACGTCCATCATCACCGAAGGGATTTGGGAAAACCGTTTTCGTTATGTGGATGAGCTGACCCGTATGGGCGCGAACATCCAGGTGGACGGGCGCGTGGCTGTGATTGAGGGCGTGCAGGAGCTGCTGCCGGCCCCCATGCGCGCGGCGGACCTGCGCGCGGGCGCGGCACTCGTGGTTGCGGCGCTGGCGGCGGACGGCGTTTCCGAAGTGGACGAGATCTGCCACATCGAACGCGGCTACGAGGATATCGTGGAAAAGCTGCGGGGGCTCGGCGCGGACATCAAGCGGGTGGAAAAGCCCGCGGGCGTGCTGCGGCAGGCTGCGCTGTAAGCTTACAAAAAGCAGAACGGAAGGAGCGTTTCGGCTCCTTCCGTTTTTGAATGTTAAAAGGGAGGCTGCGCATGGCGCGTTTTACCACGCTGTATTCCGGTTCCTCGGGCAATAGCGCCCTGGTGGAGGAAAACGGCCGTTACTTACTGGTGGATATGGGCAAGAGCTGCCGCATGACGCAGAACGCGCTGAAAGGGTTGGGGCTGCCGCTGGCGGACCTGGGCGGCATCCTTGTCACCCACGAGCATTCGGACCATGTGAGCGGTCTTGCCATCTTTTTAAAATATCACCCTGTGCCGGTGTACGGCAGCGCGGCCACGCTGGATTATCTGGCTTGCCGGGGCCTTGTGCCGCCGGGCGCGGAATTGATAGACATCGACGGCCGCACCGAGGACGTGTGCGGTTTTGCGGTGCAGAGCTTTGAAACGAGCCACGACTCTGTGGCCTGCCGGGGTTACCGCATCACCACGCCTTTGGGCCGGGTGGCAGGCGTCGCAACAGACCTTGGCTATGTGAGCGACGAGGTGCTGGCGAACCTCTTGCTGGCGGATGTGGTGGCGCTGGAAGCCAATTATGATTATAATATGCTCATGACGGGGCCGTATCCATATTATCTGAAAACGCGCATTGCGTCCCAGCGCGGGCATCTGTGCAATGAGGAGAACGCGGCCACGCTGGTGCGTCTGCTGGAAAACGGATGTGAAAGGTTCGCGCTGTGCCATATCAGCCAGGAGAACAATACCCCGGAGCTTGCGCTGGAAAGCGTGCGCGCCGCGCTGCTGAGTGCGGGCGTTGTGCCGGGACGGGACTGCGTTGTGAATGCGGCGCGCCGTCACGAGGTATCGCCCATCATTGAATTTTAAGCGCGCCGTGCGGCGGCAGCCGGATAACAGGAGGGAAGCATTGTGCAGACCATTACGCTCATCGCGCTGGGGAAGCTGAACGCGGATTATTACGCAAAGGCCGCCGCCGAATATGCAAAGCGTCTTTCGGCCTATTGCAGGCTGAACATCGTGGAGTTGCCGGAGGAGCCCATTGCGGAAAAAAACGCTTCGCCCGCCGTCATCGGCAAGGCGCTGGAAAAAGAGGCGCGCGCCATTCTGGCTGCCGTGCCCAAGGGCAGCGGCCTGGCGGCGCTGTGCGTCGAAGGAAAACAAAAAACCAGCGAGGAGTTGGCCGCGTATCTGGACGAGCGCGCGGGCAGCGGCGCGGGGGACGTGGCGTTCGTGATCGGCTCGTCCCACGGGCTTGCGGACAGCGTAAAGCAGACGGCGTCTCTGCGGCTTTCCATGAGCAAAATGACATTCCCGCACCAGCTTGCGCGGGTGATGCTGCTGGAGCAGCTTTACCGCGCGTTTTCCATCAACCACGGCGGAAAATACCACAAGTGACCCAAAAGCGCCCCGCGCACGGCCGGACGGACACCGGACCGATGTGCGGGGCGCTTTTTGCGGCTGCCTCTCCGGGCGTTAATCCGGACGGCGCTCCCGGTAGGCGAGCGCTTCATCGGGCGCTTTCATTTTGCCGATGCAGAACAGCAGGACGGCAACGCCCAGCAGGGCGAGGATGCATTTTCCAAAGGTTTTCATAGAGGGCTTCATCCTTTCGTTTTGAAGTGGAGCAAAGAGGCGTCACGCCTCCACAAGGCGGTAATAGGTACGCGCGGTAATGCGGTATACCACCACATACGCGGCGGCGAAAATGAGAAATGTGACGGCCGTGCAGCCGAAGAACAAAAGCCGGTTCACCATTCCGAACACAAGAAGCATGTTGCAGATGATCTCAAAGGCGAACACCATATGCAGCGCAGCCATGAGCAGCGGCAGGAAAAACACCAGCAATATCTGTTTGTTGATGGCGCGTTTGACCTCTTTCTGGCTCATGCCCACCTGCTGCATGATGCGGAACCGGTCGTGATCCTCATAGCCCTCGCTGATTTGTTTGTAGTAGATGATCAGCACCGTGGCCATCAGGAACAGGCACCCCAGGAAGATGCCAAGGAACAGGAAGCTGCCGTACATGGCGTTCCACTCGGTATATAGCTCGGAGCGGGCATAAATGCCGCAGATACCGTTAAGCCGCGTCCATAGATCCTCCTGCAATGCGGCGATCTGCTCCGGCGTGGCGTCCACGTCGAAGGCGGCGCTGTAAGCGAACTGTTCCTGCGTTCCGCCCATGGCACGGTACAGGGAAGTGGCTTCTTCATCCGGAACAACGAGGATAAGGCCGGTTATGGCGGTGTAGTTGCCGGAGCCGATATAAGGGCTCTCGTCCAGCCGCTGTGCGATATGAACAGCCTGCCCGCCGAGAGTAACAGTATCCGAAAGCACAAAGTTTCCCGTGGGATAGGCAAGGGCTTCGCCGGAAGCGAGCTGGAAGTTTGTGCCGAAAGTAGAATTATAGTCTGAAAGAGGGACAAGTGAGACCGCAACAACCTCTCCGGAACTCACCGAAACAGGCGCGTCTTCGTAGGAACCGTCGACAGAAATCACATTAAGGCTGCGGCTGCGGCCGGCGATGGGATTTTTGATTTCCAGGCCCAGCGCCCGGGTGCTTTGTGCAAAAGCATCCTGAACCGCCGGCGCATTTTCCGCTGCGGTAGAATTGCTGCAAATTTCTCTGGGGTACATGCTTGTCACCATGTCATTGCGCCCCATGTACAGGCTTACGGTAGTAGAGATCGTGACGAGCACCATCGTAGAAAGGATGCAGATGGCCGCAAGGCCGGCGGCGTTCTGCTTCATGCGGTACATCATGCCAGAGACGGCAATGAAGTTGTTGGGCCTGTAATAGAAATTCCTGCGGCGCCGCAGGGCTTTCAGCAGAGCAATGCTGCCGGCGGTGAACAGGCAGAACGTACCCAGAATGACGAGGAATACAGCGACAAAAAACAGCAAAAGCGCATTCAGCGGGCTTTTGAAATATACGGCGATAAAATAGCCGCCTGCCAGCGCGGCCAGGCCCGCAAAGGTGAGAAGCCAGGAGGTTTTTGGCTCTTTTTCGCCTTTCTGCCCGCCGTGGAGCAGCTCCACCGGGTTGGCAAGGCGGATGTGCACCATGTTGTACAGCAGTGTCGCGCCGTAGATGCACGCGAACAGCACCACAGTGGTGATGAGCGACGGCACCGAGACGGAGAACGCCAGCGGCGTTGCGAAATCCAGCAGATACAGCAGCGCCATGAACAGCAGCTTTGAGAATAATACGCCGAACACAAGCCCCAGCGCCAGACACGCAATTGCGGTGAACAGTGTTTCAAAAAACAAAACCAGCGCAACGTGCCGCTTTTCCATGCCCAGTACACAGTAAAGGCCGAGTTCCTTTTTGCGCCGCTTGATGAGAAAGCTGTTGGTGTAGAACATCAGCGCAATGCAGAAAACAGCAATAATGCCCGTGCCCAGAAAAAAGATGGTCATGGCGATGGCGGCGCCGGGCACCTCCATCAGCCCCTCGTTCATGGCGATGGACTGCATGATATAGTACGTCATGATGCATACGATACTGGTGAGCATATAGGGAAAGTAGGTGCTTTTGTTTTTGCCAAGGTTCGTCAGCGCCAGTTTGGGGTAAAGCGCGTTAGCCACGGTCCGCCCCTCCCGTCGTCAGCATGGTGAGCGTATCGCCGATCTTGGCGAACATCTCGTCGCTTGTCATATTGCCGCGGTAAAGCTGATGGAACACCACGCCGTCCTTGATGAACAGCACACGGCCCGCATGGCTGGCCGCCCGCGTGGAGTGCGTCACCATCAATATGGTCTGGCCGCCGCGGTTGATCTCGCCGAACATGCGCAGCAGCTTTGTGGTCGCCTTGGAATCCAGCGCGCCTGTAGGCTCGTCCGCCAGCACAATCTCCGGCTTTGTGATAAGCGCGCGGGCCACGGCTGCGCGCTGTTTCTGCCCGCCGGAGACTTCGTAAGGGTACTTGTCCAGCAGAGCTTCAATGCCGAGCTGCCGCGCGATGGGCGCAAGGCGGGCGGCCATTTCAGCGTGGCCCTTGTGCGAGAGCACAAGCGGAAGAAAGATATTGTCCCGCAGGCTGAACGTATCCAGCAGGTTGAAATCCTGGAACACGAAGCCCAGATGCTCACGCCGGAACTGGGACATTTTGCTGTCCTTGATTTTGGTGATATCCCCGCCCGAAAGGCGCACTGCGCCGCTGGTGGGCTTGTCCAGCGCGGCAAGGATGTTCAGCAGAGTGGTTTTTCCGCTGCCGCTCTCGCCCATGATGGCGACGTATTCGCCCTCCTCTACGGTGAAATTTACGTCCCGCAGGGCCTCTACCTGTACTGCGCCGAAGCGCGCGGTATATACCTTTTGTAAGTGTTCAACTTCAAGCAATGGCATAAAGCAGCCTCCTCAAAAAATAGCGCCGGCTGTCCGCCCGCGCCGTTCCGGATCTCCGGTGTGCTTTCATTATAGTATCCTGTCCGCCACGCCTGCCATAACATACGCTTACGATTGGCGCGTTCCGGCTTACAAAACCGTAAGGAACGCACCTGCGGCAGCAGACAAAAACAGCGCGCGCCAGACGCTGAACGCCTGCCGTGCGCCGAAGCGATTATTCCACCACCAGCGTGCCGCGGGCAAAGCAGATGCACACCGCCGTCCCTTTTCCCGGCTCGGAGCGGATGGAGATCGTGTGCCCCAGCCTTTGCAGCACCTCATGGCACAGATACAGGCCCAGCCCTGTACTGCGCTGGCCGCCGCGCCCGTTGTAGCCGGTAAAGCCGCGCTCAAAAATACGGGGCAGGTCCTCTGCGCGGATGCCAAGGCCCGTGTCCTCGACGACCAGCGTATCGGGCGAGTCCTTGGCCAGATACACACGCACCGTGCCGCGCGGCGTGTACTTGGCCGCGTTGGTAAGGATCTGTTCCAGCACAAAGGAGAACCATTTTTTATCCGTGAGGACCGTGCCCGGCAGGGAGCTGATCTGCAGCGTTGTGCTTTTCTGATGGATGAACAGAGTGGACACCTTTTTCACGCTCTCCCGCACAAGGGCCTCCAAAGGGACCTCCTGCGGCGAGAGATCGGCATGGATAGAACCAATGCGCAGATAGCCCAGCACCATGTCCACATACTGTTCGGCCTTGAACAGCTCCTGGGCAAAGGCGCTGCGGCCAGGGATATCCGGGCTTTCCTGCAGCAGAAGGCGCATGGCCGCCAGCGGGGTTTTGATCTGGTGGGACCAAAGCGTATAATATTCCGTCGCATCGGCTTCGCGGTGGGCGGCGTCTGCCGCGGCAGAAAGACGGTTGCGCTCCAGAGCGGCAATGATATCGCCATAGTCTTTCTCCAAAATATCCCGGGGTGCAGGCAGCGCTGCCAGCTTGGTGGCGCACTGGGCACGCAGCATGCGCAGCGCGGCATGCCGGCGGTAATACCGGGCAAAGCCGGAAAAAAAGAACACGGCTCCCACAGCGCCTACAAGGCAGCATGTGTATAGGGGCAGCTCCAGCGGCGCGCGGTACAGAATGGTCACCACGAACAGCGTGGCGCCGCCCAGCGCCACCAGCAGGAACGCCCGGAGCATACGGCGGCAGTAGCTGAAAAATACAGGCAGAAGCTCCCGTGCGCCCATCATGTCTCATCCACCAGGTAACCCAGGCCCTTCTGTGTGCGGATGAGTCCCTCCAGGCCGATTTCCGCCAGATGGGCACGCAGGCGCGCCACGTTAACCGTGAGGGTATTGTCGTCGATGAAGCTGTCGCTTTCCCACAGGGCCTGCATGATGTCCTCCCTGGGAACCGTGCGGCCCCGGCGCTCGAACAGAAGCTGCAAAATGCGGAACTCGTTTTTCGTCAGCTCCAGCTTTTGGCTGTTGTAGTGCAGCGAGGCGTCTTTTAGATCCAGCACCGCACCGCGGCAGGCCAGTGCGTTTACACCGGCGCCGAAATCGTATGTGCGGCGCAGAAGCGCCTCGATTTTGGCAATGGCCACGTTCAGGTCAAAGGGCTTGGCCAGGAAATCGTCTCCGCCCATGTTCAGCGCCATCACAAGGTTCATGTTGTCGCTGGCGGAGGAGATGAACAGCACGGGCGTTTTGCTGATTTTGCGGATCTCGCCGCACCAGTGATAGCCGTCGTAAAAGGGAAGCGAAATGTCCAGCAGAACAAGGTGGGGCGCTTGCTGAACAAACGTTTCCAGAACGTGTTGGAAATCTGTTACATGAGATGCTTCATAGCCCCATTTTGCAAGCTGGCGCTCCAGCACCTCGGTAATGGTGGGGTCGTCCTCCACAAGCAGTATTTTATACATCTGTCGCTCTCCTTCCCGCCCTGCGGGGCGCCGTGCATTGCGGTATGCCTGAAAAATACGTCGTTCTTGTAACGCGGCAGAAGGGCCTGATTCCTCAATTTTGGAAAAAAGAATATCCATTTCTTGAAAATGGGCAATGCTGTGATAAAATAACTATGAATGAAAACCGCTTCTGAGAAAAGGGATGTGAAAGTTTGAAAGCACTGTTCCGCTATTTTGACGGTTACCGCAGGCAGCTCGTTCTGGGGCCTTTGTTCAAGCTGACGGAGGCCGTTCTGGAACTGTTTGTGCCGCTGCTGATGGCAAATATCATCGACGTGGGCATTAAAAACGGCAACGTGAAATACGTCGTTACGCACGGCCTGTTTATGCTTGGGCTGGGTGCGGTGGGCCTTGCCTGCGCGCTGACGTGCCAGTATTTTGCGGCTGTGTGCGCACAGGGCTTCGGCCGCAGCCTGCGCAAAGACCTGTTCCGCCATGTGTTCAGCCTGTCCCAGGCCGAGTATGGCTCTGTGGGCACGAACTCGCTCATTACGCGCCTCACCAGCGACGTGAATCAGGTGCAGACGGGTGTGAACATGTTTATCCGCCTGGCCATCCGCGCGCCGTTCCTTACCGTCGGCTCCATTGTGATGGCCTTTACCATCAACTGGAAGATCGCGCTGGTGTTTCTGCTTTCTACACCGCTCATCGTGTTCGTGCTGTACCGCGTTATGAGCCGCAGCCTGCCTGAATACACCCGTATCCAGCGCCAGCAGGACGTTATCTCCCGCCTTGCGGGTGAAAACCTGGAGGGAGCGCGGGTCATTCGTGCCTTTTCAAAGCAGGACAGCGAGATTGAACAGTTCCAGCAGGCGGGAGACACGCTGTCCGACATTACCATCCGCGTGGGCAAGCTCTCGGCGGCGCTCAACCCCATCACTTCGGTTATCGCAAACCTTGCCATTGTGGCCATCGTCTGGTTCGGGGGCCTGTTTGCGCAGGACGGAGGCATCGAGCAGGGCCAGATCATCGCCATGGTGAACTATATGACGCAGACGCTGCTGGCGCTCATCGTTCTGGCGAACATCATCGTTATCCTCACGAAGGCGCTGGCCAGCGCGAAGCGCGTAAGCGAAGTGCTGGCACAGGAAAGCTCTATGCCGGAGCCGCGCCAAAGCGCCGCGGAGAAGCCTGGTGCGCCGCGCATTGAGTTCGAAAGCGTGCGTTTTGCTTATCCGGACGCGGGCGAGGACGCCGTGGAGGGCGTCAGCTTTTCCGTACAGCCGGGCCAGACGCTGGGAATCATCGGCGGCACGGGCTGCGGCAAAACAACTTTGGTGCGTCTGCTGACGCGGGACTACGACGTGACGGGCGGCGCGGTGCGCGTGGACGGCACGGATGTGCGGGAATATACCTCCCGGCGGCTGCACGCCAAGATCGGTCTTGTGCCGCAGGCGGCGCAGCTGTTCAGCGGCACGGTGCGCAGCAATTTGCAGCTGGGCGCGGAAAACGCGCCGGACAGCGCGCTGTGGAAGGCTCTGGAGGTGGCCCAGGGCGCCGATTTTGTACGCGGCAAGCCCGACGGCCTGGATACTCCCGTAGAGGAAGGCGGCAAAAACCTCTCCGGCGGCCAGAAGCAGCGCCTGACCATCGCGCGGGCGTTGGCGAAGCAGCCGGATATCCTGGTTTTGGATGATTCCGCCTCGGCTCTGGACTACGCCACCGATGCGGCGCTGCGCCGCGCGCTGCGGGCGCAGACGGAAAATATGACGGTCGTGATGATCTCTCAGCGGGCGTCCACCATCAAAAACGCGGACCGCATCCTTGTGCTGGACGACGGGCGGCAGTGCGGTTTCGGCACCCATGAGGCGCTTTTGGAAAGCTGCGGGGTTTACCGAGAAATTTGCCGTTCGCAGGGCATTGTAACAGAGGAGGTGGGCGCATGAAACGGAGAACCGTTAAACGCATCCTCACCTACGTGCGGCCCTACCGCGCGGCGTTTGCGGCATCTTGCGCCAGTGCGCTGCTGTATGTGCTTTTTACCCTGCTTGGGCCGGTGTTCACAGGGCGCGCCATCGACAACATCCTCGGCCCGGGGCAGGTGGACCTGCGCGGCGTACTGTACTATCTGGCGCTGCTGGGAATTTCGGTGCTGCTGGCCGCAGCCAGCCAGTGGGTAATGAATGTCTGCACCCGCAAGATTTCCAGCAGGGCGTCCAATGATATGCGCGGCGAAGCATTCCGCGTGCTGAACCGCACGCCGCTGAAGTACATCGACGGCCACACGCACGGCGACATCATCAGCCGAATGGTCAACGATGCGGATCTTGTAGCCGAGGGGCTTCTGCAGGGCCTGACACAGCTTTTGCCGGGAGTGGCTACCATTCTGGGCACGCTTGTGGTGATGGCTGTGCTGAATCCTGTCATCGCGCTGGTCGTGGTTTTGGTGACGCCGGTGTCCATTGCTTTTGCGGGCTTCGTTGCCAGGCGCACAACAGGCTTTTTCAAGGCGCAGAGCGCTGCGCAGGGCCGTCTGTCGGGTTTTGTCAACGAGATGGTTGCCGGGCAGAGCGTCGTAAAGGCCTTTGGCTACGAGGACCGCTGTTTCGCACAGTTCGACGCCATCAGCGATGAGCTGTACGACACGGGCCTGAAAAGCGTGTTTTATTCTTCTGTGACGAATCCGGGCACGCGTTTTGTCAATGCCATCGTCTACGCGGCGGTAGGTGTTATCGGCGCGATCTCGGCCATTGGAGGTTCCATTACGGTGGGCCAGCTGAGCTGCTTTTTGACGTATGCGAACCAGTACACCAAGCCCTTCAACGAGGTGACGGGCGTGCTGACGCAGCTTCAGACGGCTGTGGCCAGCGCCGAGCGCCTGTTCGCCGTTATCGACGAGCCGACCGAACGCCCGGATGCGCCGGACGCCCTTGCCCCCACGGCCTGCGGGGGCCGTGTGACGGCCAGCCATGTGGACTTTGCCTATGTTCCGGCGGTGCCGCTCATTGAGGATTTTAACCTAGATGTGATGCCGGGCCAGCGCATCGCCATCGTGGGGCCGACGGGATGCGGCAAGACGACGCTCATCAACCTGCTCATGCGCTTTTACGAGGTGGACCGGGGTGAGATCGCCGTGGACGGGAACAGCATTGCCAAACTGCGGCGCAGTGCGCTGCGGGGCATGTACGGCATGGTGCTGCAGGAGACCTGGCTCAAATGCGCTACCGTGCGCGAGAATATCGCCTACGGCAAGCCGGACGCCACGGACGAGGAGGTAAAGGCCGCGGCGAAAGCCGCTTATGCCCACGGCTTTATCAAGCGTCTGCCTCAGGGATATGATACCGTCATTGCACCGGGCGGCGGAAACCTTTCGGCGGGGCAGAAGCAGCTTTTGTGCATCGCGCGTATCATGCTGTGCCAGCCGCAGATGCTCATACTGGACGAAGCAACATCCAGCATCGACACCCGCACCGAAATGCTGGTGCAGCAGGCGTTTGAAAAGCTGATGCAGGGACGCACCAGCTTTGTGGTGGCGCACCGGCTGTCCACGATCCAGTCTGCGGACCGTATCCTTGTGATGAATGCCGGGCATATCATCGAACAGGGAACGCATGCCGAGCTGCTGGCGAAGCAGGGCTTTTACGCAAACCTGTACAACAGCCAGTTCGCCGTGGAATAACGGACGGCAGAGGATGAAATAAATATCCCCCGGCGAAGCCGGGGGTATTTCAGATGCGGGCAAAGCCCTATG
>ERZ772882.3009-NODE-3009-length-14042-cov-2.483520_pt1 | contig 14042 bp, 5 predicted proteins | sample MGYA00580576_ERZ772882 | MGnify/ENA primary metagenome ERZ772882 (study PRJEB29015, sample SAMEA2737658) | human gut metagenome | biome: human gut; feature: human-associated habitat; material: faeces | place: China | collected 2012 ... | reverse complement strand
GACGTTTCCATCATCCCGAAATCGGTTCACGTGGAGAGGATGGAACAGAACATCGACATCTGGGATTTCGAGCTGACTGCGGATGAAATGAAGGGCATTGCCGCCCTTGATTTAGGTCATCAGCAGATGCTCGATACGGAGCGGCCCAGCGAAGTAAAACGGGTCTACGATTTCCTGAATAACCCCGTCGTCACCTCGCTTCATGAATAACGGCACACGTAGTATGAAAAAGAACAGCGCCTTCCCTTGGGAGAGCGCTGTTTTTTGACTATATGATTAAATTTATAAGGTAGATGCTATCCTTATTAAGCTGCCGCCTCCATACTGGCAACAGGAAAGAGGAGTGCAAATGGAATGGCTCATATCTTTCTGTATCTCTTTCGCAGCAGGAATAGTATGTCACTATCTTTGCCGATGGCTGGATGGAGAATAGCCGGTAGTCAGCCTAAGGCCTAAGCCGTCCTTCGAATCGGAATAGAAAAAGCCGCAGGCTGCATCCTGCGGCTTTTTCGCTGTGCTTATGAATTTGTGATTTCATCCTTTTGCCTACGCTTAGAATAACAGCCCTTCTGGTGTTCGTCAATAGACGCAGGGCTCTGCTGGGAACGGCATTTCGGCTGAACACGGCTGGATACAGTACATTGTATATTTTTAAGTTCTTAAGACGATAACAAGTGTTTGTGAAAGAATAATCACGGATATATTTTAATTTGCAACGAAAATTGTAAAGAAACTGTGACACAAAATGGATTGAATCGAGGCTATTTTGTGATACAATTAAGACAAGAAATTGAAGTATGAAGGAGGGATATTCGATATGCGCATTTGGAAACGGTCTATTATCGTAGCTGCTATTGTCGGCGCGTTGTGCGCTCCGACCTTTGCGATGGCTTCTCAGGCAAATTCCTTTGGCGATATGAGCTTTACAGGCGCGCAGTTGACGGAGTTCAAGGCTCGTCCTCATCATCCGGGGCCTCCGCCGCCGCCGAAAAAGAAACCGAAACCGCCTAAAAAAGTTAAGAAGCCAAAACCGAAACCGCATAAGCCCGGCCGGCCTATGCCGCCTCCGCCCCCGCCGCGTCATCATCGCTAAGGGGATGCATGAGGTACATGCTGAAAACGACAGGAATTTCGCAGAGAGATTTCTGTCGTTTTTGGCATACGCTGCGTTATGAAATATTTTTGAAAGGAGAGGTGCGTCATGTCGAAACGAATGGCCGCATATCTTGCCGCCGCAGCCTGCGTCGCCGTCTTGTGGAGCGCGCCGGCTCTTTTGGCCCAAGCTGCCGGACAAGATAATGCGGCGAGAAAGGGCAGCGCCTATATGACGGTACTGCGGGCGAGACAGCTTCCCCCGCCGCCTGCGCCTCCGGCAGCTCCGCCTATTCCTGCGCCGCGGCCTATTCGGCCTATACCGCCGCCGATGCCGCCTCCGCCAGCGCTTCATCCGGGACGGCCTCCCCAGCCGCCGCCCCCTCCGGTTTCACCGCCGCCTGCGCCGCGGCCGGACAGACCCCAGCCGGCACCTAAGCCGCCGTCTCTGAGTCCGCGGCATCCCATTCCGCCGCCGCAGCCGCCGGAAATTCCAAAACCGAGGCCCATTCGCCCCATCCCTCCGCCCATGCCGCCTCCTCCGCCGCGGCGATAATAGGGGGAGGGAGTATAGCTATATTTTTGCCAAAACCTCTCATTGTTAACTAATAGGTTGCGATGAGAGGTTTTTTGTCGTTCCGACTGCAGATTGCCCGTTTTTACTAAGGGTGAAAAATATGCGATAAATTCATAAAAATACATTGACAAATAGGAATACGCAGGATATCATCAAGTATTTCCGTTCGTTCCTACAGAAACAACGAAACCGGGTGCGTTGGGTTATCATGGATATGTCTAACCTGTTCCGGAAAGTTGTACAGGCGGTCTTTCCCAATGCTGTCATCATATGCGACCGGTTTCATATCGTCCGAATGGTGCTGTAGGCCATGGAACGGGTACGTAAGCGGATCCAGAAATCATTTCCCAAGAAAAACCGTTATTTTAAGCGGAATAAGCGGATTCTGCGGAAAGCCGGCCATACGCTGACGCCGGACGAACTGGTGTGCCTTGAGGAAATCCTGTCGCATTCGGAGGATTTACGGAAAGCGTACGCTCTCAAAGAAGCCTTTTACAAGGTACTGGATATGAAGCGAACTCCGTATGCAGAACCAGTGCTGCAGGACTGGCTGGAATTAGTTCGGTCTGCTGACCTGGAAGAATTTCAATCGCTGCAAAAATCGTTTACAGACTGGTTTGAGAAGATTGTAAATGCCCTGAAATACCCATGGTCCAATGGGTATACAGAAGGGTGCAACAATAATAAAACGAACCAGCTTGGGAATTCGAAGCTATAGTCGGTTTAAAAAACGAATTTGATATATAGCCTAATTAACAAGCGGGAATGAGACGCAAAACATTGTAACAAGAGCAGATACCTCAACATTTGACAAAGAACCAAAAATAAGCTAACAAATTTGCTGAAATCGTTTGCTGATTTCGTGTATTTGTTAGCTTATTTGAATGAGTGTGAAAAAATTTGCAATATGTCAGCTCATCGGATGATGGGACATGTAATGCGACAAGGCAGCGCGGTTGGTAATGCCCAGCTTTTTGTATATTTGGCTCAGCGTCTTTTTTACGGTCACTTCGGCGATGTTTAGCTGTTCGGCGATGGCTTTGTTGGTCAGGCCGGTAGCGACCATGGCGGCGACTTCTTGTTCCCTCTTGGATAAGGGCAGGGACGGCTTCGCGAGAGCCGTGCGCAGCGCCGCCAACGGCTCGGCTAGGGAAAGGCCCTGCACCTGTTCGATAAAGGGCGCTGCCGCCGCGTCGGAGCGGAGCTGTTCCATCGCCTGCGGCAGGTATTCGGCGTGTTCGGCGAAGGGCATGACGAGATGGTCGGGCTGGGCCAGCGCGACGGCCTGTTTTAATGCCGTTGCTGCTCCGTCTATGTTGCCGGCGTGCTCGTAGACGCAGGCGAGAAGAATCGATTCGTAAATCGCCGGCAGTATATAGGACGAGGCCATCGCCGTCTTATAATGGTCCGTCGCCTGCAGCAGGAGCTGTGGAAACTCCCCGCGGCTCAGCAGAACCTTATCCTGTATGACGGCAGCTATCGGTGCGATGGGATAATAACAGCCATTTACGTCTATGGGGGGGGGGTGAGGTGTATAAGGGCACAGAAGCCGACGAACTGTTCAGCATCGACTGGAGGAAGGCTTCGCACAGGTGCTTTACAGCCGTGCCGCATTGTGGGTAGACCTGGAGCTTCAGCGAGTGCAGGTGCTGTACTTCTTTCTGCAGCGCTGCGGCGTCGCCGCGGCAAAGGGCCAGGCGAGCCAAATAAAAATGAGCCGTTTGCAGATGGGAAATGCATTTCGGCACGATAGAATTGGCATGAACGTACTGAGTCAGCGTCTGTTCCGCCTCGTCGAGACGTCCTGTCAGGTATTCGTATTCGCCGCGGATAAAATCGGTCTGGACCGGAAAGGCGTCGGCGTGTATCAGCCGTATATAAGAAGCTGTAAATTGCCGCAGTCCTTCCATTGTTTGCTCCAATTTTTCCGGCAGGGAATGATAGAGGGACAATGGCGACGGCGAGCCGAAGGTCCATGGCAGGATGAGGTCGTGCGGCGACGGGAGAAGCTCCCGGGCGCGCTGGACGTGCTCCGTCATAGCGGAAAGCTCCGGGTACGAGCAGAACCCTTTCATCACCTCGGCATAGGCCGCATAGTACAGGCGCTGGGCGGCGTCGGAAAACTCCGTCTCGACGCAGTCTGCCAGCACGGAAAGGTATTTGACGGCGAGGCGCCGCTTGCCGCAGCGGAAGGCATATAAGACGCAGTAAAAGCATCCTTCCAAGTGGGCGGCCCGCTCTGCGGCGGAAGCGTGCTGCAGCGTATCGGATGCGACGTCATGGGGAAAGCCGTATAGGCTTTCCCGGCCGCCTTGCTCGATTGCCGTCAGGACCGTATCGTAATTGCCGGCGCGGCGGGCCAAGACGATGGCCTGCTTATAGTCGCCTTCCTGCAGGTACCAGTGCGCCGCCCGGAGCTGCTGCGCCTGCTGCCAGCGGCGGCTTTTCCGTGAAAAGACATAGTGCAGATACGAGGCCAGCAGGGGATGGAAGGAATACGTCCCGTCATGGTAATCGAAATATAAAAAGGGATTTCGCTCCAACTCGGCGTCGAGAAGATCCTTGGCGCGGGGCGAATCCATCACATAGGACGCCAGCTCTCCCGTAAAGGAGGGAAAGAGGGACAGGGCCAGAAAGAGATTTTTTCCCGCTGCGTCGAGATTGGCAAAGGCATTTCGTTTTATGTAGCTGTACAGCTGGTACTTGTCCTGCGTCGTCAGGACGTTTTCTCCATCGGCTTCGGCGCGCTGCTGGAAGTTGTGCATACCGTACTCGGCGGCGAACAGCTCCTGGTCGTTCAGGCGGTTATAGGCGACGGAATTATTCAGGTAGATGATTTCCCAGCCGTCATCGCAACGCTGCGTTTTTTGAAAAATAAAGACGCAGCGCTGGTATTCGTGGATAAACATGTTGCAGGACGGGTCCGTCGTGATGTCGGAGCAAATCTGGCAGAGCCACGTCGTATCGCTCAGCGGGCGGACGGTGTACTCCTCGTTGCTGATGCGGCAGGGGACGCGCTGGCTGTGGCCGCGGCGGAGGGCCTCCGTGACGGCTTCATAGCCTGTGAGCTGCATATGCTTTCCCGCGCCGGCCCAGATGACGTCGTCCGATAAATGAGAAAAGAGCGGCGTCAAGTCCAGTTCTTCAAAATACGCCGTCATAATTCGTTTGCTTAGCTGCAATATAAGCGCTTCTTCCGTCATCATGCAAGCACCCCCTTCATAGGCAGATAGATAGATTCATGGAAACACCCCGAAACAACATGGGAAAAACTGCAAGTAATTACATTATAATACGGAATAAGGTCCTGGAAAATATACTTTTCACAATTTTATAAATATTTAATGAGCTTTGTGCGAAAAGAGAGAAAGAAATTCGCCGGAGCTCCTTTTTTATTAAAGTATATACTTTTGTATAATATATTTACCTTAGTACCTTCCTTTATAATATAAGTTGAAGAAGTATATGACTGCACGAACTGCGGAGCAGTTGGCAAAAAGTTTTGTATGACGCATAAAAAGTTATTATAAAGAATAAAAATACGATAAAAAGACCATAGAAACAGGAGGGTTACATGACGATGAAAGTCTGGACTAAATATATATCAGTTATCATTGCCTCCAGCGTGCTCCTTGGGGGTCACGCATGGGCTGTCGAATTGCCGCCGGCAAATGAGCTAGCCGGGATGAATGATTCGGGCGTACAACTGAGCCGAACGCGGCAGTATCTGGAATGGCAGCGGACGATGCAGCGCATTTCCGAAGGCCGCGAAGCGAGCCAAGTAGAAGACCAACGGGAAGCGATGCCGGAAGATACGTCGAAAGCCGTCCGCTTTCAACTGAACGACATTATCGTCGACAAGTCGGACGTACTGAGCAGCGAAGAAGTACAGGCTGTGACGGCGTCCTATATCGGCAAAGAAGTTTCCATACAGGACTTATATGCCATTGTAGAACAGATCAACGAACTGTACAGCAAAAAAGGCTACATGACCTGCCGGGCCTACTTAGCCCCGCAGACCATTAAGGGCGGCGTCGTCCATATCAGCGTCGTCGAAGGTAAGACCGGCACCGTAACGGTACAGGGAAACGACTCAACGAGGGAAGATTACATTCGAAACCGCGTCGCTATTGAAGAAGGAAAGATAACTAATATTTCCGACGTCAATAAGGATCTCCTGCGGTTCAACGCGACGAACGACGCCCAGCTGCGCATCGCTATGAAAGCCGGCGAGACCTACGGCACGACGGACTACGTCATTACGGCCTACGAGCCGCAGCAGCAGGTCTTCGGCCTCTTTTCCGACAACGCCGGCAGCGAGACGAGCGGCCTGTACCGCGGCGGCATGTTCTGGCAGGCCCGGAGCCTGACGGGTGTCCGAGATTCTCTCATGATGACCTCGGTCTTTTCCGAAGGCACGAAATCCTTTGGCTTGTCCTACTCCCTTCCCATCAACCGCAATGGGACGAAGCTGGGCCTCAACTACAGCACCAACAGCGTCCACATTACGGACGGGCCTCTGGAAGATCTGGACGTCAAGGGCCATTCCTACGCCTACGGCATTTCCCTGACCCAGCCCATTCTAACGACGGAAACGGTGAAATCCGAAATAGGCCTGGAATACGGCTACCAAAACTCGAAAACCGACTTCATGGGCATGCACTGGATCGACGACACCGTCAAGGGCTGGTCCCTGTTCTTTGACCAGATCGACTACGGCCGGACGACGATTTTCTATCAGAAGCACGCCTATCGCGTCGGTGATTACGACGACATTGCCGGCAACACGCGGCATTTCGGCAAATATTACTTTAATACCTTATACCAAAAAGTGTTCCCATCGGGACAAATGATTACGGCCCGCCTGGACGGACAGCTCAGCAGCACCCAATACCTGCCGTCGGCTGAGCAGTTCTATATCGGCGGCATGTACAGCGTCCGCGGATATACAGAAAGCTTGCTCGGCGGAGACAGCGGCGTCATGGGAAGCATTGAATATACCATTCCTCTTACTTCGTCCAGGAAGACAGATGCCTACGTATTTCTCGATGGCGGCCGCGTCTGGGGCGAAAGCGCCTATGACGATACGCTTCTCGTTGGCACGGGATTTGGCATCAAGACGGCTATTGGCGACCATATGTCAATAAATGTTGGCATGGGCTTCCCTCTCATTCGCACGGTCAATGATGAAGAACAAAGCCGGGCGAGAGTTCATTTTTCCTTCAACAGTCAGTTCTGATACAGATACGTGAGGAGGCAGGACGATGAAATACATACGACAATTTACGCGCAAGCAAGAGCGTAATCAGCTGAAAACTTTAGAACAGCAAAAACACGACCTCGACTTGGCAAGAAAAGTCCTGACGGCCGTTACGGCTTTTAGCTTTATCGGTAATCCCTTCGCGGCTATGGCGTCGACGATTACGCGCGTCTATGCGCCGGATACAAATTTAATGGAAACTACAAATGTAGGCCATATTTATGCTGAACAGATGAAAGGCAATACGGCGATTAACCGTTTTGATAAATTTGACGTATCGGCCAAAGATATTGCCAACATGTATTTCCAGACCAATGGAAGCAACGATTGGGCTAATAACTTGGTCAACTTCGTCAACGATCGTATCAACGTGGCCGGCACGGTCAATGCGATCAAAGGCAGCAAAATCGGCGGCAACCTGTTTTTCCTGAGCAGCAACGGCATGGCTGTCACCGGCAGCGGCGTCATCAACGCTGGATCGTTAACTGTTTTGACGCCGACGCAGGATATTATGGATTTACAGAATAAACTGAATGGTGATTGGTCGTCTGCTGATTTTAAGCAGATTACGGATGCGTCGCAACGAATGGCAATTCCTCTTAATCAGAATGGTACGATTACCGTTGAGGGTACGATTAATACGTTAGGCGACGTGCAGTTGTATGCCGGGAAAAAGGTTAACGTGTCAGGAATGATACAGACAATGACCGGCGTTTCTAAGTTGCCTGATAATATCTTTAAGCATACTGTCAATATTGGCGATAAAAACGTGGCTTTTGAGAGTGATTTAACCGCAACAAACGTTGGTAACGGCGACATCGTACTGTCGGCGAAATCGTCCGTTACGGACAATCGCAAAGGCAGCGCCGACGCCAGTATTGACATCAGCGGTAAATTATACGGCCACGATATTACTGTATCGGCCGAGTCGGAAGCATCTTTTGCCGATGACGGCGGAAATATCGAAGTTGGGGAAATTGATACAAATAAAGTTCTGGATAAGTTGAATTTAGGCACGCTGAATGCCGATTATGCCGACGTGTCCAGCAAGGCAACAGTCAATATAACAAATGGCGCCGAAATCAAAGCGACGAACGACGTTTCCATCACTGCGAACAGCACCGCGTCTGTTGATGTCGGCGCGGCTCCTACGCAAAATGAAGATGGAACATACGGCGGTTTTGTTCCGGCTGCCGGCGTCGTCGTAGCTGATGTAGACAACACGGCGAAGGTTACGATGAGCGGCAGTACCGTTGAAGCCGGAAATAACGTCGACGTGAAGGCCAATGCCGCGACTGAGCTGAAAGTAAGCGCGGCTGATGCCGGCGAAGATGAAGACAGCGGCGGACAGAAAGCCGGCGGTCAAGAATCGGCCAGCCTGGTTCATGCAGCTGTGGCTGTCGTCAGCAATACTACAGAGGCTGCTGTTGAAATGAACGGCGGCACGATTACAGGGAAAGGCGACGTCAACGTCAATGCCAACGTAAACAACAGCCTGGACGTATCGGCACAAGTCGGCGCGCCCGGCGCATCGGCAATGGCAACGGCTGTGGCCGTTGTACAGTCCAAGGGTTCTGCAACAGTAGATGTAACCAATAATGCAGCCATTACGGGGGCAAACGTCACGATTGCCGCTGAAAACACGGTAGACGGCAACGTCATTAACGTGGACAACGGCATCGGCGTGCCGGAAGAAGACCCGGCGGAAGAACAGCCGGAACAGGGCGGTTCTTCCGTGACAGATGAGCTGAAAGATGCGGCGTCGCAGATTTTATCCGGCGACTCGCTGACCGACGTCTTTATGAACGGGATTACGGGCAAAATCGACGAAGCGACGGGTACGGAAGACAACGGCAGCGGCGGCAAGCAAAATGCATTTGTCAAGAAGCTCGGCAATATGCTTGATTTAGGCGCCAGCGTGGCCGTCGTAGAAGAAAGCAACGCCGCAAATGTATCTATCAACAATGCGGTAATTACGGCAGGAGAAAAAAATTCTGAAGGTGTACTGGAAAATCCGGGCAAGGTAGATATTCATGCGAATACGGTCGTCGACGGCACGTCCATGATCGTTACCGGCCACGCCAATAAACAGACTAATACGGCAAAGAAAAAAGGTTCGTCCGGCAGCGGCGCGGCGGCAAATACCGGCAATATCATAGCCGATGCAGCCGTGTTGTACAATAAGATCGACAACGACGCCGCTGTTGAAATCAACGGCGCAGCTATTTCCGGCAGCAGCGTAGATATCAACTCGTCTGCTCAAATGCGGTATAATATCCGCAAGATGTATGATGACTTAAAAGATTCTGTAGACGCGTTAAAAGACGCTCTGGGAGATGCGTGGGACGATACGAATGACTTCTTTAAGCAACTGGACGAATTGGTACAGAAAACCGGCGAAGCTGTTACAGCGGTAGAAACGGAAGGAAAAGACGACGCCGTAGTGGAACAGCTGTTTAATAAAACCGTTACGGCCTTGCAGACCATTGCGGAAAATGCCGATGCTGTGACCGATAACGCCTCGGCTATTGTTGATGATGTCAAAGGAGCGAAAGAGGCTTTTGACTCGGTTAAAGAAAATCTGGAAACCTTTAAAGATACGAATAACTACGTCAACTACTATGTCCATACGGAAAGTACAGACGGCATAGAAAACAGCGCTGCCGGCGGCAAAGCCGGCGGGTTTGAACTGGGGATTGCAGGCTCTGTCAACGTGACTAACGTAAACAATACTGCTGCGACGGGCATTGGCGCCGGCACGACGATTATGACGAACGACGCTAATATTGCGTCTAATACGCAGACGGAAACCATAAGCATTACAGGCAACGCCGTGGAATTGATGGGTTCTAAAAAGAAAAAGAAGCCGTCAGGCGGCGCAGGCAGCACTACGGGAAATTCGTCGTCGGCTAACGTCGGCGTCGGAGCCAGCGTAGCTGTACAGGATATTACTGGCAACAGCGTCGTCATGGTCGGCGAAGGCGTCAATATCAGCGGCCTTAATAACGGAGCGGCCAAAACGATTACGATCGCGTCGAAAAACGTCATGGGACAGCAGGGTATTGTCTACGGCGCAGGCATTAGCGGCGGAAAGTCCGGCAGCGGCGCGGGAAGCGGCTCCGGCAATATCGGCGTAGAACTGCAGGGCATGGTCAATCTGATGAACGGCGGCTCGGACAGCGTCGTCAGCATAGATGACAACGTAAATCTGACCGGCCGGACAGTAAACCTTACGGCAGATAACGACAGCCTGATTACGGCAGTGACCGGCGGCGCGACGCTAGGCAACGAAAATACGGCCGCGTCTGTCGGCGCGAGCGTCGGCATGGTCAATTATGATGTCAACAACATCGTCGTCGTAGGTGATAATGGTAACGGCAATTCGACCGAAAGCGGCGAGAAATCGACAAAAGAAAAGACTGCCGATGATAAGCGCAAAGAAGGTACGGAGCTGGCAAAGAATTTAATAAAAAATGCCGGCATAACAATAGCGGCTAATCCGAGCGGAACGACTGCCGAAAAAGGTACGATTACGGCATCGGAATTAAATGTCAAGGCCAATACGAGCGGCCTTATTACCAACCTTGCCGTTGAAGCGGCAGCTAATACGAAGAGCAAAAATAAAAAGCAAAACAGCGCATTGACAAATCTCACGAATTTGACAGGAAGTAACAACGCCGCTAACGGCCTTATCGGCGAAAACGGTCAGGTCAACCAGCATCTCGACGCCGGCGACGCCAGCGCTAATACTGCCGTGAATACGGGAAATACTACGTCCGGCGGAGCTATGGGCACAGGCACAGCATCTTCCGGAACGACGACCTTGGCAGCGGCCGGAGGAAGCAATACGTCTACTAAAAACTCTGTAAACGTAGCGGGAGCCGGCAGCGTAGCGATCAATCTCCTCGACGGCGAAACAGGGGCCTTTGTTGACAACGTCGACATTAAGATGCAGGAAGAAGGTTCTGTAACAGTAGGGGCGAACGATTCCCTCTTTGACGGCGCTTTAGCCGGCGCGGCGGCGATTAACTGGTTTACTGCCAAAAATTCCGGCGGCAGCAATACCCCGAATATTCCCGCAAACGCTGCCGGCGGCAGCTCCGGCAATAATACGGAAGTCAGCGTCGGCGGCGCCGCAGGCGTTTCCAAGCTGGACCGCAATGTTTCGTCTGTTATCAGCAATTCGACGATTACAAATGCCGGCAGCATTGAAAATACGGCGACAAAGAGCGGTGCGGAGCTGGCGACAGGGCTCGGTCTTGCCGTCGCGGGAAGCAGCGATACGAGCGGTACGAATGTGGCCGTAGGCGCAGCCGTTTCCTATAACGAAGCGGACAGCGATATTCACGCCCTCCTGATAAACAACATGGTCAAACATGAAGAAGGGACCGAAGGAAAGACCAATATTACCAACAAAGCGACGAATAAGGATCTTCAAATTGCAGGAGGTATCAGCGTAGGCGTTGCGAAAGGCGGTAAAAACGGCGTCGGTGTCGGCGGTACAGCCGTTATCAGCGATATTGACAGCAATCTCCAAAGCGGCGTCATCGGCGGCACGTATGAAGATGTCGGAGACATGAAGGTCACGGCTACGGTGGCGACGACGCAGATCAGCGCAGGCGTAGCCGGAGCAGCTGCTGTAGGCAACGGCAGTACGTCTGCGGCCTTCGGCGGCGCTGTCAATTACAGCACGATTGACAATACGAACCGGGCTTTTATCGATAAAGCGACCATTACAGCAGATGGCAGCGTCGCTGTCAGTGCCGGCGATACAAATTCAGAAACAAGCGATTTCGCTTCTTTGGTAGAAGATCATGGCATTGATGCGTCGGGAAATACGGGAACAGAATGGGCCGATAAAGGCTATGAAGACAAGGAAAACGGCGTCGATTTCAGCAATGAAGATAATACGGGCAGCACTATCGTCAACGTTGCGACGGCTGTCGGTATAAGTACAGGCGCAAGCAGCGGCAGCGGCGCAGCAGCTGTAAACGTGAGTCAGGTAACCAACGACATGAGCGCCGATATTACGGGCGCGACGATTACAGCCGGCTCTGTTGCCGGCACGGCTGACACAAATACGAATTTGGTTACTGTTTCGGCGGGCATCGGCGCGTCAGGCGGTAAATTCGGCGGCGCCGGCTCGGTAAGCTGGAATGAACTGAGCAACCATAATAAAGTGACTATTTCCGATAGCACGATTACGACGGGTCAATTGACGGAAACGGCTCTGAATAAAGCCGATATTGTCAATGTAGCCGGACAGCTCAGCGGCAGCGCGTCAGGCGTCGGAATAGGCGCGTCTATGGCCTATAACGACATGAATAATACGACCGGCGTGTATCTCAACGGCAGCACTGTCACTCTGACCGAAGGCAGCGACGGTACGGTTCACTTAAACGCCGAAAACAAAGCGGATATTATGGCGATTACTGCCGGCGCAACGGCGGCCAACACTGTTGCTGTCAACGCTATGGTTGCGGTGAACCGAGGCTCCAATTCGACGGAAGCTGTTATTGGAGACGACGGCAAAGACGTTACGATTAACGGCGTAACCTCTCTGGATGTTTCTGCGTCTGACGAAACGGAAGAAATGACGATTGCCGGCGGTATTACTGGAGCAGGCACTGCGGCAATCGGTGCAGGCGTGGCTTATAGCGACGTCGGCGGCAGCAGCGGCGATAATGATAAGGCCCAGCAGAAAACACGCGCGGAAATCAATCATGCGTCTATTACGACGGCAGGCGAAACCGTCCATGTCGGTGTGTCTGTAAACGATGCGTCTAAGCTGACGACGATTGCAGCCGGCGGCGGCATCGCAGGCACTGCAGCCGTACAAGGCGAAGCGGCGACGGCTCTCATTAATAAACAAGTCAACGCGGCCATGAACGATGTTGATATCAATGCCGACGACGCGGATAATACGGCGGCTGACGTCGATGTAACGGCGAACAGCGACAGCCATATTCTGACCAGCGCAGACGTACTTACTATCAGCGGTACGGCGGCCAGCGTCGGCGCAGGCGTCGCCGTCAACCGCATTGTGCAGGATACAAATGCCTCTGTAAACGGCGGCACCATGCATGTCGGAGATATGTTTGTCAGTGCAAACGGCACGCCGTCTATTACGAATATTGGCGTAGGCGTCGGTGCAGGGAATGCTGCAGTCACCGGTTCCGTTGCAGTTAATATGATCCAAAACGATGTGACGGCCCATATTGGCGACGGCGCAAATATTACAGCCAACAATAATGTCGTCGTTGCAGCGACGAGCGATGAAAGCATTGCCAATTATGCCGGTAGCGCGACCATTGGTGGGGCTGCGGCAGTAGGGGCATCTGTCAGCATTAACCAAATTGAAGGAAATACAAAGGCAGAGATCACTGGCGATGATACGAAGGTCAGTGCTGCCGGCCGTGGTGATAGCTTAGGAGTCAAAGATACGATAGAAGACAAAAATAATGAGATTTTAGATAATGTTGTTGATAAAAATACCTTTGATTCGACAGCTTCGCTAAAGGATGATCGTCAGGAAAGTACGTACAGCGGCGTCGCCGTTTCGGCTTCGTCTACTCATACGCTGAAATCCTTCCTTGTCAACGGCGGCGTGGCGGCTCATGCAGCTGTTAACGGGACCGTAAATGTCAATCAAATCGAAGGCAGTACTCTGGCGGCGATTACAGGCGCTGATATCAATAAAGACTTGGATCAGGCCGGCGATGTGAGCGTAGTCTCCCATGACTATACGAACAGCGCGGGACTTGTCGGAACTGCCAGCATTGGAGCTATCGGTGCGGGCGTCGGTCTCGGCAGTGATACTAATACAATTAGCCGAGGCGTAGAAGCTGCCGTATCCGGCAAGAACGACGGCTCGAAGAGTACCGTCAATGCCGACGACTTTACGGTGGAAGCCGATGCCAAGCAGGGTATATCTTCTCTTACCGTTAGCGGAGCAGGTGCCGGTATAGGTGGTGGTGTATCCAATGCCACGAGCGTAACCTTGTTGGAAGGCAAGACGACGGCGTCCGTTAAGAATGCGAATATTACGGCCAGCAACGCCGATATACTGGCGACGCATACGAGCAAGCTGAATACGATGGGCGCTGTGTTAGG
>ERZ772882.2997-NODE-2997-length-14117-cov-4.000356_pt1 | contig 14117 bp, 8 predicted proteins | sample MGYA00580576_ERZ772882 | MGnify/ENA primary metagenome ERZ772882 (study PRJEB29015, sample SAMEA2737658) | human gut metagenome | biome: human gut; feature: human-associated habitat; material: faeces | place: China | collected 2012 ... | reverse complement strand
CGATCAGGTAGGTGATGTACGCCTCGCCCATGAAGTTGGACATCGAACTGTTCACAGCCTGCTTGTTGTCGATCAGGTAGTTGCCCTCGACCTCGACGAACAGGCGGTTGTTGATCAGGCTCTTCGAAAGGCCGAAGTCCACTTCGTCGCTGGTCAGTTCCGACTTGGGACGGTAGCGGATGACGATGTTGTAGTCGTCATTCGAGAGTAGGTTGCTCACCATGTTCGACACGAATTCCAGACCCGTGGCGGCCGAGACCGAGGTGCCGATGTTCGACGACGACGAACTGTTCTCGCCCATGAAGCTGTTGAACAGCAACAGGTAGGCGAACTGCGTATCGACCGTCTCGGGCGTGGTGAGGGCATTGGCGATCACGGTCTGCGTCTCGGGGTCGGTGCCGGGGACATGCACGTCGAAGGTGACGGCCGGGTTGGAAAGCCGCTCGCCGAGGTGGATGACGCACTCCACGGGCACCGAACGGTCAGCCGCGAGGTTGTCGGACGTACCCTGCAACAGGGGCTGCAACGACGCCTTGAGCTTGTAGATGGCGTTGATGTTGAGCATGGCATCCATCGGCGAGCCCGTCCACTGGATTGTGGAGCCATCCTCGATGACGAACTTCTTGTTGATGATGTTCTGCAGCGAGAAGAGGAAGCTCCCCTCGGTGATGGTATAGTCGCCGTACATCTCGAAGACGTTGGAACGGGGGTTGATCTGCAGGTTGAGCGTACCGTCGCCGCGCGCCCGGAGCGTGTTGCCCGAGACGGTGAGTTCGACCTCGACGCCCGGCCGCACGTTCAGTGCCAGCGAGATATCCATCCGGCTGCCGGCATCGGACTTCTGCTGCCGCTTGCGTTCGAACATCATCTTCTTGCGGGCGAGGTTGTCGACCGTATCGACCCTGGCCGGTTCCCTGAAGGTCACGAAGTCGGCGCTCGATATATTGGACTTGCTGGACAACGGCATGAAGAACGACGAACGGTCGTCGGTCGTGGCGGCGATATCCATCTTCACGAGCCCCTTGTCGCCCGAAATGCGGGCGGAGCCCGTGGCGTAGACCTTGCCGTAGAAAGAGTCGTTGTCCTGCGGGGTGGTGTTGAGCACCATCATCTGCCGGGGTGCGACGCGTACGTCGTAGGCGATGTTCGAGAGGTGTTGCAGGCTCAGGTCGATGTCGAAGCGCCCCTCGTTGCCCTCGGGATCGAATATCGGGACGTTCGAAGCCCGGAAGCGGTTGCCCTTGACGCTCAGCACCGCCCGGGGCATGGTGTAGGGCACCTGTGTGAAATCGACGCGCGTCGACAGCCCCGTGACGCGGATTTCGCCCGTGAGGTCGGCCTCGCGGCGCTGCCCCTGGAGCACCAGGTCGGCGGAGGCGTGCCCCCGGGTATCGGAAATGACGCCCGTGAGGATCGGGTCGAGCAGCCCCATGTCGAGGCTGTCGACATCCAGACGGGCATAGTAGCGCACCTGCGACGGAGCGTAGAAGCCCCGCACCAGCGTATCGCGCTTATGGCGGTCGGTGACGGTAACGCCCGCACGGTTGCGCAGGAAATCCCAGCGCGAGGTGAGGCGCAGCGGCGGTGCGGGTATGTCGTTGACCTGAAGGCTGTCGAGCAGGATGTCGGCCGTGATCTCGCCCGCATGGAGCGCTGATTTCATCGTCGCGGAACCGTTGGTGCGCCCCTCGAAGACGTAGCCCATGCGTTCGATGACCTGCGTGAAGGGCGCGAGGTCGAAATTGCGCAGGCGCAGCGTCACCGAATCCTCGCGGCTGCGCGAAGCGATACCGTCCAGCAGAAGTTCCTGCTCGCGGTTCATCACGAAGAACTTGTCGATCACGACCTGCGCCGTGTCAAGCTGTATCTTGTGGGCGAAAATCTGCCAGGTCTTCGAGCCGCGGGTGATGTGCGACGGCAGGATGCGCAGGTCGACGACGCGGCCGTTGGGCCCGTGCTCGTCGACGACGTCGGCCCGGACGCCCACCAGTCCGGATACCTTGCGCAGCGTATCGTTGAAGCCTGCCGAGAGCTGCACGCGCCCCTGCTTGGCGCCGCCCGTGAGCGAAAGCCCCGGCAGGTGGAGCATACCCGCATAGAGGTCTTCGGCCGAAGCGTAGACCGTGAGCGAGTCGCCCCGGTTCGAAGCGTTGACGTTGAGCCGCGTGGCCAGCATACGCTTGCGTTCGATATATTCCGAAGTCGCCTTGAGCGAAAGCTGGTCGCTCGCGGGGTTGAAAAGCAGTTGCAGCGACGAGCCGTCGGCCACCTGCAGGCCGGGCGAGATGGCGTCGGCGATCGGGTCGATATGGCGGACGTCGACCGAGAGGAGCGAAAAGTCGTTGGCCACGGCCATCCCCGATGCGCGGGGCCCCGACTCCTCGTCGCCGTGCCGCAACAGGGGGAGGTATTTCCAGGCACTGGCACGCAGGTAACGGAAGACCTCGCGGTAGCTGGTCTTGCTGCGGAACGTGGCGTCGGCAAAATCCGAGCGCAGTTCGACCAACTTGCTCCGGGCCGAGTTCTCGCCCGTGACGGTCATGCTCTTCGACGTGAGCTGCTTGTCGTTATAGCGGTAGAGGACGTCGGTGACCTGGATGCGGCCGTTCAGGTCATCGAGCGAGCGGCCGCCGGCCTTGGCGACGATATGCGCCGAAAGTTCCGAGACCGAGTCGCGGCGGTTGACATGCAGCCGGGCCAGGTCGGCACGGCGCAGATCCATCGTAAAGTCGTAACGGGGCACCGAGTCGTTGAAGTCGACCATGCCGAGGAAATCGAAATCGAGGTTGGGGTCGCGGGCCGTGATACGGCCGTCGAACTCGCGGTTGCGAAGCCGCCCGTCGAGGCGCAGCGAATCGTAGACATAGCCGTTGAAGCCCAGCTGCGTGACATTGCCCACTACATTGGCGTCGGTGACCCCCCGCCCGACGACGCCGTCGACGAAAGCCGTGAGCGTGGCGTTGCCCAGCAGGTCGCGGCGGCCGAGTAGTTCGCCCAGCCTGAGGTTGCGCGCGGCCACATCGCCCCTGACGCTGCTGCGCCCGCCGCGCAAGGGGCTCATCTGCAGGTTACAGTCAATGCCGCCCACGTCGGTCTTGGCACCCACCCGCATGTCGAACGACGAGAGCAGCCCGCGGAAACGGGCGTTGACGTCGATGTCGCCCGAATTCCCGAGGATCGCGACCAGCTTGTCGGAAAGCGCACGGCCGCCGATGCCCGCAGCCAGGGCGTCGATGGATTCGGCCGTGGAGGTCAGGCGCGGAATCGTCAGGTCGAAATGCGTCGTGCGGATGTCGGGCAGCCCCCTGACCGCGGCATCGGCCGTGAACCACGTCCCCTGGCCCACCTGTAGGCTCCTGACCTTGCCCGTGAAGTCGGAGACGACGCCCGCGACATCGATGTCGATATTGCTGAAAACGGTATGCCACCCGCGGAGCCGCGGGGCGAAATAGGCGATGTCGTCCGTGGAGACGGTGCTATTGCGCAGCTTGCCGTCGATGCGCACCTCGCCCAGGAAATCCTTGTAGCCGGCCCACGAATCGCCGACGAGCGAAATGTAGGGGATGTCGACGTTCGAACGGGGCGTGACGACGGAGGTATCCTCGAAGCCCAGCGCACCGTTGGTCAGGTAGAAACGCCCCGAGAAATGGTCGAGCACGAAGCCGCTGCGCTCACGTGCCGACATGGCCTCGATGGTGGTGTAGATCGACTGCCCGTCGATGGTGAAGTCGCCGACACGCGCCGAGATGCCGTAGAGGTGCATGTGGCTGAAGTCGATGCCGAATTCGGGGTCGCGCCGCGTGAGCCGCTCCAGGCAGAGATCCATGCCTTCGATGGAAGCCTTGCGCAGCGACAGGCGGAAATTGCCCTTCCGGGGCTTGTCGGGGTCGCTGATGCGGTTGACGATCTGCTTGATGTTCATCTCCCCCTCGGGGGTCTCGCGCAGGTAGAGCTTCGCCCCGCCGATCTCGCCGCGGCTGAGTACTACCCCGCCGCCGAAGATGCCCAGCCCCGTGATGTAGGCGTCGAGGCTGCCGACGTAGAGCAGCGTGTCGCGCTGGTAATCCTCGACGTAGAAGCCCTTGACCTTGACCTTGCTGAAAAGCCCGATGTCCACGCGGTCGATGCTCACGGTGGTTTCGAGCTTCCTGGATACCATGCGCACGGCTTTCTGTACCACGTAGTTCTGCACGGCGGGAATATCGAGCAGCAACGAAAGCACCATGGGCAGAATTATCAGCAACAAAACCGCTACCGAGAACACCTTTCCCAATATTTTTATACCTTTGCGCATTGATAGGTCGTTATAACCTGCAAATTTAACTATAATTAGTTAAAAAAACGAAAAACCGCATGGATATTACTATTCTGGGCATCGAATCCTCGTGCGACGACACATCCGCCGCCGTGATACGCAACAACGTGCTGCTGTCGAACGTCATCGCCTCGCAGGCTGTCCACATCAAATACGGCGGCGTGATCCCCGAACTGGCTTCGCGGGCGCACCAGCAGAACATCATCCCGGTGGTCGACACGGCACTCCGAGAGGCCGGGCTCACCGTCGGGGAGATCGATGCCATCGCCTTCACGCGCGGCCCCGGGCTGCTGGGTTCGCTGCTCGTCGGGGTATCGTTCGCCAAGGGGCTCTCGGTGGCGCACGACATCCCGATGGTCGAGGTCAACCACCTGCAGGGGCATATCCTCTCGCACTTCATCGACCTGCCCGACCGCGAACTGCCCCATCCCGGCTTCCCGTTCCTCTGCCTGCTGGTCAGCGGCGGGCATACGCAGATCGTACGCGTGGATTCGCCGCTCGATATGGAGATCATCGGCACGACGATCGACGACGCCGCAGGCGAAGCGTTCGACAAATGCGCCAAAGTCATGGGCCTGCCCTACCCCGGCGGCCCGGTGATCGACCGCCTGGCAAAGGAGGGCAACCCCAAGGCGTTCCGCCTGGCACACCCCCATGTCGACGGCTACGACTATTCGTTCTCGGGGCTCAAGACCTCGTTCCTCTACATGCTGCGCGACGCCGTGGCCGACGACCCCGATTTCATCGAGCGCAACAAGGCCGACCTCTGCGCGTCGCTTCAGGGCACGATCGTGGAGATACTGCTCGACAAACTGGTGCGGGCGTCGAAAGACACGGGCATCCGCGACATCGCCATCGCCGGGGGCGTATCGGCCAACTCGGGACTGCGCAACGGCATCGTCGAGCAGGGCCTCAAGCGCGGCTGGCGCACGTTCCTGCCGGAATTCAAGTTCACGACCGACAACGCCGCAATGATTGCCATGGCAGGCTACTACCACTACCAGCACGGCGATTTCTCGTCGCTCGACGTGTCGCCCGTGGCACGGCTCGAAGAGCTGTAATGCGGCCGGGAAGATGAAACGGCTCGCGGCATTCGTGCTGCTCCTGGCGGGGATCGGCAGTGCATACGCCAGCGACGGCGATGCGGAGCGGCTTCGCGCATGGCGCGCCGGGGAAAAGGTCACGGAAGAAGCGGTGGCGGAATACGGCATCGACCGCTGTTTCGCCAGTTCGGAGATCGGCGACGCACTCCTCGCGCGCATGTACGGCAAATCCTACAAGCCGGACTGCACCGGCCCCGCTCGGAGCTCCGCTACCTGCGGGGGCTGCACCGCAACCTCGCAGGCGAAACCCTGCTGGGCGAACTGGTCTGCAACGAGGCCATAAGCGGCGACCTGCTGGAAATCTTCCGGGCGCTCTACGACGCAGCCTACCCCATCGAACGCATGGTGCTGATCGACGAATACGACGCGCAGGACGGCCCTTCGATACGGGCCAACAACTCTTCGGCATTCAACTTCCGGTTCATCGCGGGAACCGGAGTGCTCTCCAACCACAGCCGGGGCATGGCCGTCGACATCAACCCGCTCTACACCCCTTATGTCAAAACGAACGGCGGCCGCACGGTCGTCGCCCCCGCGGAAGCTGCCCCTTATGCCGAACGGAAGCGGGATTTCCCCTACAAGATCGCCGAGGACGCCCCCTGCTGCCGGGAGTTCCTGCGCCACGGATTCACCTGGGGCGGCCACTGGAAAAGCCTGAAGGACTACCAGCATTTCGAGAAAAAGCAATAGCCGCCCGGAAGCCTCAGCACTGCGCAGGGAGGCCGCCCGCGGTTATTTCGGGACGGCAACGATCGATTCGGAATCGCTCCCGGGTATTCCGGGACAGCATCCGGCCAGTTCGGGACAACACAAAGGCTCCCGACCTTTCGAGGTCGGGAGCCTTTTTTCCTTCGGGCATCCCCGGATTTTCCGGAGACCGGATTATTTTACGCCGAAGAGTTTTCCCTTCAGCGAAAAATTGTCGTACTCGGCCTTGAGCGAAGCCATCAGATCGCGCACCGACTGGATCTTTTCGGCCCGCCATGCGTTGGCGCCGCAGAAGGCATAGCCGTTCTGCAATTTTCCCTTGAAGGCGTTGTAGAGCGCCAGCATGATGCAGTAAGGGCTGTGCGTCACGTCGCACGTCTTGATGCAGTCGAACGGGCAGTTCTTGGGGCGTTTCAACCCCTCCTTCACCCGGTCGAGGAACGAGCTGTGGATGTCCCGCCCCGGCATACCCACGGGGCTCTTGATGATCTCGATATCCTGCTGCGTGGCATCGAGGTAGCTCTGCTTGAACGCCGGGTCGGCGTCGCACTCCTCGGTCGTGACGAAGCGGGTGCCCATCTGCACACCCTCGGCGCCCAGCGACATGATGCGGTAGATATCCTCGCCGGTATAGATACCGCCGCCGGCGATGACGGGGATATGGCAGCCGTGCTCGGCCTCGAACGCATGTACTTCGGCGACGATTTCGGGAACGATGCTCTCGAGCGCATAGTGCTCGTCGACAAGCTGCTCCTCCTTATAGCCGAGGTGGCCGCCCGCCTTGGGGCCTTCGACCACGATGGCGTCGGGAATGTACTTATATTCTGCAAACCATTTCTGGCACAGCAGTTTCGCGGCGCGCGCCGACGATACGATGGGTGCCAGTTTGGTTTTGGCTCCTTCGGTAAGGAACGACGGCAGGTTGAGCGGCAGCCCGGCGCCCGAGAAGATGATGTCGGCCTTCTCGGCGATGGCGGTTCTGACCATGTCAGCGAAATTGGACATGGCGACCATGACGTTCACGCCGACGATGCCTTTCGTGGCCTCGCGTGCCTTTTTCAGTTCCTGTTTCAGCCCCCAGATCGAGGCCGTACGGTAATCTTTCGAATAGTCTTTGTAAATCACTCCCAGGCCGGCCGACGAAATGACGCCGATGCCGCCCTGGTCGGCAACGGCCGAAGCCAGCCCTGCGAGCGATATGCCTACGCCCATACCGCCCTGCACGATGGGGACGGGAGCGAGCAAATTTCCGATTTTCAATGCTTTCATTTTGTTGTGGATTAGTGCAAACCTAATTAACCGCACCAAAGGTACGAAAAACAAAACGGAACACACCATATCCCATACGAATTAATTGTTAATTCTCTGCCGGGCGGCGCCGGAACCGTCGGGAAGGCACGGGCGGAGGATGCAGCGCCCCGTCATGCCGCCGGGGAGCGGGAATTACAGGAACCGGACACCTCTCACCCGGGCGCGGTTGCGGCCGGGGGCTTCGCGCTCGACGATACCGGTCACCACGTCGGCGGCATCGTGCCAGCGGTTGGCGCGGAACCGGCGGCGGTAGGTCGTCAGGTGGGCGTATAGCTCCGGCCAGCGCAGGTTCCAGCCCCGGGGAAAGCGCACGAGGTGCAGCGCCGTGGCCGAATTGGAGAGGATGCGCGCCTCCTTGTTGGCGCCCTGGTGGAACCATTCGATGCGCACGGAGGGTGCCAAAGCCTGCAGCGAGCGTGCAAAACCGCGGCCGCCGTTATTGCTTTCGACGGCCGCCTGCCGCGTATCGGAGCGCAGGAGCATCCCGGCCACGAGCGGTTCGGTGACCTCCATCGGTTCGCGCGAATAGACGGCATCGGTAATGTAGACCACCCCGTCGGCATCGACTGCATACGAGAGCGAACAGAGGTAGTCGTCGCCCGTATCGGCCGTATCGGTATAGTTGGCGCGGCGGACGATCTCGTGCGGCAGCTGGTCGTACTCGGCGAAGTTCAGCCCGTAGAGCAAACCCTCGCGGGACGAGGGATGCCCCTGGTACATACTTTCGAATTGCAGCGGGTCGAGCCGCCGTTTGGCTTCGAGCAACGCACGCCCCTGCTGCCCTTCCCACAACGCCTCGCCAGGGACACGGGGGTCGACCTCGGTGGGCGGCGAGGCCTTGAGCGCCTCGAAATTCAGGTGCAGCCACGTGTCGGGAGACAGCCCGTCGAGCTGCGCCCAGCGGGTGAATTCGACGACGGGTTCACGCGCGGCGAGCGTGCCGATAAGGTCTTCCTCGTGCCAGCGTGTGAAGACGATCAGTTCGCGCGAGGCGTTGTGCATGCGCGTCCGCACGACCGAGGTATACCACTCCCAGCAATTGGCGCGGACGATGGGCGAATTGGCTTCGAGGGCATCCTTGTAGAGGTCGTCGAGGATGAAGCAGTCGACACGGTTACCCGTGAGCGAGCCTTCGCGCCCGACGGAGAGCAGTCCGCCGCGGCGGCCGATGACCTCCACTTCGTCGACCGTACGGATATAACCGGGCGGTTTCGCACCCTGTTTGATGGTCGTGGCGGGAAAAAGCGCGGCATATTCGCGCGATTCGACGATGCGCTGCACGCGGCGGTTGAATTTCGAAGCCAGCGCCCCGGAATAGGAGGCGATCGCAACGCGCAGGTCGGGATCAAGCCCCAGCACGTAGGCCGGAAGCAGTGTCGTCGCGCCGACGCTCTTGCCGTGCTGGGGAGGCATGGTGACGATCAGACGCCGGATGCGCCCGGCCGCAAAAGCCTCCAGCACACGGTAATACGCCCGGTGGAAGGGTTGCAGCTCGAGGAAGGGATAGACCGCCAGCGCGAATGCGCCGAACGAAGGGGGCACACCCGCGACGGAGGGAAGAGCCCCGGACGGCCCGGCTCCATCCGTGCAGACCGCCCCGTACCCGGACACGGCGGGCCGGCCGGCAATGGCACCTTGGGCGGGGGAAACAGGCCGGACGGACACAGCTGGAAGGCCGGGTGTGACGGGCTGACCGGAGGCGACGGAAATATCGCCGGGAACGGACTGATCGCAGGGAACCGATTGGGCGCAGGGAACGGAAGATCCCGAGGGATCGGGCTGACCGGAGAGTACAGACTGGACGCAGGAAAGGGGCTGGCCGGGCGCGGCGCGAAGGCCGGGGAAATCGGGATCGAGGATGGCGGCAGGTACGAAAACCTCTGCGGAAGGAATTTCCGCAGAGGCCGGGTCGGTTTTAACAGACATTGGTTTGATTTTTGAACCCTATGCGCGGCGCCGCGGCGGGAGGTTCGGAAGAAAATGCCGTTCCGGCGGCTGCGCCGGGCCCGGAGGGATGGCCGGAACGGATGAGGCGGATTACACGCAGCGCTTCAGCTCGGAGAAGTCGAAGTCGTTGAGCACTTCGCCCCCGGCTTGCGTGGTGTGGAATTCCCACCAGACGGGCACGAGATCCGTAACGGGGTGCTGCCCCCCTTCGGGCAGCGAAAGGCGGCCGCGGTAGACGATGACCGACGCCGTGAGGCGGCAGTCCGTATCGCCGAAGCGGAACGCGAGCGAACCCGAAAAATAGTTCCCGCCGTCGATGGCGTCCGACAACCGTGCCGCCGCCTCATGGTAAAGTTCAGGTGAAACCGAATACATAATTGATAATTAGCAAGATTTTTGCAAATAAATTTGCAGACAGAAATAAATTGTTTAACTTTGCAGGACAAAGATAAGTTCAAATATTGAATTTCCAAATAAAATATTCAATTTTTTAATATAAAATTTTCCGATCAAAAGCTATGAACGAACGGGTAAAACTGATACGGAAACAGTTGGGGATGACGCAAGAACAACTGGCACAGCGGCTTGGCATCGGCAAGGCGGCGCTCTCGATGATCGAGACCGGCAAGGCGGGGCTCTCGGCACGCAACCGGAACATCCTGGTTCAGGAATTGAACGTAAATCCCGAATGGCTCGAAAGCGGCAAGGGCAACATGTTCAACGCCGAACCCGACCTGACAGCTTACATGCACCGCACGGACAATTCGCTGCCGTTGCAGAGCGTGCCCCTCTACTCGATCGAGGGCACGGCGGGACTGGTACCGCTGTTCGCCGACCAGGCGCAGGCCAAACCCGTGAATTTCATCCACATTCCCAACCTGCCCAAATGCGACGGCGCCATATATATCGTAGGGGATTCGATGTACCCGCTACTCAAAAGCGGCGACATCGTACTCTACAAACAGCTGGGCGACATCAACGATATCTTCTGGGGCGACATGTATCTGCTGTCGATCGACATCGACGGCGAGGAGTACGTGACGGTGAAATACATTCAGAAATCCGACCGCGAGGGGTATGTGAAACTCGTGAGCCAGAACCCGCACCACGCAGACAAGGACGTGGCGATCAACCGCATAAGGGCAATCGCGCTGGTCAAGGCCAGCATCAGGATGAACTCGATCCGGTAGCGGCCCGGACAGGGCGCCCGTATGCCCGTATCTCCCGGGAAACGATCCCGGCGGCAGCGCCCCGATGTCCGCCGCAAACCCGCTGCCGGACATTGTACTGCAAAAACGGCACAGCTGAAGCGGGAAGGGCGGAACCCGCAGCCGGGAACCTGCCGCGAAAGAAGATGAACCGGCACCCTGATTCCGAAAAAATTTCCTATCTTTCGGAAAATAAAACCGCCTGACATGGAACTATCCGATAAAAAATTCGCGGTGCTGATCGACGCCGACAACATCTCGCACCGGAAAATCAAGGACATACTCGACGAAATCGCCAACTACGGCACGCCGACGATCAAGCGTATCTACGGCGATTTCACCGACCCGAAGTTCGCGGCATGGAAAAGCGTGCTGCTCGAGAATTCGATCACCCCGATCCAGCAATACGCCTACACGACAGGCAAGAACGCGACGGATTCGGCGCTGATAATCGACGCGATGGACATCCTGCACAAAGAGTCGGTCAACGGATTCTGCATCGTGTCGAGCGACAGCGACTACACCCGCCTGGCGAGCCGCATCCGCGAATCGGGACGGGAAGTACTCGGTTTCGGGGAGAAGAAGACCCCCAAGCCGTTCATCAAATCGTGCGACAAATTCATCTATGTCGAGATACTCGGGCAGCCCGCACCCGCCCCGGCTCCGGTATCGGCACCGGCACAAACAGCGGCAGCTGTGCCAGCAGCCAAAGCTGCGACGCCGAAAAAAACCGCGAAAAAACATCAGGGGCGCAATGCACCCGAAACAGACATGCCGGAGGCAGCCCCCGCAGAACCCGCCGCTGCGGAGAAAAAGGTAGCCCCGGCTCCGGATACGGCACAGCCCCAGCCGATCATCCGTCCGATCGACGACGATTTCAAGACACTGCTCGCAAACACGATCGAAGACGCCGCCGACGACAGCGGCTGGGCCTTCCTCGGCATCGTGGGCGGGGTGCTCACCAAGAAGATGCCGGACTTCGACCCCCGCAATTACGGGTACAAGAAACTGTCGCTGCTGGTAAAATCCCTTTCGAAAATAGTCGAAATCGAAGAGCGCCCGTCGGAAAATAAGGAGCTGAAACTCGTTTACGTCCGAAACCGTATCCGGTAGACGTCCAAGCCTGCCCGCCCCGGCAACCGAACCACGCAGGGATCACGGGCGCCCATGCAAAATACGCCGGACAGGCACCCCCGCAAGATTTTCCGGGCCACTATCCCTGCAGGATTTCCCGGCCGGATACGGCATAACAAACAGGTTACGGCAACGAGGCCGCTGCAACGCAATCTTGCAGCGGCCTTTCGCATAGCCCCCAATCCGGGTTGTGCGCCCGGCACAGGAGCTGCACGGGAACAGCGCAGGAGCAGCCGAAACAGCAGAAAGAACAACGGAAGAAACAGCGGAGGAAGCAACGGCAGAGAGAACGTCAGGAGGCGAATAACCTCGAAAAACCCGGAGCGGCACTTACAATCCGGAAGCAGCATTCGCAAAATTTTTTAATAACGCCACTACTGTCAAATCGCAATTAAAATTACAAAATCCGGTAACGATCAAGCAGCGAAACAAGCCTCTGAATGCGCAATTATCAGCAATGCGGAGGCACAAAGAGAAAAAACCGCCGGATTAGAGCCGCAAAAAAGTCATCCGCCGTGAACAATCTGACAATAAATTTATATATTTGTGATATTGTTTTCAAAACCCTACTAATCCGAAACAAGACATGGACAAAACCAATGTACGGGAGTTGCAGGATGTCGTGATCCGCTTTTCAGGCGACTCGGGCGACGGCATGCAGCTTACGGGCACGCTTTTCTCAGACACCTCGGCACTGCTCGGGAACGGGATCTCGACCTTCCCCGACTACCCTGCCGAAATCCGCGCGCCACAGGGTACCGTGGCGGGCGTATCTGGATTCCAGGTTCACTTCGGCAGCCACCGGGAGCTCAACCCCGGCGACTACTGCGACGTGCTGGTGGCGATGAACCCCGCAGCGCTCAAGGCCAACCGCAAATGGCTCAAACCGGGTGCGACGGTCATCATCGACGGCGATTCGATCACCGAAGACCACCTCAAAAAGGCGTGCTTCGCCACGCTCGACCCCATCGCCGAGCTGAAACTCGACGAGTACAACGTAGTAATCCCCGGCATCACCACGATGACGCGCGACGCGCTCCGGGAGACCGGCCTCGACAACAAGAGCGTGACCAAGTGCAAAAACATGTTCGCACTGGGTATCTGCTTCTACCTGTTCGACCGGCCGGAGGCTTACGCATTCAAATACATCGAAACCAAATTCGCAAAGAAGAACCCCGCCATAGCCGAAGCCAACAAGCTGGCCATCCAGGCGGGATACAACTACGCAGCCAATACGCACCAGTTCGCAAACACCTATACCGTAGCGCCCGCACCGCTCGAAAAGGGCACCTACCGCTCGATCAGCGGCAACGTCGCCACGGCATGGGGACTGTGCGCCGCAGCCGAAAAGGCCGGGTTGCCGCTCTTCTGCGGCTCGTACCCGATCACTCCGGCCACCGTAATCCTCGAAGAGCTGGCCAAGCGCAAAGACCTCGGGGTGAAGACCGTCCAGGCCGAAGACGAAATCGCGGGCATCTGCACCGCCATCGGCGCAGCCTTCGCCGGCAACTTCGCCGTGACGACCACCTCGGGCCCCGGCCTGTCGCTCAAGAGCGAGGCGCTGGGACTGGCCGTGATGACCGAGTTGCCGCTGGTGGTGGTCGACGTACAGCGCGGCGGCCCCTCGACGGGTCTTCCGACCAAGACCGAGCAGAGCGATCTGGCGCAGGCGCTCTACGGCCGCAACGGCGAGTGCCCCGTGATCGTCGTGGCGGCATCGTCGCCCAGCGACTGCTTCCACTACGCATTCGAGGCCGGGCGCCTGGCCATGGAGCATATGACCCCCGTGATCCTGCTGACCGACGGGTTCATCGCCAACGGCTCGGAGCCGTGGCGCATCCCTGCGATGAAGGACTACCCTGCCATCACCCCGCCGATCGTGGACGAGGCCCCCGAAGGCGGTTTCATGCCCTACGTGCGCAACGAAAACCTGGCCCGCGGCTGGGCATTCCCCGGCAAGACGGGACTGGAACATCGTGTCGGCGGCCTTGAAAAGGACTGCGTAAAGGGTTGTATCTCGCACGACCCGTCGAACCACCAGAAAATGGTACGCACCCGCGCCGAAAAGGTGGCGAAAGCCGTCGACGACATCCCGGCACAGGCCGTATGGGGCGCCCCGGAAGGCGACCTGCTGGTGGTCGGCTGGGGAGGTACGCGCGGACACCTGCAAAACGCCGTCGACCAGATGCGCGCCGAAGGCAAGCGCGTTTCGCTGTGCCATTTCAACTACATCAACCCGCTGCCGCACGGCGTACGCGAGATATTCTCGAAATTCCGCAAGATCGTCGTCTGCGAGCTGAACGAAGGGCAGTTCGCCAACTATCTGCGCCAGAGTTTGCAGGAGTTCCGCTACGAACAGTACAACAAGTGCGAGGGCCTGCCCTTCACGGT
>ERZ772882.2995-NODE-2995-length-14129-cov-24.160011_pt1 | contig 14129 bp, 10 predicted proteins | sample MGYA00580576_ERZ772882 | MGnify/ENA primary metagenome ERZ772882 (study PRJEB29015, sample SAMEA2737658) | human gut metagenome | biome: human gut; feature: human-associated habitat; material: faeces | place: China | collected 2012 ... | reverse complement strand
CGGAGAGCGACGGGGGCCGGATCAGTCAGGGGGATTAGTTCCATAATTTCTATCCACGCTCTCCTTGCGGAGAGCGACTCTTTTGTGTCGGATTCTCTTCCGGCGCTAAAGCCATTTCTATCCACGCTCTCCTTGCGGAGAGCGACGTTGTGGCAGGCAACGGCGAATATAACGCAAGAGAAATTTCTATCCACGCTCTCCTTGCGGAGAGCGACATGTCATCTTTGCTTACGGATTCAAAAGATGTAAATTTCTATCCACGCTCTCCTTGCGGAGAGCGACTTTGCCAGCTTGGCGCAATCCAGCCGGTTGCGGATATTTCTATCCACGCTCTCCTTGCGGAGAGCGACGATCGTAGTGGGTACATGATCGCAGTGCTGGAACATTTCTATCCACGCTCTCCTTGCGGAGAGCGACCAGTCTGCCATCCACCGCTACCATCATGCCCTTGGAATTTCTATCCACGCTCTCCTTGCGGAGAGCGACCCGCAGCCATGGATGAATATCACGCTGCAAAAAAATTTCTATCCACGCTCTCCTTGCGGAGAGCGACATGCTGTCTTTCGCGGGCATGGTGTTACCAGAAATTTCTATCCACGCTCTCCTTGCGGAGAGCGACAGTGCCGCACGCCATCCAGGCTGCGCACATAGCGGTCATTTCTATCCACGCTCTCCTTGCGGAGAGCGACTACGGTACGCCATCAATCAATTTCCAGTCGCATTCATTTCTATCCACGCTCTCCTTGCGGAGAGCGACTTCCGGGCTGTTACCGTGCCAGACAACGGCCTTGCATTTCTATCCACGCTCTCCTTGCGGAGAGCGACGCACCGGTGCGGTCAGCCGCAACCTGATCCACAAAATTTCTATCCACGCTCTCCTTGCGGAGAGCGACATCAGCTGCACGGTGGATATGCTGCGCTGTCCAATTTCTATCCACGCTCTCCTTGCGGAGAGCGACGGCTGGAACCCGGATGGGATGGGCGATTGCAACTATTTCTATCCACGCTCTCCTTGCGGAGAGCGACCTATTTTGGCAGAGGAAAACATAGAATCCTATGACATTTCTATCCACGCTCTCCTTGCGGAGAGCGACGCGCATTGACAAGGACGGCCACCCGGCCCTGTATATTTCTATCCACGCTCTCCTTGCGGAGAGCGACGGCAGCACTGCCGCGGTGGTCGTAGTGGTGTGGGTATTTCTATCCACGCTCTCCTTGCGGAGAGCGACGGCCCCCGATAATCTATCCGAATATGACATTATGCATTTCTATCCACGCTCTCCTTGCGGAGAGCGACACTGCGACCACACCATCTACCGCAAGCGTACCAGCATTTCTATCCACGCTCTCCTTGCGGAGAGCGACCGCCACCGCGGTCAAGCAGACCCCGCTGGCCAACATTTCTATCCACGCTCTCCTTGCGGAGAGCGACAGAACCTGGTGGAAGAGCTGCTGTACGCCGCAGTATTTCTATCCACGCTCTCCTTGCGGAGAGCGACAGCGAGCCGCCGCCCGCAAGGATTGGGAAAAGCAATTTCTATCCACGCTCTCCTTGCGGAGAGCGACGAAAAATGAGGTGACCAATGGAACGAAGCTGTAAATTTCTATCCACGCTCTCCTTGCGGAGAGCGACAGCAAAAGTGCACAAAACAGTGGGGCACTTTTGCGCATATGAAACAAATTTTATGGGGATTGCATCTTCATGCTGACAGGCAAGGCTGTATTTTACCCTTTCTGCCCCTGTTTTTTCCATATTTTCTGGTGCGAAGGAAGCGGGAATTTTATGATTGCCTTCCCCTCGCACTAAGCAAACAAGATTCCATCCTGATCAAAATCCGGGTGCAGACCCACATGCTCGACTTTGCTTTTGTAATGGTTTCCCAGTTGATAAAAGCGCAGGCTGTCCGATTCCGAATCGATCAGTTCGGTCAATTTTGCTTTGAACATCGTGTATTGCGCGGCATCCAGCAGGCACTCAAATACGGAGTTTTGCACCCGCTGGCCGTAGTCTACACAAACTTTTGCTACTTTGCGCAGCCTGCGACGACCGGCGGCTGTTTCGGTGTTGACATCATAGGTTACAAGCACCAACATAACGGCACCTCACTTCCAGAAAAACGGTGGGTACACTTCCAGGTCGCCGCGCAGAGCACGGGCCAGCAAAAGCGCCTGAACATAAGGCACCAGCCCCCAGGGCAGTTTTTCTTTCAAAAACGGATGGGTGATCTCTTCCTTCTTTTTGTTCTGCCATGCGGTCAGGAAAGCTTTGCGGCCATCATCCGTCAGCAGTACGGCACCATTTTCCTGTTTTTGCAGGTGTTTTGCCGTGATGATCTTTTGATTGATGCAGCTGATGACCAGCCGGTCTGCATAAACCGCCCGCAGTTCTTCCATCAGGTCAAGTGCCAGACTTTTGCGGCCGGGGCGCGGGCGGTGCATAAAGCCAACATAAGGGTCCAGGCCCACAGCGGTCAAGGCGGATGCACACTCCCGCGCCAGCATGCTGTAGGCAAACGAAAGCAGCGCATTCACATTGTCCAGCGGTGGACGGCGGCTGCGGCCCTCAAACACAAAATCCTGCTTTTGCTGCAGAATCAGGTCATTCAGGCAGTCAAAGTAGCGCTGGGCTGCCTCGCCTTCCAGGCCGCGCAGCTGTTCCGGATCATCGCTGGTCTGTATCAGCGGCAGCGCGGCGGCCAGCTGGGTGGAGGTGCGTTTCAGTTTTTCGACCGGGATACGCTGGGGATGATCGCGGGTTGCGCGTTCCAGCACCCAGCGTGCGTTATACACTTTACCAAGGATAAAGCTCCGGGCATAGCGACAGCTCTGGGCCGGGTCATCCGACACGCGGTACTGCGTCTGACGCAGCAGCACATTGCCGCGTTCTTCCCCCACGGTGCGGGCCTGAAATCTGCCATACGGGTCAAAAAAGCAAAGGTCAATGCCCCGCCGGGCACAAGCTCCCATCAAAGCGGGGCTGGCACCCGCGTAAGTAAAGCAGACGATGCCTTCCAGCGTATGCAGGGCATAGCGGTGGGTTTCCTGCTTATTGCGGGTAACAACAAGGTTTTCGCCATCCAATGTCAGGTAAGCGTCCTCATTGATGACAAACAGGGTGTTGAGCAGCTTTCTCATGGCGCGCCCTCCTCAATATGCTCCCGCAGATACGCCGCCGGGTCTGCCTGCTGATACAGCGCCGGCAGGCAAAGCTCTTTCAGTGAGCAGGCATTGCAATGCTTGCCGGGTTTGCTTTTTGGGGTATAGCCGCGCGCAAACAGGCGGTTCATCTCATCCGCCATGGTCTGCGCGGTGCTGCGCAGTTCCAGTGTCAGGGAAACATGTTCCCGCTGCCGGGTTTCTTCATAAAAGATTTCCCCTTCCGGCACCTCGCACACCAGCATTTCTTCCAGCGCCATGGCCTGTGCGCAGAGCTGCAAACGGTCGGCATCGTTTACCTTGCTGCGGCCATGCTTATATTCCACGGGCATGGGCTGCCACAGGCCGCGGCGGCCCTGCAATGACACGCCGTTTGGATTCTTGTGAAACTCTACCACATCGCAGTCGCCGGTCAGTTTTAAGCGGTGGCTGACGACCCTCATACCGCGGGCGATCAGCAAATCGCCGCGCTTTTCCGTCAGGGTAACATCATGGCAGCGGGTATGCTGCAGGCGGCCTTCGGCGGTGCGTTGGTTTTCGGACCATTGTTGTTCCAAGTACGCAAGTGCCCATTGGCGGCGGCAGAATGCAAAGTGCTGGATGCCAGACATTTGCAGATAGTCATCAGTATTCATCATACACTTCCGGTGTCAATCCGTTCAGGGTATCGCAAGTAATATTATAATCTTCCACCCGGTGTGCTTGTGCCACACTTTCTTTTAGCTCCACATGCAGACAGCGATGGACCTTTGCCGAGGAATACTGTCCGCTTTTGCAGTTATGACGCCACCAATACAGGCGAACCACCTCCATACTGCCATCCGGGCGGGCAGAGGAACTATCGTTTTCAAACAGTGTGCGCAGCGCTTCTTTGATGATTTCTGCATCTTCATCTGTAAAGCCGGTCTTTTCTGCCAGCTGGCAGTTAATGCTGCCAAAGGTTGTGTACACGCCAAAAGCCACACGGTGCTTCATACCCATGGTATCGCTTGACTTCTTTTCGCCAGTCGTACCGTTCACGCTCTTTGTGATCTGGATATCATCGACATCAATCGGGTCCACGCTGAAAGCCGGATGAATAGATACCGGGCCGCGCACACCAACGGAAACACCATCGCCCTTGGATTTTTTTCCATTAAAGGCAAACACCTGGCCAAAGCTGCGCACATCCAACCAGGTTTCACAGGCAGCCTTTGCATAAGCATCTTTATCTTTTTCAGCCTTTTTCACTGCTGGGCAGCCGTCTGCACGGTCTTGCAGGCTTTTGAAGCCATCATTGCAGCGGTCGTCCGACTGGACAAACACATTCTGGCCAAGGTCCATCATGCGGTTGCGGATCTTGCGTTTCAGGCACACATCCGAAATTTCACCCAGTCCCTCATACGTTTCGCGCGGGCGGTTTCCGTTCAACGGGTCACCGTTCGGGTTCGCATGGTTTACAGCAATCACAAGTGCAAAGTCGATTTTATTCTGCAGCACAGCCATCTTTTATTCCTCCTGCTTTTTTGCTTTCGCTTTATATTCTGCATTTTCGGCCTTAAAGTCCATCATCTGGTCGGCATAGCCAACCAGATACAGCTCACCAAGTCTTTTGTTCGTAAAGTTTTCTGTGCCAATCTTATGTAATAATTCTTGCATCATCGCATACCTTTGGCTATCCATTCCGTTACGGTTTTTCATTCTGTTCAGGTACGGATTTAATTTTTTATCTAAAAGAAGTGTTGTTGCTGCCGGGTGCAGAGCAAACGCGGTTCTTAAACGCTCTGCATTTGTCAAACGTTTTTCGCTCTCATTTCCTAGCTGAATCAACGCCCGTCTTTCAATCTGTTCTGCACAGGCTAAAATTCTCCCAAACAAATAGTTTCGGTCTTTAATGGTTTCATCAACATTCATCGGATAATCCACCTTCTTATTTCTATGATAGTACCCACGCACAAGGGCGCAGGCAATGTTTTGTGTTTTTTGTTGTTCCCAATAATCCAGGCCAATGCTGTTTGTTGCCCGATCTACCGCGCTGATCATCAAATCCCGCGGGAAGCGCTCCCCATTGGTAATACAGGGAATCAGTCGTTCGATTGTGGCTTGTTTCAGCTTTGCATCCACTTTTTCGCCATAGGCTGCTTTTGCAATGTCCGCCGGGGCAGGCGCACCAACAAAGACAACTTTCTTGATCTTGGGCTTTTTGCCCAGTTCCGTCGGCTCCTCTACACTGCGGTATTCCAGCTGCCATTGGAACGTATCGTGCCAATCCTTTATATTGGCAAGCAACTTAGAGCCCTGCAGTTCCTGATAGTACCGGATGGACAACCGGCCAGGTGTAGCAGAATCCAAAATCATGACCGCCGTTTGGGAATTGTCCTTCAACTGGTGCTGATACCCCAGAATGGCCCGGTTAAACTGCCGTGCAATTTCTTCTTGGGTATCCGCAGGCAACCTTTCTGTATCTTCCTCAAAATCGTCCCAATCATCGCCTGCTAGTGGATTATATTCCTGGGCAATATCGAGAGTATCCCCCAGCACATTGGGTACTGCTTCGTTCTGTGTTCCCCAAACAAGTACAGTCTGGTCCCCTGTATTTACCCCTTGCTTGCTGACCAACCATCGCAAGGCGCTGTGTGCCTTTTGGGTTGTTTCATAACCAATCGAAAGTGCCTGCGCTGCATCCGCAAAGCGGCCGCGGTAAGTATAATTCGTATTGTCATTGCTGGATATCAGCTTTGCACGGTCACCTGGGTTGCGGATCTTATACGGGCTTAATGTAGAAACCGGCATTTTGATTCCCTGAACTGTGCAATAGTCAATATCTTTTAACTGTGTTTCATAAAAGCGGATAAAGCTTTCTCGGACTGTTGTATCACGCGACAAATCAACATTGTCAACGCGGAACCGGACAAAAGATTCCGTCTGGTCACTACCGGTCAGCGTATCCAAAATAGGGGGCTTGTCTTCTTTGTTTCCCTGCCATTTTGTTGGCAGAGTTCCATTTTCATCTATAAACAAAATATTTGCCTTGACCAGGTCTGCGATCAGGCATTCTTTTTCTAGGTAGTGCAGGACTGTACACACAGCCGGGTGGGCATAAGGAGATGTACACCACGCTTGTAACTGCTTGTGGTAAAGCGGCCATCCGGATTCTTTACTACCACCAAAAGTGGGATAATCTGCCGCAATATATTGCAGTTTATCCACTAGCGGGTGCGGCACCATGCCGGATGTCCGCGCCGAAGATTCCTCTGTGCAAGGAATGATCGTTGTCCTTTGATCTTGTGCCAGCAAGCCTGCATACTGAAAGTTTCCGTCCTTGTCCAGCTCCACTTCAATGTTGACCTGCTGCATCGTGTGAGCCACCGGCAGTAGTGGAACTTTCCCAGGCTGCTGCTTTCCAATTTCTGACACGCTATTCTGGTAGGTTTTATAGCAATAGCTAAGCCAGCTCATTTCTGTATCACCTCCCTGTACAAATCATCGCAGTCGCTGACTGTTTCACCCAGCGTAAAGGTCTTCATCTTTTGCGGGTGGATATCGCGCACAATTTCGCATTCTTCCGGGCGGCAAAAACAGATTTTTCCGTTCTGCATTACCGGGTGCCAAAAGCGTTCCTGCATCACGCCTTTTCCGTTTTCGTCCGCATAGGTAATGCCGTGTTCCATTAGGCCTAGGTCCAGGGATGAAACATCATCATAATGCCCTTTTCCCAGGCCAAAAATGCAGGGTTCAATATACCCCTGGCATTCGCGTGTTCCCAAAAAGATATCTCTTCTGCCGCCGCGTTCCAACATACGCTTTGCAATAGCGTAATGTTTGTTTTCATTGCGGTCTTTTTCCAGGTCTGGGCGATGTTCGTTCCATTCAAAATGTGCCCGCACCTGATAGCAAACATCGGAAAGGTACGTATAGATGGAAAGATCGTTTTTTCCATTGTTATACATAATGGGACGGATGCCTTTGGATTGTCTTTCAATCGGGTTCATCACGCGCAGTTCATCAATTACCCAGGTGAACGTTGGTTTCCAATAGCAGCTTTCATAAATGCCCTTCAATGCCTGGTAGGTGGGCACCGGGTAGCTGAATTTTTCGCCGCCTACGCGGGTAATTGGGTCGCTGAACAGTGCATAACGCCCATATACCTGCATAGATATTGAATTTTCGTATTGCAAAGTCTAACCCTCCTTGTTAAGCAAATTGTATCGGCATAAATCCGGGGCTTGTCTGAATTCCCTTTTCGTCATCGTAATATTCCTTGTTAAGAATTGTCACTGCCCCTTCTTTTACTGTGTACAGTGCGCCTTGATCTGCCAGGCGTATTTTTTCATTTGTTGTAATACCAACGGTAAAGCGTTGTGCGTCCCGCAGCATTTTGGGGGTAAGCGGTTTACTGGACGAAAGTCTTGTTGCCATATCCGCGCCATCTTCCCCATAGGGAACCACCACCGGCGTTGTAATGTCCTCCAAAGCATGGAAATTCCTTTCTGCCGTGGCAAACGCCTGCCGGAGCAAGTAATTGGGGAACTTTTGTTTTCCTGTTGTCTCTTTCCAGGCTAGCACACTTTCCTGATTATCTGACAAAAGGTCAAACAAATTCACTGTTTTTGGGGGAATGTACCCCTTTAATTCAACCGGATCGCCCATCCGTTCCTGTTGTTGGGACTCTGCATAATAAAGCTGGTAGTACCTCAAAATACTTTCCGGCTCTAACAGGTCCGCATCCCTTTGTAATTGCTGCAGCAGGTGCCGTGTGGCTTCCCTGCCGTTGCGCAGTTCCGGAAGTCGATCCAGATTTTCCAGATTGTAGGTTTTAACAAGATACACCGTGCGGCATTTTCTTTCCGCATTGCGGTTGCATCGGCCGGAAGCCTGGGCCACACTGGGCAGCGCAGCCATACTTCGAATGACGCAATCAAAGCTTACATCCACGCCTGCTTCTATCAGCTGACTGCTTACACAGATCAAACGTTCCTGACCGTGTAAGGTGTTTAATTTTTGCTTAACTTCTGCGATAACATCTGCACGGTGCTTTGCACACAGGTGCGTGGTCAGGCAGTAAAGTTGTGTATGTTCCGGCTGGCATTGTTTCAAAGCCTCAAACACCTTTTCGACCGCCGAACGGGTATTCAAGATGATCAAAATGCTGCCATTCTCGTCTTGCTTGCTCCGTACAAATTCTGCGAGTTCTCCTGCCTGAAATCCATTTCCTGTTTCGGGCACTTCAATCTTTGTCCTTCGGAACTGCGCAAAGCGCAGCTGGTAATCCGGGACCAGGTCCACCGGCGATGCATACCGCAAAGGGTTTGCTACTTCGCTTAGCGCTGGCTGTGTTGCCGTACACAAAACAACAACGCACCCCAAATAGTACGCCAAGAAATTTGCCGCCTGGTTGAACAAGTATGTATGGCAAATGGGCAGGGACTGTATTTCGTCAAACACCAAGATAGAATTTGCCAGTGCTGCCATGCGGCGCACATTCTGCCGCCTGCTGCAAAACAGGGTTTGCAGCATCTGTACCATAGTTGTACATATCACCGGCGCCTCCTGCCAGCGTTCCAGCTGGCGGAGAATTTCGGGGTTCTCTGTATCCAGCACCGCATCCGTATGGTGCTCCAACAGATATTCACTGCCACCTAATGCCTTTTTGAACTCCTGTACATTCTGTCCGATAATCGACCGGAACGGTGCAACATAGAAAATATGCCGGGCCGAAAGTTTTTTGGCCGCATGCACACAATATCGCAGCCCGGAAAATGTTTTTCCTCCGCCTGTTGGCACATACAATCGGTAAATGCCCAGCTTTGCACATTCGCCTGCTGTCTTGCATTGCTCCGAAATTTCTGCACGCAAGGTATCTATTTTATGTCGGGGCTGCAAATTGTTCAGGAATGTTTCAACATTGCTTTCTATCAGATCCCATGGCGGAAGCTGCTCCGGGGGAAGGCATCCTTCTTGATTATAATAGTTGCCTGAATCCAACCAGTCTGCATCGATCAGGGCTGCAAACAAAAATCTGTGTGCCAACCCCAACATGACCTGATAGATACAAAGCCGCGGCTTCTTTCCTTCCTGCGTTCGGATTTTCCGCACAAGACATTCTACCTCCTGCGCAGCTTTGGCAAACATTTGCCGTATCTCTGTTTCACTTATGCAATCCGCAAAAAAGGCCCGGCAGCTTTCTTCATATAGCTCTTGAGCCTGCTCTGAATACATATGTTTTATCCAGGGTTCTACTCCACCCAGGTCGAAAACATCCATACGTTCAGAGTGATGGGATCCGATTGCCAATGCTGCCATTTGCGCAGTCAAGCGAGAATGTGGTGAAGCTGTTTCTCCGCCATAATTTTCCCATAGCCACCGCATTCCGGCGCTGGAATGATTGATTTTTTCGTTTGTCTGGTCTCTCAGATGCTTTTGAACGTTTCTATGAGATTTCCCAGCGTCATGGAGCCAGCCTGTAAGACGGCCCAAGTTTTCAAGTCCCAGCGGCTGGCACGCCCGTGCGCAGTACTCGGCCACGTTTTCACTGTGTTGTTTTAGGGATTGTATTTTCCAGACGCCATTGATTTGTTTGGTATGACCGAGTAACATGGTAATCATCTCCTTGTTTCTTTTATTATAGCAGATCACTCATCCCATAATTCGGACTTTCACTCCAGTTCTGCAATCTTTGTCATACTATCCAAATTTATCCATGTAGAATTGTTAGCTATTCCCATTAGCAGATATTTTTGATAAAATAAGATATTATAGGGTTTATGAATTCACTTTCTTATATTACTTCTTCATCTTACCGAAAAATCATTTACGCAAGGAGTGAAAAGCCATGAAAAGGAAGTTATTCTCATTTTCCGCCAGTGTTATCACCGCAATAATACTTACCGCTTGTGCTGCAGCGCCAGAAAATAAACCTACTTCCTCCGCTGCTCTTTCCCCGACCAGTGAAGCTGTTGCCACAGCTATACCATCCACTAGCAATGCCAACTGGAAGTTACCGCCGCAATATGATTTTGACGAGATGATTCCTCTCTTCTCCCGCGAAACCCACACTGCCGGTTACGCCGCTGCCCGAAATCTGTACGCTGTGCGCAAGGGCGAACGCTGGAGCCTGTTTAATGCTGCCAACTGTAATGCTTTTCTGGAAGATTTGTCAGAAAGCATCCCGTACCTGTATGGTGAGCAGGAGCTCTCCATTGGGGTAGATGATACATACGATTACCAGAAGCTGAATGCCCTGGAAGAACAGATTAACCAGGAGCTGGTTGCCCAACAAATGCCTTTTACAACCATGCTGGGCGGGCACGGCGGGTATGGCATCCAGTGGATTTTAGGTGACAGCCAGATTTACCGTTCTGCTATTGGTGTCTATACATTTAGTGGCACGCCCATCGAACAGGTGTATGCTCCTGATTTGGTTGGCATCCAGCAAGGCATTTGGGATGATGAATATGCCGGTTATCTTGTTGACAATTCTGCACCTTTTGCCGTTGCGGATAAAAACGGTACAATTTTAACCGATTTCGACTACCAGGATGCCTGCATGGCCGGTGAATCTTTAATCGCGGTAAAGGATGCAGCCGGTAACTGGGGATATTGCGACCAAAGCGGTGCTTTAGTAATCCCCTGCATTTATCAGCCGCAGATGAGTTTGTCCATCATGAACGAAACGGTTGAATATCCTTACGCAGACTTATCTGGCATGGTAGTTGTGAAAAATCAATCCGGACAAAAGCTGGTTCTGGATGTTTACGGCAATGAGATAATTTCCGCTGGGCAATATGAAGATTTAGCCCCCGCGCGCGATGGCTGCGTATGGGCAAAACAGAATGGCCTTTGGGGCTTGCTGCAAGTACAGGATTATACCGAAAACAATGCCAACGTTATTCTGCCGGATGGATGCGTTGCACCAGATGTAACGCTTAGCCGAATTGATAGCCTTTGTACCTACACCACTGCTGATCATGGGCTGGTTATGCGTAAAGGTCCCGGTACAAATTATGAAAAAATGGATAATATCCCCTACGGTACCATCGTATGGGAATGCGGCTATAGCAGCAATGTGCCTGACTGGGTTGTTGTATATTACAATGGGATTTATGGTTGGGTCAGTGATGAATACTTGGCTACCACTATTTATTCCACCAGTAAATAATAAATAAAAAAGCAGGTGTTCATGTAGAAACGATATCGTCCTCCACGTGAATACCTGCTTTTTATAGCTTCTTTTATTATATTTGTTCTGTGCCGCTATTTGTCTCTGTATGAAATAAATAGCCGCTATATACATTTGAATGAAGTGTTCTGTTTGTTTGCTTTTTTACCTAAAAGAATCGCGTAGGAGGCTCTCTTAACTAAAGAGCCGACCTCTCACACCACCGTGCGTACCGACCGGTACACGGCGGTTCAACCGCATAAGTGCAAGGACTCGTAGTAGCGCCTGAGGATACTAAAATATCCTGCTTCTGCGAGTCTTTCGTTTGCAATGGAACCTTTTAATACAGGACTACCGGCGAAACGCCAATAACCCAGTCTGGAATTGCCCCACTGGTACTATTCCAAAATTCTTCGTTTGAGTTTCATTACTCATCGATATAATCTTTATCGAACCACTCGCCTAGCGAATGGTTTTAGACATACAAAAAAGCACCTTAGCTTACGCTATGGTGCTTTTCCTGGTGACCCGTGCGGGAATCGAACCCACGTTAACGGCGTGAGAGGCCGCTGTCTTAACCGCTTGACCAACGGGCCATAATAAAAAAGAGAAGCCGGCATCTACCTATTTTCACAGGCCGTTTCCAGCCAACTATCTTCGGCACAAGTGAGCTTAACTTCTGTGTTCGGAATGGGAACAGGTGGAACCTCACCGTCATCGACACCGGCCATTCACATGGCGCTTGTCATGCTTCTCTTTTGTTGAGGATGTACCCTCAAAACTGAATATCGAACCGCTTTCTTAGCAAACAGAGTATCTGATCAAGATGGGGTCAAGCCCTCGACCTATTAGTACACGCTAGCTGAACGGATCACTCCGCTTACACTGTGTGCCTATCAACCTTGTAGTCTTCAAGGGGTCTTACCTGATTGACTCAGTGGGATATCTTATCTTAAGGCCGGCTTCACGCTTAGATGCTTTCAGCGTTTATCCGATCCGAACATAGCTGCCCAGCTGTGCCACTGGCGTGACAACTGGTGCACCAGAGGTTCGTCCATCCCGGTCCTCTCGTACTAGGGACAGCGCCTTTCAAATATCCTGCGCCCACGACAGATAGGGACCGAACTGTCTCACGACGTTCTGAACCCAGCTCGCGTACCGCTTTAATTGGCGAACAGCCAAACCCTTGGGACCGAATTCAGCCCCAGGATGCGATGAGCCGACATCGAGGTGCCAAACCTCCCCGTCGATGTGGACTCTTGGGGGAGATCAGCCTGTTATCCCCAGGGTAGCTTTTATCCGTTGAGCGATGGCATTTCCACTCACATACCACCGGATCACTAACTCCGACTTTCGTCTCTGCTCGACCCGTCAGTCTCGCAGTCAGGCTCGTTTATGCGTTTGCACTCAATCATCTGGTTTCCGTCCAGATCGAACGAACCTTTGAACGCCTCCGCTACTTTTTAGGAGGCGACCGCCCCAGTCAAACTGCCCACCTGACAATGTCCCCCGCCTCGATTCAGAGGCGCAGGTTAGAATTCCAATGTCGCAAGGATGGTATCCCAACGTCCGCTCCAGAAACGCCAAAGCGCTTCTTTCCCAGCGTCCCATCTATCCTGTGCATGCAACACCGAAACCCAATATCAGGCTACAGTAAAGCTCCATGGGGTCTTTCCGTCTTGTCGCGGGTAACCGGCATCTTCACCGGTACTACAATTTCGCCGGGCGGGCTGTTGAGACAGTGCCCAGATCATTACGCCTTTCATGCGGGTCAGAACTTACCTGACAAGGAATTTCGCTACCTTAGGACCGTTATAGTTACGGCCGCCGTTCACTGGGGCTTCAATTCAATGCTTGCACATCTCCTTTTAACCTTCCAGCACCGGGCAGGCGTCAGCTCGTATACGTCATCTTTCGATTTAGCACAAACCTGTGTTTTTGGTAAACAGTTGCCTGGGCCTATTCTCTGCGGCTCACTCTCGTGAGCACCCCTTATTCCGAAGTTACGGGGTCAACTTGCCGAGTTCCTTAACAACCCTTCTCCCGTTGGCCTTAGAATCTTCTTCCTACCTACCTGTGTCGGTTTGCGGTACGGGCACCTTAGATATACACACAGCTTTTCTCGCCTCTCTTCCAGCCGGACTTCGGTACTATATTTCCCTCGATCACTACCAGAACCAACACCTGGCTCCGACCTTCAAAAAGTGTCCCTGTGCTTAAATCTTTCGGTGGGGACGGAATCTCTACCGTCTGTGCATCGGCTACGCCTTTCGGCCTGACCTTAGCTCCCGCCTAACTTGGAGCGGACGAACCTTCCTCCAAAAACCTGAGGTTTCCGGCCATGTGGATTCTCACCACATTCGCGCTACTCATTCCGGCATTCTCACTTCTGTAAACTCCACAGCCGCTTACGCTACTGTTTCTCCGCTTACACAACGCTCCCCTACCCCGCACTTACGTGCAGCCTAAGCTTCGGTTTGTATCTTAGCCCCGTTAAATTTTCCGCGCAGAGACGCTCGACCAGTGAGCTATTACGCACTCTTTAAATGAGTGGCTGCTTCTGAGCCAACATCCTGGTTGTCTGCGTATTTCCACATCGTTTTCCACTTAGATACAATTTGGGACCTTAGCTGTAGATCTGGGCTGTTTCCCTTTTGACAATGAGATTTATCTCACACTGTCTGACTCCCATACATCAATACTCCGGCATTCTTAGTTTGATAGGCTTCGCTACCCTCTCGGGCGCTAGGCCATTCAGTGCTTTACCTCCGGGTATCTAATATGAGGCTAGCCCTAAAGCTATTTCGGGGAGAACCAGCTATCTCCGAGTTCGATT
>ERZ772882.2993-NODE-2993-length-14144-cov-8.789765_pt1 | contig 14144 bp, 9 predicted proteins | sample MGYA00580576_ERZ772882 | MGnify/ENA primary metagenome ERZ772882 (study PRJEB29015, sample SAMEA2737658) | human gut metagenome | biome: human gut; feature: human-associated habitat; material: faeces | place: China | collected 2012 ... | reverse complement strand
CAGAGTATCCTTGAACAGATCACAGATTGGCTCAAGAGCATGATCATCAGCGGTACAGGGAGAAGGAACGTCAGAAGCGCGCAGCGCGGCCCTCGGTTTAGGCGAACCGTTCTGGATACAATCAAACATATAATAAATAAGCAGCGCCCGCCGGGAGATCTCTCGGCGGGCGCTGCTGTGTTCAGAGGAACGTTATGTTTCTTGCCTTACTTTGCGGCATCCACCAGCACACCAACGTAGCCAGCAGTATCCACCAGCGTGGCACCGGAAACGGCGTCCACAGCCTTTTCATCTTTGCTCAGAGCCTCGGCGTCGGCAATGCTCATGCCGTTCACGTGGTTCTGGATGGCGTCGTAGTTGGCATCCAGCGAAACGGTGGAACCAGCCTTTTCAGCCATCATCTTGCTGTAGTAATCGGCGTTGACCCGCTTGGACATCAGCACCTTGCCCTCGGCGTAGCCTGCGCCGAAGTCAGAATCGGAGTTGGGCACACCGACGACCCCGGCGTCCGAACCGGCAAACTGGAACTCGTCAATGTAGCTCAGCACGATGGTGTCCCCGGCGGTGGCGACAGCGCCGGAGGTGAAGCACTTGGTGCCGTGTGCGGCCCCATAGACCACATTCAGCTTCAGGTCCTCGGAGCTGCCGTTGAACTCCACCGCCTGCGTGGTCTGGGCGTTTTTGGCGGCATCCACGATGGCGGAGAGATAACCGGCGGTATCCACCAGCGTTGCGCCGGAGACGGCATCCACAGCCTCGGCACCCTTGGCGGCCACATCCTCCAGCTCGGAGATGGTCTTGCCGACAGCAAAGTTCTGGATGGCATCGAAGTTTGCGTCCAGAGCGACCGTGGAGCCGCCCTTTTCGGCCATCATCTTGCTGTAATAATCAGCGTTGGCCCGCTTGGACATCAGCACCTTGCCCTCGGCGTAGCCTGCGGCAAAGTCGGAGTCGGAGTTGGGCACAGCGGTCACGCCTGCATCGGCGCTGGTGAACTGGAAATCGTCGAGGTAGGCGGCGAGGATGACGTCATCCTTCACCACAGCCACCGCTTCGGTGAAGCACTTGGTGCCGTGGGCGGCAGCATAGGCCTGACCGATCTGGATGCCGCCTTCCACCGGGACGATGGCGGCGGGCTCAGCGGGGGCTGCGGCAGCAGAGTCGGCGGGAGCCTCTTCGGCCAGCTCCACACCCAGTGCGGCGGCAACAGCCTTCCGGACGGCCTTGGTGGTCACCGTGGCACCGGCAACGCCGTCGATGGCGGGACCGTTGGCGGCCACGACCTGCTTGGACAGCTCTTCCAGTGCAGCGCCGCCGATGCTCTCGGTCTCCTGTGCACCTTCCAGCTTGCAGTCGGTAACAGTGCCGTTGGCATCCACGGTCAGGGTGGCGGTGACAGCGCCGCCAAAGCCGTCGGCAGAGCCGGTCTTAGTCACACCGGCAGCGGTGGAGCTGCTGCTGCCGCCGCAGGCGGCCAGAGAGACGCCAACAACGAGGCTCATGGCCACGGCAGCGCTCAGTTTGCGGATGATCTCCTGTTTCATGGGTCTTTCCTCCAGAGAAAAATCGGTTTGTGTTCGGTCCCCAGAAAATGTCATATCTTTTCAAGGATGTTTACAAAAGATAACATATTTTGTGAGGTGCTGTCAAGAGATTTTAGCACATACTTCGTGAAGAATGATAAATTGGTGTCAATTTGTGACGCTGACGGTATACGAAGCGAACGGACGGTCTACGCTGTTAGTAATTCCTGAATGGAAACCAAGCAAGCAGTTTTGCCACTTTCAGCCCCAGTTAGTACTTCAATATTACTATGTTTTGGAAATCGGCACAACCATATAACCGTCTTTGATGAAACTATTTTTGTTTCATCGATGACATTGTACCAGCAAGCAGTGCAGACGTATATACATCTGCTTATTTTGCGTTGCAAAACGCTTGTTGGGGAACACCCCAAGCCCCTTTGATCTGCATTTTCCAATGCAGGCTGCGCATCCCGATGGGACGCTTTTTATCCGGTGATGTGCTCTGGGTCGTTCAGAACTTGCATGAGATGAGAAGCGGCTTCTGCAAGAAAATCGTACTTCATCTGTTCAGGAACAGACGTATCCAGAAGCGAAATGCCCCACACCTGCATACAGTCCGCAAGTTCTTTCTGTGCCTGCAATGCCGCCACCTTACGCACATCCGGGGTGGTTTCTGCATCCAGAACGTAGGCTGTGGAGTATTTTCCGTTGCGATTTTCTGTCAACTGCACCATGGAGTAGTGCTCATCCCAAAAGTGACAGAAGCAAACCCTGCCACCGATGTTCTCCATTTCGATACACAGTTCTTCTTCGCCGCTCCATTGCGGAGTCTCGGACAAAATGCGATTCAGTTCCGAAAGAGCCTGCCGTTCTTCAGCCGATAACCTCCTAGACATGAAAAGCCCCGGCCTTTTCTGGCCGAGGCTTGATGGTTGCGGAGCAGAATGTAATCTGTTCGCTTCCGCTGACAGGGAGGGCATTCCATAGTTTAGGGTTCCACCCGCACCGTCAGGCGGGAGGCGTGCAATCCACCGTGGTATACCCGGTTATGGGCCACCACGGTCCGGGCGGAAGCAAAACCTTCCCGGGTGTTGCTGTTGGGGAAGATGAAATTCTTGGCGCTGGAGGTGACAGTCACCCGGATGCGGTGGCCTTTCCGGAAGCAATTGGACAACTTGGTGGTGCGGATCTTCAGGCAGACGATCTCGCCTTCCTGCAAAAACTCCGACCGGGCAAAGCCATTACGGTATCGGGCGCTGAGCAGGCCATCCGCCAGTTTGATGGACCGGCCGTTCTCATCCACGTCGGTAACACGCACCACAAAGTCGGTATCCGGCGCGTCAGAAGAAATATACAACTCCGCCGTCATATCACCGGTCAGAACCAGGTCTTCCTTCAGCACAGGGGAGGTGTAGCACAGCAGGTCCTGACGCAGTTCCTCCCGGGTGTAGTCCTCCGGCACTTCGATCTCGTTCTCCGACATATCGATGATGTGCTGGGACGGATTTTCGGGGTCATAGGCGTAACCGTCGCAGTTCTCCCGCTCCGGCTTGGCAAAAGTCAGCCGCCCGTCCCCGGCAGAGGTGTTGGCATGGCCGTCACTATCCAGATACAGGTGGGTGACCCGGGTCTCGGGCACTGGCCAGTTTTCAGCGGTCTTCCATACCTCCTGGCCCAGGGTGTAGTATTCTACCGGGGCAGTCTGGTCGATGCCGTTGTCCACTTCCTTGAGGTGATGCTCAAACCATCGGAAATACAGCCAGTCCAGATCAAAGCGCAGCGCCTGGCTGCCGAAGGATACCCCGTGCATGTCGTACTTACTGTTGCCGCTGTGCTGCCAGGGTCCCAGAATGACCTTGCGCATGCCCCGAGGGAAGTCATGGACCAGTTCCAGGGCTTCGGTGGTACCCATGCCGTTGTCGTCAAACCAGCCGGACTGAATCAGCGCCGGGATCTGCGCCCTGACGGAGCGTTCCTGCCAGTTGGACATACGCCAGAAATCGTTGTAGTCACTGGGTTCCAGCCACCGTGTGATGAAGGGCACATCGTACCCCAGAGCCTTTTTCGGCAGGTCGGTCAGGGGGCGGATGTTCAGCACTTTCTCCCAGTCATCGCGTTCCATCAGCTCAGGGTGGAAGGTTTTCTGAGACACCGCAAAGGCCCAGGCCAGCATGCCCGAGGTGAAAGACCCACCCCGGCGGGGCAGATCCACAAAGGCGCTGCCCGCGCAGACTACGCTGATCAGAGCTTTCAGGTGGGGGTTGCCGCTGGCAGCGGCCGCCCACTGTACATAACCCAGGTAGGACCCGCCCACCATACCGATGCGTCCGCTGCACCATGGCTGGGCGGCGATCCAGTTCAGAGTATCGTCGCCGTCCTCCACCTCGTGGTAGTTGGGCAGCCATTCGCCTTCACTGGCGTTTCTGCCGCGTACATCCTGTACTACCACCGCGTAGCCGCGCTGGACGTAACGGTAGTATATCTCACAGCCGTCCTCTTTGCCGTAGGGGGTGCGTACCAGCACTGCGGGCACCGGGGTACTGCAGTTTTTAGGCAGGTATACGTTGGTGGAAAGATGTACCCCGTCCCGCATGGGCACCGGGAAGGTCTGCGCATGTTCTACCGGGAACAGCTGTTCCTCCGGCCAGGTCGAGCGCCACAGGCGCAGGATGGTCTCCTCCTCGGCACCGGGTTCCACCAGCACCGTGACCATCTCCCGGGCAGGGCAGGTGACGGCGATCAGCCGCCCTTCTTTCATCTGTTTGTTGTTGGGGAATTTTACATCCCGCTGCAGGTAGCTGCAGCCGTCTTCGCTGGTGTAGCGCTCGCCGCACAGGGAAACTTCCCCGGTGCCATGCAGCCCCGACTCGTAATGGGACAGGTTCTGCCCCAGGGCGGCAAAGTCCATCTTCACAAAGAAACGGTAAAAATCCCGGTCCTGTTCAGTCAGGTCCTGCCAGTCCAGCAGCGCGCCGGTATGCACGTCCAGTTTCCGGATCTGGGGTGTGCCGTCGCCCAGCCGCAGTCTGCCGTACAGGATGCCTGAAACATATAAGTCAAAATTACGCATTTCCGTTTCTCCCGTTTTCCGTTTAGGCGCCGATGAAAGCACGGATGGCATAGGCTACACCGATGCCCACATAGTTGCCCAGGGCACCGGCCAGTACGCCCATGAGCAAGCCGATGTTGATAAGGGTCTTCCACTGGGCGCTGGAGGCGATGAGGGCGGCGGTGGGGCCATCCGAGATACAGCCTACGATGGACAGCAGCACATACTCAAAACGGACTTTCAGCAGCCGGGTGATGAGCAGGTGCAGCAGAATGGAACAGGCGATGACACAGAAGCAGAACAGGGTGATGTAGAAGGTGGATCCGAAGAACTGCTTCAGGTCCACCGCAAAGCCGATGGTCACCAGGAACAGCACCGCTACGAAAAGGCCCAGGTCAAAATTGCCGCGCAGCTTGCGGACAGCCGGCACCTGTGCCAGGATGATGGAGAAGGTGGTGATGAGCAGGATGCGGCCTGCACTGCGGAACCCTTCTCCGAATACCATCGAGGAGATGCTGGTGGCAGCCCACACGGTGCCAAAGCCGATGGCCAGCAGCCAGGCGATTTCCTGGATGGACCATTCCTTGGAGGTCATCAGTTCCTCGTGGTTGCCATCCCCCAGCAGCTCCGACTCGCTCATTTCATAGGGCCACAGCTTTTTCAGCCATTTGGAACTCTTGTACAGGGCGGGGGTAGCAAACATCAGGATCAGCGTGGGGATGCCCACCACATAGTCGGCGGCATTGGCCGAGGCGATGGTGTTCTTGCTGGCATCCAGGCCTACAGCGATGGCGGTCAGGTTGGAACTGCCGCCGGTGTAGGTGCCCACGAACATACCGGCCACCTTCCAGCCCTCGTCGATTTTGTTGGCGAACAGTACGCCGAACACCAAAGCTGCCACGCAGACGCTGAATACGGCCGAGGCCAACGCAATGATCGGTTCCTTGGATAATTTGCGCATCTGTTTCAGGTCCAGGCTCAGCAGGCAGATGGAAACGGACAACGGCACACAGTAGCCGCTGATGGCATCATAGGTAGGGCTGGAGGTAGGCACGATCCGCAGGTTGGACATCACGATGCCCATGACGATAACCGTCAGGGCCGGGCCCAGTGTTTTGAACACCTTGAACCGCTGCAGCCAGAATCCCAGTGCAACCGTGGCGACCATGATGAACAGGAGCGCGCCTTCGGAGGAAAAAATCGTATTCGCCATAATATACCTCTCTGCGGGGTCCCGCTTAAAAATCAATATCGATGCCAAGGCCCGGTTTGTCGGACAGGGTGTAGACGCCGCCATTCACGGCAAAACCTCCGGGCATACCCATCTCGGGGTCCACGGCGTACATAAAGCTGTCGCAGTCCGCCTCGGTGATGTTCTGCTTGGCGGCAACCAGACTCACGCCGGCAGCAATGGCCACCTTGGTCTCCAGCATGCAGCCCACCATGCACTGTACATGGTTTGCCTCGGCAATGGCGTTGATCTTTTCCGCCGGGTACAGGCCGCCGCACTTCATCAGTTTGATGTTGATAATGTCTGCAGCATCGATCTTGCAGGCCTTTGCTGCGTCGATGGGGGTGTGGATCGACTCATCCAGCATGACCTTCAAGTCCACCTTGGAACGCACAAAGCGCATACCGTCCAGATCCCAGCTGGGCAGGCACTGTTCCACCGCTTCCACGCCCAGCTCTTCAAAGGCTTTCAGGGTGCGCACCGCATCGCTGACCGTGTAACCCTGGTTGGCGTCCACACGCAGGCGGATGTTGGGGCCCACCGCCTGACGGATCAGGGTCAATGCCTGAATATCCTCACTCGGGTTGATGCCGGCCTTGATCTTCAGAATGGTGAAGCCATCCTTTTCCACCCGTTCCCGGGCTTCGGCGGCCATGGCTTCCGGTGTGTCAATGCCCACCGTCATGTCCGTGACGATCTGGTTCACGCTGCCGCCCAGCACCTTGTACAGAGGCTGACCCATCAGTTTGCCCTTGATATCGTACAGGGCAATATCCACCGCGGCCTTTGCCGAGGTGTTGCCTGACAGCAGGCGGTCCATCATCCTGTGGATGCCCTCAACATCGAGCGGATCCATGCCGATCAATCCGGTGCGGAACAGTTTCAGCGCTTCCAGAACGGTGGCTGCGCTCTCGCCGGTCACCGGTTCAAAGGGCGCGGCCTCACCGATGCCCCACAGACCTTCGTCGGTGGAGATCTTCACCAGCACATTCAGCGAATGATCCTGTACCGCAAAAGCAATACGGAAGGGCTTTTTCATGGGGATACGGATGGTTTCTACCTTTACATCTGTGATTTTCATAGGGTTCCTCCTGCACAATAATTTTTATAAATTTTATAATTTTTTTATAAATTTTACTATTTCTAAAATTTTTGTCAAGAGCTTTTCTGTTTTTTTTCACATTTTTCAGAAAATTTTGTAGGATAAGCAAGAAATTATCTGATTTTCTTTAGTAAAAAATTTTATAAATATCGAATATTTTCTTGCTTATTTACGTACAGGGCATTTTATGATATACTGTAAATAAATTTTTTTGCGAAAAAGCGGGAGGTCTTATGCTGGGCGAACATGTTCGAAATATGCGGAAAAAGCGGGGAATCACCCTCAAGGAACTGGCCGAAAAGACTGGTTTGTCCATCGGGTATATCTCCCAAATCGAGCGCAATCTCACCGACCCGTCCCTGTCCACCCTGCGCAAACTCAGCGCCGCTCTGGACATCCCCACCTATCTGTTTATGGGAGGTGAGAGCAGCACCGGCCTGACAACCCGTCAGGCGGATATGATGATCCTCTCCCAGCCCAATTCCAATATACGGTATCATCTGCTTACGCCCATGCCCAACGGAAATTTTGTACCTCAGTCGTTGGTCATACGCTTTGAGCTGGAACCCCACTGCAAGGACGGCGACCTGCCGGTGATCCATCCCAGTGAGGAAATCCTGCTGCTGGAACAGGGGCAGCTGGATGTACTGGTGGAGTCCAAGACTACCCGCCTGAACGCCGGAGACACCACTGTGGTGCAGTCCAACCTGCCCCACATCGTTTCCAACCCCGGGGATACCACAGCGGTGGGGCTGGCTGTGTTCACCCCTGCCATTTGGTTTCCCAACAACCGGCGCAGTTTTAACCGCGGTGGCGAAACCTGAATCTTCGCATAAGAATACCAAAAAGAAGTACAGCCATTGCCTGTACTTCAGACTATTGAAAAAGGTCACCGGAAGGTGGCCTTTTTCTCGTACATGGGAAGAAAACGAGATGCCTGTCGCAATTTTTGTTATACACACTCCATTTGTGTCCATTCAACGCTATTCGGGTAATTTCAAGGTGGAAAATTTTTGTGAGTATCTTTGGTCAAAAAGGCAATGGTCTTTTGGTGGCAGTCCGTGGTAAACAGAAGCAGGTTGATCATCTGCGTAATGAAGTTGAAGAACTAAAACATCAATTGGACGCGGAACGAGCAAAGAATGACGCATTAAAAGCAAAAATCACGGCATATCAGAAAAATGATTTAAGTGCAGTAAAGAAAGTGGAAGCACGTTATGAAGAACAACTAAGGATTCTTAACGAGCAAATTAGGGCTTATGAACAAATGAAACCCGAACTCGAACGGCTGCGAAACTTTTTCTTTGAACAAAATATTGGCGCAGATGAATCTGATGTTCAGGCAGTAGAAAGTGACAAACAAGAGGAGATTGCCAAGTACAAGATTATTACTGTTGGAGGACACGAGCAACTAAGAAAGAACATCAAAGATGCATATCCATCGATAATGGTACTAGATGGTACACCGAAAAGTCAAGATTTTCATCCTGTAGAAATTTCAGACTATGTATTTATCCTTATGCAGCATATGAGCCATGGCCGTCGATGCCATCGTACTACGATTGTTTTCAAAAAGTTCTGTATCACTACTCGCACCAGACAAGGAAGCTCCAAACCTTTTCTCGAAAGAGAAGGGTTCGGATTTTTTGTTTTTGGCGGCGTGCCCTGCCGCACAACAAAAGCATCCGCAGCGCATGGCCGGGCTGCTTCAGCTCAGGCGCAGTGCGCTGCGGATGCTTATTTTTTATGCCGCGCCCCCTCTCCTGATGGGAAAGTCAGGGCATCGGCTGCGTTTTGATGTCATTTGCCGGAACACGCCCACGTTCCTGGCTCCCCAGTCAGGGGAGCTACCGGGCGAAGCGAGACTGAGAAGTTTTACCCTGCCAGCTTGTGGTAGGCGTTCAGCACCTGATAGGCCGGGATGCTGCTGCCGGGGGCAAATTTGCCGTTCAGGCGGCGCTTCATCAGCCCCTGCTCCACGCACCACTGGGCTGCCTTGGCGGTATCCGGGTCTGCCACGTCTGCAAAGGCCGGGGCCTCGGCAGGCTCGGGACGGCCTGCGGTGTTCCACAGCAGCAGCGCGGTCTGGGCGCGGTTCTCGGGTGCAGCCACGCCTTCCGGCAGCAGGGCTTGCAGCTTCTGGCCGGAAACATAGTTGTACACGCCGTAGCCTACAACGCCAGCCGCCACTGCGCCTGCCGCTGCCACGATGACGACCGCACCGCCGCCGTCACCGCCGCCGGTAGAGCCGCCCGGGGTAGAACCGCCGCCCGGGTTATCGCCGCCGGAGGGAGGCGTTACCGGGGGAACCGTGCCGCCGGTGCCAGTCACATCCAGTGTGAAACTTGCATCCATCATACCACCAGTTATGCACTGATAACCATAGTACACTACGTTTGTGCCGTCATTGACCGTCAGAATGTTCCCTTTGACTGTGCCATTGACCCATTCTGTAACCCGGTTTATATCAAAGCCCCCGGGCAGAGTGCTCAGGTCAAACGTACGGTCAGGGTTCAGGGTAACGGTGTAAACATTATTAAAATCGGAATTGTAAAAATCCGTATAAGTGAAATTGAGGTTCGGATTGTTGTCCAGATTCAGGCTGGTAAGCTGGTTATTCTTAAGCCACAATGTAGTCAAGTTTGGACTGCTGCTGACATCCAACACGGTCAGCTGGTTGTTGGCGCAGTTCAGTTCCGTCAAGGAAATCATATTGTTCAGGTTTAGCTGAGTCAGCTGGTTGTTGGCACAATTCAGTTTCCTCAGCATTTTGTTCTCGCCCAGAATCAGCGATGTCAGCTGGTTGTTTTGGCATTCTACCCTTACCAGATTGGGTTTATGGGTCACATCTACGTCCAGCACTGTCAACTCATTCTTGGAACAGTCGAGTTCTCTCAGCCACTTACTATTTTTGACATCCAGTTGCTCCAGATCATTGTGCGAGCAATAGAGATACTCCAACTTCAGATGCGACACGTCCAGCTGTTCCAACTGGTTCTCGGAACAATTCAGATAGTCGATATCCGGGTTCTTGCTCAGGTCCAGCTGGGTCAGTTGATTCTTATTGCATTTCAACGTTATCAGCATTGGATTCTGTCTCAGGTCTAATTTCTGGATAGAATTGTTTCCGCAATCCAATTCGGTCAGGTTAGGGAACGCCTCAATGCCTTTTAAGTCACTGATATCCTTTTTATTGATATTGATTATTTTGACTTTGCTTCGTTCTTCCACCGTGAGGACATCTCTGCCACCTGCTATGTTGCCCTTGATGTACTTTCTAAAGTTAGCGTCGGGGAAATTTTTCTCATTGATGGGCAGACTGGTTTCAAAAATGAATATAGGTTTTACTCCCTTGCCGCAATCGTATTGGTAGCTCACCTCATCCTTGCCATCTTCCACTGTCAGGATCGTGCCAGAAACAGAGCCGCCGTTCCAGTTGGTTGCCTTGCTCACGTCAAAGCCGGGCAGGGTGGTCAAGTCAAACTTTCCGTCTGTACGGACAGCAATGGGACACCTGTTGCCATCAGCTGTTATCGTGACGCTGATTCCAGTAACGTCCAAACAAGCCAACCGATTTTTTGCACAATTCAGTTTACTCAAACTGTGATTTTGGCTCAAGTCCAGCGATTTCAGTTGATTATCATTGCATATCAGAGATGTCAAGTTGACATTCTGTTTCACGTTCAGTTCTGTCAATTTATTATTGCTACAATCCAGCTGTGTCAGCTGCGTCTGGTTCCCGACATTCAACTCCATCAATTGATTTCCAGAGCAATTCAACTCTTGCAGATTGAAGCATTGGCTGACATCCAACGTCATCAGGTTGTTGTTGGAACAATCAAATTTGACCAGTTCCCCCACGCTATCCATTACGATATTCGTTATATTGTTATTGGAGCAATCCACCTCTTCAAGATTCAGCCCATAGAGAATGCCCAGATTCATGTAGGTCAGTTTATTATTGGAGCAATTCAGTTTTTTCAGTCCGCTCGAAAGAATATCAACCGACTTTTTCAGTTGATTCTGGGAACAATCCAGCTCCTTCAGTTTGAAATTTTTGCCAACATTAAGTGTTGTCAAGCCGATACCGTGGCAATCCAGCTTTTCGAGATCTTCAAAGAAACGGATTCCTTCAAGACTTTTGATTGCATAACTGGTTGGAATCGTCATATTCTTGATATCCACATCGAGCTTGCCATCGCCGTTTTTGTCACAGCATTCTTTGAGAAAGCGCCGAAATTCCTCATCCGGGAAATTAAGCTTAAAATCCGGCGAATTAAAATCAATTTCTGTGTTCGCCGCAAAGGCACTGAAGGGCAAAAAGGTAAACACCATTGCCAGCGTCAACAAGGCGCTGACAAGACGCGTTCGGGTTGAGAATCGCTGTTTCGTGGGGTGCTCCTTTCGTTTTATGCGTTGTTTTTACTGTGCGGCAAAGGGGTTCAGCCGGTCTGCCCGGTAGAAGGCAGAATGGTCATTCGTCCGTCCACCACCGCGTCCAGCATCTCGTGCTCCCGGAAATACTCCATCAGGATATCCTGACAGGAGGTTGCCACGCTGCGGGGCTTCTGGAGCTTGCAAAGGGTGTCGTAGGAGATGTTGAAAAAGCTTTCGATGTTTTTAAAGTGGTAGTTCTGCAAGCCCACGGTAAACAGGGCGTCATCGCCGATCTCCTTGCCCACCTCCCTGCCGCAGTAGGTAAAGTAATCAAAATCGCCCTTGCGGCGGTCGTACCGCAGGCGCAGGGTGGAGGGCAGCTGGTAGAACTCCGTATGGCCGGTGTAGGCTTCCTCCCGCAGCATGTAATGGAGCATCTGGCGCAGCTGCTGGCCGGTCACCTTGAACATGAATACGCCGTCATCGTAGGGGAAGCCCTCGATAAGGTCGCCGTAGGTAACGATGGGGCCCAGCTTTTCGGCCCGGATGCTGCCGGAGCCGATCAGCATCACATCCACCCCAAGGCTGCGGGTAAAGATATCGGCAAACAGGTTGCCAAGCTCGGTCTCCTGCGTGCGCTGGGGGTGGGTAAGCTCCCGGCGAAAGCGCCCTACGATGTGGCTGTACTTTTCGTCCACCTGACTGGTGAAGCGGTGCAGCACCTGCTCCATGGCGGGGTTGCGGGGGCAGGTCTCGGCGCAGATGGGCACGGTGCGCCATGTGTAGGAATCGATGCAGTTGTTGTCCGTGTCCACGATGATGTCAAAGCGCCCGATCTGGTCGGTGCCGGTGCCCGCCTGCGCAATGACCACGCCGTTTTCCTCCACCGCGTGCTCCGGCAGGGTGTGGCTGTGCCCGCCGATGATCAGATCCACTCCCCACGCCGGGTCCAGCTGGCGCGCCAGATGCTTATCCTCCTCAAAGCCGATGTGGGTCAGCAGCACGGTAAAGTCGATGTCGATGCTGTTGTGGGCGTTGCAGATCTTGCCCACCTCGGCGGCAGCGGCGGCGGTGTCCACAAAGGAGCCTACCAGAGATTCGGATTTGGTCTGGTTGATCACGTCCTGCGTGATGATCCCGATGAACAGGATGTTCATGCCGTCCATCCGCAGGATCTTGTAGGGGGTGAACAGCCGTGTGGGGGTGTTTTTGATGTAGAGGTTTGCGTTGATGATGGGAAAGCGCGCGCATTTTTCGATGAACAGCAGATGCGCGATGCCGTAGTCCACCTCGTGGTTGCCTATGGTAACCACGTCCGGGGCAAGGGCGTTCATGATCTCGATGGTGGAAAGCCCCTTGTATTCGGAATCAATGACCGAGCCCCGGAACATATCCCCCGCGATGGCGTAGAGGGTGTTGGGCTGTTCTGCCCGCACCTTTTCGATGTAGCCGGACAGCATGGAAACGCCGCCCACCAGTTTTTCGTCCACCTGCTCTGCCAGAAAGTCTCCGTGCAGATCATTGGAGTGGAGGATGGTGATCTTTTTGGTGTGTTTCATGGTGCATTCCTCCCGGTGTTGGTGTGCGCGCCGGTCAGCCCATGGCCTCCTGCCGTGCAAAGTAGACCGTGTTGACAAGGCTCAGGTAGCTCTCCTGACCGTCCAGATAGACCTTCAGGGCAAGGGTGTCCTCGTCCTCCAGCGTGATGGCGTAGCGGGAGCCGTCCTCCCCGGTAAAGGTGGCGTACCACTCCTGATTGGAGCGGAAGGGTACCTCCGGGGTGCCCTCCTGATAGAACAGGTCGGCTTCCTCCACGTTCAGCTCCGGGTAGGTGGTGATGTAGCTGGCGGTCAGGGGCAGCTGGCTGCCCTCGGTGTCGGCGTCTGTGGGCAAAAAGCACATCCGGTCGGCGTCTGCGGGGTCGGTGTCAAAATAGCCCTCGTCGGTGTCGCGGCCGGTCTCCAGCCAGTTGCCTTCCAACGACCACGGACTGGTAGTGGTCTCCCAGTCGTCCCCCTCCGGGTAGATGGTAAAATCGCACACGCCCTCGGCTTCCACCACATGGCCGTTCTCGCCGGAAAGGAAGGGGCTGAATACCAGCTCTTCGCCGGTGCTGGGGTACAGTTCCACCTCGGTGTTGGGGGCGATATCGCTGATGTTGCACAGCAGCAGGATGGGCTGACCGTCCTCACTGTAATAGAGCTGTTTACCGCGCCGGAGCGGGTTTTCGGCATCGTCTGTCAGGCTCGTCTCGTAGACGAACAGAGTGGCATCCGGGTCCTGCGGGAAGATGCAGTACAAATCGCACCCGCCATCCGGTGTCACGACCCAGTGATCCTGCGGGATGTCGTAGACGAAGCCCCACAGCTGGCGTAAGTCCGGCTGACTGTCCAGCACCTTCTGCACATCGGTGGTCACCTCGTAGGAGCCGCCCAGATACAGCACACAGGCGCGGTATTCGTCCTCCCCTGCCAGAAGGCGCATATAGGTCACGTCCTCCGGCTCTTCGTATTCCTGCTCTTGGGTGCTGGGTGCGGTCATGCCGTCACCGTCCAGCTTATTTTTGGATGTAGAACTGGCCGGACTGCCGCCCTTGGACGACCCGCCGCAGCCTGCAAGGCCGATGGTCAGCGCCAGCAGGGCTGCCAGAAGTTTCAGGTTTTTCATAAGTTCTCCTTTCTCATGCCCTGCCGGGGCGCACCTCAGGGGGCAGCGCCGGGCGTTGGGTGTTGGGAAAAATCGTCTACGCCCTCCACCGGCACAGGGCGGCCGGTCTCGGCGGAAAGCTGCGGGTTCCAGTCCAGCGGGCGTCCGGTGCTGCAATAGACCGTTACCATGGTGTCGGGGGCATCCTCGCTG
>ERZ772882.2953-NODE-2953-length-14310-cov-2.549562_pt1 | contig 14310 bp, 15 predicted proteins | sample MGYA00580576_ERZ772882 | MGnify/ENA primary metagenome ERZ772882 (study PRJEB29015, sample SAMEA2737658) | human gut metagenome | biome: human gut; feature: human-associated habitat; material: faeces | place: China | collected 2012 ... | reverse complement strand
CGCGTCCGGTGGATGAAATGATGCCGGGCGCGCTGCTCCTGATTATTTCAGTTTATACTTTTTTCCCGCTCCTCGTCCGATAATATCGATCAATCCGTTTTCACTCATCTGACGTGCAAGCAAATATGCTCTCGTTTTTTTGATATTCAGCAGCTCCTGCAGCTCTTCCTCCGTCATTTCCTGATACTCCGCCAGATAATCCAGCACAATTTTCATCTGCGACGTAATTTCCGTCGAAGGTTTCTCTGCTGCAACTGTCAAAGCTTCCTGCTCTGGCATGTCTGCATTTCTGTTTGGCAAGATCATTTTAAACGTATTTTGCGTCACGTCAATTTTAGGCTGCACCGCACAGCCCTTATAGAGTGCAAATATTTTTCGAATGCCAGTCCCATAGGATTCTATCAGTTTTAATCTGTGAAAAATTTCCGCCAGTCTCCGGTTGCGCGGTTGGGAAATTCCACTCCGGATATCTTCCGCTGACAACCCCGGCAACAGCCCTCCAATCGAAATGAATTCCATACAGGAACTATTGACATTGATAATAATGCTTCCACTGTAACTGTAATCCCGATGAACAAGGGCATTCAGCAACGCTTCTCTCAAAGCTTCCTCCGGATAATCCGATTTTTCGATCCGCTCCAGCCCTTTAAAAATCGCTGTCGTCCGGTTACAGAGGGACAGATACGCATAGCTTTCCTCCAGCTGTTTCAAAACAGAACCGTCAAACTCCTTCGCATCCTTGAATACCGTATTGGCATCGTCTCCGAATACCGCGATTTTGGTCGTATGCTTACATTGGTCTGATAAGATCAACGCTAGGTTTGTATACTGATCGTCATGGATATTTCGCAGGCCCAATGCAATATATTTATCTTCTGTGAAATCTACATGATATCGCGCAAATGCCTCTTCTGCTTCCTGAAATGTCAATCCTTGCTCAACGGTGCGCATCTCTTCAAACACATCTCCGTCAGAATCCTTAATCATCTGACGAATCTGATCCGGAGACGCCTGTGCACAGGACGCGCCCTGACGGACATATACACCTGACGGCTTGATTCCTTTTACTTTCAGATAATATGGTTTATAAGAGCCTTCTCCAACTTCAATCTGAATAAATTTATTCTCCCGAAGGACATACCGTACAAACATGGTCACATCCGGTGCAATGGCATCCCGGACTCCATTTGTCAAACGGGTATAAGTTTCATCTATGTTCTCAATTCCTGTAGGATTTCCCTGATCATCAACTCCAATATAAATTACGCCGCCTTCTGTATTTGCAAAAGCGATCACTTCTTTATAGATATCATCGATCATCTGGGATTTATATTCAATACGCTCGCTTTCATATTGCACGTACAGCACCTCCTGGCTTTTATCTCCATAACCCTGGTTCCTACCTGGATAAATCTAGTTCTTAGCTATACCATACCTGTATTTTCACTTTTTTTCAATAGTATTAGGTGAATTTTCACCCTTTCGGAGTGAATATTCACTTTTTTCACTCAGTGATAGTGAATTTTCACTCTCATCACCGCAAACGAAAAGACGTACAAAAACCATTTTCTGATTTTTGCACGCCCTTCGTTTCCTTCTAAAAAACAGGCAAAGCAATGTATTTATCCCACGATCTAATTATCACCACACAAATTCCCCACATGCTCTGCTTGTTTTTTATGCCGTTTTCGGCAATGAATAAGGCTTCCAGAGCTTTTTATGTAACCACTCTCCTGCCTTATCTGTCTCACAGTGTAACATATCCTGTCCATACGCAGGCCAAAATTTCCTGAACGCAGCGAAATTCGTCTTAAACGCTTATTGCGGTGCATTTCCTTTGCACATTAGAAACAAACGTTCGGCAATTCCTACCTTCCGCATCTTCTTTTATGTGTTACATCTGCATTTCCTTAAGTGCCTTCTTTACTGCATCTGTTGCCTCATGTTCATACAGCATGATAACATACTTCTTGTTTACCGCATTTCTTGCGGAAGCAACTGCAATCTCTTTTACCATCTTTGCTACTTTGTTCTCTTTCTTCATAGTAGATTCTCCTTTTTCAGTATTATATTTTATTCCTTTTGCAAGGAAGAATACTGAGCATTTCAAATAGGACTGAAATTAACATAATATCCCTTAAATAAGAACCTTTTAGCACAACACTTATTCCCCATAGAAAAATAAGGAACAATACGGTCGCTGCTTTTTTCCTCCAGATCTGTTCCTCTGTAAATGCTTTTGTAGTTTGCCCCGGTGCTTTTACGCCCCCAATCAGAATGCATGTCCCCCATAAATAGTTTATGACTGATGGAGGACTAATTATTCCAGAAATATATTCTCCTGTATAAACACTTAACAGGCACAGCAGAATCATTGCCAGTAAACATCTGAAAGTAGTTTTACAATGAATGCCTCCTGCCCAATACCGCAATCCGCAAAAACATAATAGACACACCACAAACTCTTTCACCCTATTGAGAGCAAATGCAATACTCAACAACACAATAATTTTTACACATCCATCCAGAAAAACTTCCATTCCAAACTCGATGACTTTTCTCTCATTTTCTGAAAGCCCCAGCTTTTCTTTGTTCCATTCTGAAATATAACAGGCTATTGTTTGAATCATTTTTTTCTCTCCTTGCAGATAAGTCTACATCAAATTGAGAATTTTGAATCAAAATTTCCTCAACGCTGCGTTTTTCATCCTGAACGTATTCTATCTGTTTGTATTTCGCGCAATTCTTTCTCATATTACATTCTTCACCTTTTTCTTTAAGCATGTTAAGATACAACAAAAAGAGGTTTTTTCTATGAATGATTATTCTTATATCAGCCAACTTACCACAACTTTAATTTTCCTCTGCATGTGCAGACTGGTACTTGTCAATTCTTTTTATAAACGTACCGGCATAATATTCTATCTTTATATCACTGTTTGTTGTCTCATTATTGCCCCGTTTTCAGGACAACTTGGCACACCGCTTCTATTGATTGGCTCTTCTCTCATTTTATTTTTGATATCAAAAGATTCGAGAATAATCAATCTCCTGCTTTTCCAACTTCTCTGGTTTTGGAGCATCTTGACGGATTATGTCATTACCATTCCTCTCAGTTTACTTGATTATTCTTTTGCAGAACTTCGCACATCATTTTTGTTAAACATGGTATACTCCATCCTCCACGCCCTCCTTTGCATCCTGCCGTGTCTGTTTATCGGCAACCGTCTGCACCGGAAGCTGGTCACGAATCAGAATGTAATTCCTCCGCGGATTCAACTGCTTTTGTTTCTGGAGGTCACAATCTGTTCCTGTATTTTCCTGATCAACATCATTTTCGGCAGTCTGCTTCATTATCCGAGCGATATTCTGTTCTTCAACGGAATCCTGATTTTCTGCTTCGCAACAGCAAATGTCCTGATTTTTCTGATGCTTTACAACACACTGCAGGCCAACAAAAAGCTGGAGCTTCAGGCCCGTGAGCAGGAAAATCTGACACACTACATGGCACAGCTCGAAAATCATTATCAGGACATCCGACGGTTCAAACACGATTACCTGAACATTCTTTCCACCATTACCGGCTATATCCAGGAAAACGATATGGACAAGCTTCGGAATTATTTTGATTCCAGTATCGTCACGAGCAGCAGCATTCTGGTCAATCAGGACGACACCCTTGCGCGTCTGTCGCTGATCAAGGTGACGGAGATCAAGGGTCTTTTGTATACAAAAATGGTACAGGCGATGAACCGTCAGCTGGATGTTTCCTTCGAGCTGACGCAGGAAATCACAGAATTGTCCACCGATTTGCTCACGCTTTCCAGAGTGCTGGGTATTTTTCTGGATAACGCGATCGAAGCTGCTTCCGAAACCGAGCAGAAACGGTTTCATATTGCAATCGTGTGCAAGGTGCATTCTGTTATTTTTCATATTGAAAACTCGACGAAGCCACTCCTTTTCCCTCTGGAAGATCTTTTCAAGCCAAGTATTTCTTCCAAAGAAGCGCACAGCGGTCTTGGACTTCCCACCGCAAATATGCTGATCGCCAATGCGCCGGAGCTGACCTCCAACACGATCTGCGAAAACGGTCTTTTTAAACAGATTCTTGTTGTTTCCAACTTCAAAAAGAATTATCATAATATATCGTGAGCATAGCTCACTCAATAATTTCGCCGTTCGCGATGAGCAGGCTTTGCCTGTTCCCGCTCTCTTGCGCTCATTAAATCATAAAGATTTCATGCCGCTTCTGCGGCAGAATGGGGGATGACATGATACCGATTTATTTATGTGAGGATAACACGCTTCAGCTTGATCTTCTCAAATCCATGATCGAAAAGTACATTTTCATTCAAGCTTACGACATGGAGATTCGACAGGCCGTCCACACGCCACATGAGCTGCTGGATCTGCTTCCGGATCAGCCCGAAAATGCCGTTTATTTTCTCGACATCCATCTGCACTCTGACATGGATGGAATCGAACTTGCCTCAGCAATCTGCCAGAAGGATCCGCGCGCATTCATTATTTTTACTACGACGCATTCCGAAATGGCAATGACAACGTTCCGCTATCAGGTAGAACCGCTGGGTTTTTTAATCAAAGACGATCCGAACTACACCCTGCAGATTCTTCACTGTTTGCAGAGCGTTCTCGAGAAAAGTAAAATTCCGGCTTCTCCGAACGGTCGGCTGCATTTCAGGATGCCCGATCAGGATTTATTCATACCAATCCATGAAATTCTTTATATCGAAGCGACCGGTGCGCACCGCATCACCGTCCATACGACGACTGCGATCTACCAGTGCAGCGGCTCCTTGAATGAAACGCTCTCCAAACTCGACCAGAGCTTTTTTCTCTGTCACAAATCCTGCCTGGTATCCGCACGCTGTATCGCCGCCCCTGCCAGATTGTTCTGGATAACGGCGCGGTCTGCCCCTGTGCACAGAGGCGTTTCTCTCAGCTGCAGCACCTGATGGGAATTGAATAACCTCAGCTTCTGCAGAAAATCTGCCGCAGTCCTTCTGTATACAGCACTGTATACAACGGTCCCAGAAAAATGCCGCCGGCTCCAAACACTTTCACACCTGCATAGACTGACAAAAGCATCAGCACCGGCGGCAGACCGATCTGCGCACCCAACAGGCGCGGTTCCAGAAGCTCCCGTGCTGCAATACACGCGACGTAGGTAACCGAAGCAAACACCGCACCCTGAGGATTTTCATTCAAAAGCTGCCAAATCGCAGTCGGAATCAGCACAATGCCGGTTCCGATCATCGGCAATGCGTCCAAAATCCCTGCCAATAGTCCAATCCACAGACCATTTCTGACTTTTCCAATCCAAAGCCCCAAAACTGTAATTCCTGATATGATCACCAGAATTTTCAGCTGCGCCCTGCAGTAACCGCCTGTCATCCGTAAGATTCTATCAATATTTTCCCAGATCTCGCTCTTTTTCATCCATTCCGAAAAACGCGCATAATCCTTGCACAGCCAGAACGCCGCGATCATCCCGATCCCCCAGAACGCTCCTGTCCGCAGCGCAAAGCTGCAGGATTTCGCCGTCCAGTCCGCAGCCTTCGGCAAAATCTCCCGACCGACAGTTTTCGCCATTTCGTCTCCCTTATCCTGAAAAAACGTTCGAATTTCTCCCTGTTCCCTCCCAAGAAGCTCTTCCGCCCTGCAACAGCCATTTTCAAACGCCATATTCACCTGATCTTTGATCGCGCCTGACTCACTTCCGATTTTTACCGCCCATGCAGTTCCCTTTGACAGCAGAAAAAAGAATCCAGCCGCAAGGATTCCGGTCAAAAGCAGCAAAAATCCTGCCATCAGTATGTCTTTGCGAATCCGCAGCCTTTTCTCTGCCCGGCAAAGCTGCGGATATAAAATTCGGACAATGAAAAAAGCAAACACAAACGGCGCAACAAGCGGCAGCAAATATCGAAGCACTGCGTATAACCCGCCTGCAAGCCCTGCAGCATAGAGCACTTTTTGCCTGCAAGACCGGGCATTCTCTCTATTTTCCTCTGCATCCGCAGCGCTATCCTTCTTCTCTAAACAGCTGTTTTTTTCAAAAAAATTACCCATACCATTCTCCGTTCCGCAGATGTTTTCCCATCTCCATTGAGACTTAGTATGAGTAATTTCGACATTATTATGATATCAGGATTCAAAAAGCGATTCGTGATATTGGGTATTCCTTTCTACTATTTTTCTGCCGCTTCCCGCACCAGATTTTCCGACATAGCGATCAGCAGAAACAGAAACGGAATGCAGCAAACCTGCTGATAACAGAAAAAGTTGTGTGCACCGTAAACGAGCACCGCCAGCAGCCCCATCAACGCCATTGGTTCTTTTTCCCTGTTTTTCCAGAAGCGACACACTGCAGCAGCCAGAAATCCGACAAACGCTGCAAATCCGATCCCGCCGGTACAGAACAGCTGGTTTAAAAATTCATTGTGCGCATTCGTCAACGTCTGATTCTGCCCGAAATAATGATGCAGTCTGCCCGCAAGATCTGTGTCTGCATAGCAGTAAACCGAATAACAGTCCGGTCCAACGCCCGTAAGCTTTCTCCATAACGGCAGCTTTGCAAACGTTTCCGCCGTGATGCTCCATGAAAAGCCGCGGGAATTTCCCCAATATTCATCAAATAAAAGATACTGGCCTGTACTGGAAACCCCGAACCATTTCTGCAGCAGACCGGTTGTATTCGCCCAAATCGTCACCACAAAAAGAAGCATCAGACCGACCACGCCGATCACTGCAATCTTTCGCAAAGTCCGCCCACAGCGGATAATTTCTGCAGCTTCATGCTTTTGCCGGTACAACAGCAGAACAATGTATCCCATGCACACGATCAGGAAAAATACCCATGTCGCCATGCTTTTTGAGAAAAATTCCGAAAGACTGCCGAGCTGTTTTGCTTTCTCAGGGAATAACTCCTGCAAAATTCCGATCAATTTAAAGCTTCCAAACATCAACAGAAGCGTTTCCAGAAACCGTTCCATCCGATCGAAGCTGTCGCAGCCTGCAAGAAACAATCCCAGAAGCAAAAACACCATCGCAGCAAACGCACTGTCGCTGTTCTGAGTCACAACCGTTCCAAAACCCAGCATGCAGTACAGCCCTGCTGCCGTGCGGATTCTATTGTCTTTTGCAATAAAAAACACTGTAGCTCCAGCTGTCAGCGCCACGCAGACATATCCGGAATACCAGGACGCCTGCCCGATGGTTGAAAGAAACAACAGCTGCCACGACTCATCCAGGCCCTGATACATTCCGAGGGGATCGATCGAAAACCGATGCAGGATCCCCAGCAAAAACACGCCGCCGGACGCCAGCATATGTACTGCCAGCAGCCCTTTCCACCAGATCAGATACCTCGATACCAGAAAATACATCAGCACAAGAATTACCTGCGTCCGCAACCCCATTGACCAGCCATCTGTGCCAGTCCATGCCGCCGCGCGGTCAACACTAAATAGCCACGAAACGAAAATCGCTGCAAGGTAACACAGCATGGCAATATCTAAATTGCTGAGAGAACGAGCGGCTGGGTGCGCCTGTGCCTGCACACCTGTCTGCGTCTTTGCGTCTGACTCTTGCTTGTGCATCCGCCGAAACAGCTTCGCTGTGCAGGATTTTCCCCAGCTTCCAGCCGCCAGCACGCCTGCAGGAATCAGGCACACCAGACTGACCGTCAGGAAAAACGAAAACTTCCGCACGCCCATCTGGGAATAGTGATTCTTCATATAATAAGGAAAAACCGCTGTCATCAGAAAAATCCACAGGGCGGTCAGCCACGAAACCGCAGATTTGCTTTCAAAGCGTAAGTTTGTCCGTAAGCTCATAACATACTCTTTTCCCGCTTGTCGGATGACAAAACGCAAGTTTTACTGCCTGCAGACGGATTGTCCGAATCCCGAGCTGCGTGGATACCTCCCGACTCTCTTCGCTGCCGTAGCGCTGATCGCCAAGAAGCGGCATTCCCGCATGCGCCATCTGCACCCGGATCTGATGGAATCTTCCCGTTTCCAGCTCCACTTCCAAAAGTGCCCGGTTTCCCTGACATGCCAGACATTTCCAGGATAAAACCGCCTTTTTCGCACCGTTCTGCGAAGCATCGCAGACGCGAGCAATAGAAGCTTCCTTTACCAACCAGTCTGTCAGTGTTCCGCTTTTTCCGGTCAGGTCTTCTTTCGTATACACGACTGCGTAATAGATTTTGTTCATCTGATGCTGCGCAGTCTGGGTGCTTAACGCACCTGCGGCTTTTTTATTTTTGGCAAAAACCAAAAGACCGGAAACCGGCTGGTCGAGCCGGTGCACGACACCCAGATAGACCGACTGCGGCTTGCGCACTCCGACGGACGCCGTTGCCGATGCCGGCTGTCGGGTGCCGCCAAACGCCGAGATTTCCGCAAATTTGCCGGGCGCGCCCGCCGGCTGCTTCCCCGTCAGGTAGTTTTTCAGCTCACTGACCATATCCGGCTCGGAAATCCGGGCGCTTTGAACCGCCAGTCCCGCCGGTTTTTCGCAAACCAGAATATCTTTATCTTCGTATATAATTTTTACTGCCACGTTCCCCTCATTTCCGGATATGCTTCAGACCTTGAAGCGATATCCAACACCCCAGATTGTTTCGATATACTGCGGATTGGCGGTGTCTACTTCGATTTTTTCACGGATTTTTTTGATATGGACGGTTACGGTCGCAATGTCGCCGATCGATTCCATATCCCAGATTTCCCGAAACAGCTCTTCTTTGGTAAAAACATGATTCGGGTTCTCTGCAAGGAAGGTCAGCAGGTCGAATTCCTTTGTCGTAAATGCTTTCTCTTCGCCGTTAATCCATACACGCCTTGCCGTTTTGTCGATTTTCAGGCCGCGGATTTCTATAATATCGTTTGTTTTCTGATGGCTGCTCGTCAGCCTTTCGTACCGCGCCATATGCGCCTTGACGCGCGCTACCAGCTCGCTCGGAGAAAACGGTTTCGTCATATAGTCGTCTGCGCCCAGACCCAGGCCACGGATTTTGTCGATGTCATCCTTTTTCGCACTCACCATCAGGATCGGGACATTTTTCTCCTCCCGGATCCTGCGGCATACCTCAAACCCATCAATGCCGGGCAGCATCAGATCCAGCACGATCAGGTCAAAATCCTCTTTCAGTGCGCGCGTAAGTCCTTTGTCACCCGCATATTCGATCTGTACATCAAATCCGCTCAGCTCCAGATAATCCTTTTCCAGATCTGCAATTGCCACTTCATCTTCGATAATTAAAATTTTACTCATCTGCTTCCGCCTCCCTGTATTTTCTAATCACAAAATGCAGACATGTTCCTTCGCCCTCTTTGCTGGTCGCCCAGATGTATCCGCCATGATCCTCGATGATCTTTTTCACAATGGACAGCCCGATTCCGCTTCCGCCTTTCATGGAGTTGCGGGACGCGTCCGTCCGGTAAAACCGCTCAAATATATTGCCGAGGTCTTTTGCCGCGATTCCCTTGCCGTTGTCCTCGATTTCTACCCGGATGGAATCCACCTCATCCAGCAGGCGAATATCGATCACGCCTTTCTCTTTGTCCATATATTTGATGCTATTGCCAATGATATTGTTGATGACTTTTTTGAGCTGCTCCGGATCTGCGATAATCCGAGTGTCGGGCTCCACCAGATTGGAATAATTCAGCTGGATATTTTTCGATTCCAGATCCAGCCCGACGTCCTCTACGCAGTCTGCGAAAAATTCTGCAACGTTTATCCGGTGGAAATTGTACGGAATACGATTATTATCAATACTGGAATAATAGGTCAGCTCATTGATCAGCCGATCCATGTCGTTCGCTTTTGTGTAAATCGTGCGCAGATATTTGTCCCGACGCTCCGGTGTGTCCGCCACACCGTCGATAATTCCTTCCACATAGCCCTTGATCGCCGTGATCGGAGTTTTTAAATCATGCGTGATATTGCTGATCAGCTCGCGGTTCTGCTTTTCGTTCTGAATCTTTTCCTCTGTGGACTCTTTTAACCGAAGACGCATGTCCTCATAGTTGCGGTACAGCTCGCCAATTTCGTTGTCGTCCTCGGATTCCAGCATATAATCGAAGTTTCCCTCCGCGATTTTCTGCATCGCCAGATTCAGCCGGTTGATCGGAGCAAATACATCCTTATGGATCCACTGGGTCAGCACCATCGCCGTAAGCACCAGAATAAATATGATCGCCAGAAACATATCCAGCAGGAACGTCTTGGAAAATATACTCGTGATCCGCGTTACAATAAATGCGCTGCCCTCTGTCCCGTCTGCAAACTGAAAATCAATCTGTTTTACCAGCTTGCGCATATCATTAAAGTAATATGCGGAATCCGTTTCCTCACTCTCCAGCCCATACGCCGGCAGCCTGGAAAAAATCTGCTGCGCGGCAGCTGCATTTCCGGCATAGTAAATCTGATCCCCTTTTCGGATGATAATATAGGAAGATTTATCCGCCGCTTCTTCATTTAATTTATCCAAATACGCCTTGTCCTCCAGCCGGTGCGTGTTTTCCCGCGCCTGCTCCTGAATCGTATCGAACAGCTCATCCGTCGCCTGACTGAACGCATCGATCGATTCCGACATCATGCTGTAGGCCCGCATACCTTCGTCATAGGTCGTCTGACCTCCTGACCGCATCATGATCGTCCCAATGCCCAGAAACGCACATAGGGACAACAAAACCGGAAGCAGGATGATCGTCAAAAATGTGATTGCAAGCTTTGTCTTAAATTTCATGATCTGACAACTCCCTGTCTTTTGCTGCAGACAGTCTGCATTTTCCGACTGCGCTACATTACTATTTTCAGTATACCACATCCTTTTTTCCTTTTTATAAAATAGAAAGAATATATTTCTAAAAAATGTATAAATCTAAAAAATGGTGTTGACATTTCCGGATCGATGACCTATAATAAAGCCATGATAACAATAACAATTATCATTATTAAATAGGAGATGAAGCAATGCCGGCTTTGAAGTACAGCCGTCAGCGGGAAGCGATCAAGTGCTTCCTTATGACACGCAAAGATCATCCGACCGCAGATGTGGTATATCACTCTCTCCGTGCAGACTTTCCAAACATCAGTCTTGGGACTGTCTACCGGAACCTGACCCTGCTTGCTGACCTCGGTGAGATCGCAAGACTCCGGCTTGGGGACGGTGTGGATCACTTCGATGCTGATACCAGCCGTCATTATCACTTTATCTGCTCGGAATGCGGCAGCGTTCTCGACCTGCACACCGAATTTCCGGATTCCTTCGATTCTCTTCACGGGACATCCGTGGATGGAAACCGGATCGACGGACATGCAGTGTATTTTCAGGGGATCTGCCACTGCTGTTTAAACAAACAGCACAGTTAATTTTTCACAGCAAATCAGACAATGAAACCCATTGTCATGAATAAGAAAGGGGATTAAAATTATGAAATTCGTATGTTCTGTATGTGGTTATGTTTATGAAGGTGAAAAGGCTCCGGAAGAATGTCCTATCTGCCATGCTCCCGCTTCCAAATTCGTCGCTCAGTCCGGCGAAATGAACTGGGCTGCTGAGCACGTTGTAGGCGTTGCACAGGGCGCTCCGGAAGATATCATCGCTGACCTGAGAGCAAACTTCGAGGGCGAGTGCTCTGAAGTTGGTATGTACCTGGCTATGGCAAGAGTTGCACACAGAGAAGGCTATCCCGAAATCGGTCTGTACTGGGAAAAGGCAGCTTTCGAAGAAGCTGAGCACGCTGCAAAATTTGCAGAGCTGTTAGGCGAAGTTGTTACCGATTCCACCAAGAAGAATCTGGAGATGAGAGTAGAAGCTGAGAACGGCGCTACCGCTGGTAAGACTGATCTGGCAAAGAGAGCAAAGGCTCTGAACCTGGATGCAATCCATGATACTGTTCATGAGATGGCCCGTGACGAGGCAAGACACGGAAAAGCATTTGAGGGTCTGTTAAAGAGATACTTCGGTTAATGAAAAATCCGGTATTTACCAAGGTTTACAAAAATTCTGAGGTGTGGCATCAAAAGCCACACCTCATTTTTTCAAACTTTTTCTCAATTCGCAAACTTCCTCTGTTTTTCCCCCCTCTGCTATGCTATACTGTGCGTAGACACGAGCCGTGCCTCGGCTCCATATTACCGCACGCCATCCTTTTTTCGCGTGCGTTACAAACGGGAGGGACTTATGAAAATATCGACAGAAATCGCCTCGGCTGCAGCGCTGGTCGGCGAAGAAAAGGCTGTAGAATATACCGCCAAAGCAGGCTTTGACGCATGGGATTTTTCCATGTTCGACATGTGCAAATATGATTGGAGCGCCGGATGCTTTTTACCCAATGACAATCCGCTCGCTTCCGATAATTATCTCGCCTTCGCGCGCAGATTAAAACAGATCGGTCTCGACAACGGCATCCTCTGCAATCAGTCGCACGCACCGTTCCCGTCCCGCGGACCGATCATCCCTTACTTAAAACGCGCGCTGGAATGCACCGCAGAGGCAGGCGGCAAAATCTGCATCATCCATCCGGACAACTGCCTGTCCGCCCAGGAAAACGCGGAAATGTACTTTGATCTACTGCCGTTTGCAAAAGAATGCGGCGTTAAAATCGCAACCGAAAATATGTGGGGCTGGGACAAGGAAAAGGATCAGTCCTCTTTCGCGGCATGTGCGACCTCTGCAAGCTTTAACGAGCACCTCGACATCGTAAATGACGACTTTTTCGTTGCCTGCCTGGATATCGGACATGCAGAAATGCGCGGTTCCGGAGAAGGTGCAGCCAACATGATCCGCGCACTCGGAAACCGTCTGCAGGCGCTGCATATCCACGATAACGACTGCTGGCACGATTCCCATCAGATTCCGTTTTCCATGTCCATCGACTTCGACGCTGTCGTAAAGGCGCTCAAGGACATCAACTACTCCGGTTACTTTACACTGGAGGCGAGTAGCTACCTCGAAGCATTTACACCGGAAACGACCCAAAAAGGGCTCTGTGACCTCGCGGCATCCGCAAAAAGACTTTCCGATATGTTTGAAGCACTGTAAGGCTCCAGACCCATCCTATAGATTCAGCCGCTCTGCATCGGTTTTCCGGCAGCAGCGGCTGTTTTTATCTATCCCCAAGCTCCTTTTTCGCTCGGTGCACGCTCTCCACATATTCCTGTCCCGGCGTCTGCATCAGATACTTCGGCGCCAGAAATGCAGCGTCATGGAGCTCTTCAAGCGCAGCCTGCTGCTGCCCCGTCGGCACTGTCGGCGCTACTACCCGCGTCTGCCACACGGACATGCAGCCGGTGTATTCCACCAGCCAGAACAGCGGCTCCATATTTTTTTCCATTCTGCCGTGCAAAGCGCCGGCATCCATCCCGGTCAGTTCAACCAGCCTGCCAATATGCGAAGGCAACGGCTCTTCCACACTGCCGTCCGGCAGAATCAGACATTCCCCGTTATCTTCATCGTTCTGATGTTTGTGAATAAATTCCAGCGCTGTCATGTCGTCCCCTCTCTCCGACGTTTTTTCTGCTCCCATCGTAACAAAAGCTTCCCTATTTTTCAAGCCGAACACCCAAAAGCCCTTTTTTAAATCCTGCCGCATAGCTCATTTTTTTCTGCACATAATAAAAAAACGGAGGTATAAAGATTGAAAAAGAAAATTTTTCAATCGCGAGCTTTGTGTCTGCGCGCACTTGACACAAGCTCGATATGCGCAAAAAATGTGCGCAGAAATGAGGGAAATTATGAAAAAACTTTCTTTTGCAAGTCCCATTCTTTTCACCACGATTTTGCTGTTCGCTGCGGCATGCGGCAAAAACACTGCGGCTGAAACCGTTCCACCCCAGACTCAGGTCGCTTCGGAATCTGATTTTTCCGAAGAAACTTCGATGAACGGACAGACCGACTCCATCACGCCGGAGAGCAGCGCCACCGATCTTATCGGAAACGCTCCTTCCGAAACGGCGTCCGGCTCCAACTCCAATGGAAACAGCGCAGCCAACGGAACTGCCGCCGAAACACAGGACGGTCTGATGTCCGGCAAAACATCCACCGTGACCGGTAAAATTCAGGAAATGAAGGACTTTATGTTCGTCGTCGTTTCCGATGACGGGACACCCCACGCATTTTCCTATGATTCCGATAAGCGACCGGACGGGCTCGACCAGATCAAATCCGGCGACCGCGTGACCGTCACCTATACCGGTATTTTATCCGAAATCGAAAGCTTTACCGGTGAAATCATTTCCATCGAAAAAGTGAAACAGTAATAAAATCCTAAT
>ERZ772882.2934-NODE-2934-length-14390-cov-11.430136_pt1 | contig 14390 bp, 11 predicted proteins | sample MGYA00580576_ERZ772882 | MGnify/ENA primary metagenome ERZ772882 (study PRJEB29015, sample SAMEA2737658) | human gut metagenome | biome: human gut; feature: human-associated habitat; material: faeces | place: China | collected 2012 ... | reverse complement strand
GCAAAAGAACATCTATATATTTATGTTTCTAATTCATGGATACTATAGTTCTTAAATAGATGAAAATCAAGAATATAAAAAGCCAAACCTGATAAAGATTTGGATTAAAAGACTTGCCTGATATCGTTCCTATCAAACAAGTCATAGCCAAATAAAAACATCATCCCACTTTATAGAATTCAGGATTGTTAAAATCACCGTATTTCCATCCACCATCTTCCCATACAAACGAGCAGGTAATGTCTGTTTGATTAGTGGAATTGTCAAGCTCGCAATAGTTGTTAAGTCTTACCCAGAATTCATCGTCCGTTTTCTTAATGATTTCTCCTACTGTATATTTACATCCGATTCCGTTAATACATATAGCAGAATATGCTTCATACAGATGACCATCAATAATAATAAAAGGTAGCTTTGTCAATGGACTTAAGTTGTATGGCTTATCGTAGCAGATTGGATATCTTCTAGAAAACTTCTGGTAATAAACATTTTCGATATCATTATACGATTGGACTTGTGGATCATCGACTTCATAATAAATTCCATCATCATTCTTAATATAATTTTCAAAGTTTGATGACGAAGTAAAATGTGTTCCACAAATATACGACATACGTTCCTGATAAAGTGCATTTATATTCTCACTTGCAAAATCCCACAGCTCCTCATCTGTAAACATACTCGAAATCCCCGTAGCAACAGGTGTTTCTTGAACCTGACTTGCCTGAGTTTCCTGTTCTTGCGATGCTTCTTCCTTGGCTTCTTTTGTTTCTTTGGCTTTCTTTTTTGCCTCTTTTTTCTTTGATTTGGATTTGTCTTGCTTTTTTACTGAGACTTTTTCATCTGTTTTCTTTTTTGTATCGTTATTAGAGACTGCACATCCAGTCACCATTAGCATAGTCACTAAAACAGCAACAATTATCCTATTCCTTTTCATACTCTTTCCCCGTTTCTTGTTTCTAGTATATCACTCAGGATACAAACGTACAAAAACACAAGAATGTTTACCGACTTATATAATACGTATTTTCTCGAATGAGCTGACAACGATTTCAGTGAGCGATTCTGTCATTAAATTAGACATCCAAGCAGGTGTGATAAAACTCACCACCGTCTTTTTTATCGTCTGGCGAAAGCGTCCTTGGAGCAAACGAGAAAAACTCTTTTCAATATCCGTCTAAAAATAATCAAATTTTACAGTATTTCATAGCATCGAATATTTAACGCATGCTTTGTGTTTCCTTTTATGGTTAATTGTATAGTGTATACAAAAGAAGGAGGCATTTATGATAAACAAGAAAAAAGCGATTAAGAAATGTGTGTTGCCTTGTATTCTAAGCACAACCCTATTCTCAACCATAGTAACACCTATAAATGCAAGGGTGAATGAGACCTTCGATCCTGTTAGAAACCTACGATTCACATCTGAAGTAACATCAGGACAAACAGCCTCTAAAGATAAAACCAAATTAAATACAGATATCAAATACAGCGATGACAAGAGCTCTGCAACGATAACTATAACATCTCCAGACGGATATAATCTAAGCCTTACAGATGCGTGTAAGGAATCATATAAGAGTTTTCTGGATGATGGAACTGTAGTTCTACAGGATGAAAACACAAGTAAATTCAGTATAATAACCAATTATAAAAACATTTATCGTCTAGAAATTAACGTAAAAACCACAAATAACACGTTAATAGAAACGCAAAATATAGACTTTCAAGCATTGGATATTACCAGTGAACATAACGAGTCTTTACAGGAAGAATTGAATATTGCTGATGTAAATTCAAGAACCACTTCTTCTGTACAAACAAGTCACGACTCTCAATCTATGACAGTCAAATACACATCTCCAGGTTCATATACATGGTCGATTCCTTCTGAGGTTGACCTGAATAATCAAAAGAGTATGACCGTGTCTGCTACGAAAGTAAATGAAGAAGCAAATGCCAGCTTAAAGATTAGTGTTTCTTCTGAGAATGATTTTAAGATGAAGTCGAGCACAGGACGTATGGGTGCTTATAAGCTTACGCAGGACGGAAAACAAATCCAAAACAATTCCATCGTGCTTGAAACAACATCAACAGGAACTTCGTCAACTGATCTTAATTTTTTTGCTTACCCTGGCAACTTTATGACAGCTGATACATACAACGACATATTAACGTTCAAAGCGCAGAATGGATATGCGACAGGTACTGTATTGGAGATTGAAGGAATGAAGTTCATCGTTATGTCTCAGACAGATGATGATACATATCTAGTTGTTAATGGAACAAGCATAGGAGCTGTTCAATATCAACCGAATGTAGACTCAGAAGGCAACTATTTAATTGGCCAAGGAGAAACTAGCCAGATGAAAAACGTGCTGACGGAAAAACTTCTAATACTTATGAAGGAAGCTATATTGATAATTATCTGGAAAATAATTGGTATAATCAACTTCCAGAAACGCTACGAAAAGCCATTAAGACAACAGATATTAGGCAAACGGCATATGTTGGGTTTAAAGCAAACACTAAATGGCGGTGTTTTGATCCTGATGGTGGAAATTATGTAACATGGCACTATAATGAAGGAACGCCAAATGCTCCTAAATGGGTACCTTTCAATAAAGCAAATATACCAGATGATGAAGTAGGTTTAGCTCCATATGTATGGTGGTCTCGTAGCACTACTGATTATTACGGTACCCCTTATAATACAATCACAAGACATGTATTTTTACCTAGTGCTGAAGAATTGTTAAATTTAGTGGATTTGAACAATGCAAATAAAACCTATTCTTTTTTGAAAGGAACAAATGATATTTTAAATCATCTATGGTTGAGAGATGCAGATAAATCAACCCCGTACAAAGCATTAAATCTGAATTATGATTATCGCTCTATGGGTGGTTATAATGTTACTATCATTTGGAATAATGTCCGCCCCGCTTTTGTAATAGACCTCTCAAAAGTAAACGCAACAGTAGTCGATACCGTACACTACAAATAACATACAGCAGAACCCCAACAGGTTCTGTTTTTTTATGCCTAATTGCGAATATCTTAGACTAGTTTTAGACTATATTACCCAGTCTTAGTTTAACGAAAATGAGCACTTTTTTGAGGCTGGATTTCTAAATGTACTTTATAGTTTCACATAAGGAAGCCATTCAATGCGAAAAGGAGATAAAAGAGCACGCTAAAGTTTCATAAAAGAAACGAAAAAAAGGGTAAGCCGTTAAGCTTTACCCGTTACTAGTTTTGTCTATACATCGATAAACTGGAAGTTAACTAATGGATGCCATTTTATCAGTCGGCCATGATCTCCTAAGAGCCACATAGGAGATTAAAAAGTTTGCAAGCCAGCCAACTGGTACCGCAAGCCAGACAAAGGCAATGCCGAAACGTGGTGCACAGATTAGGGCAACGGACAGACGAATCGCAAGATTCACTATGTTTGCAACGAGGAACGGACGCATAATGCCGAGACCGCGAAGAACGCCATCGGTTGCCATCTTGATACCCATGAAGATGAAAAAGTAACCAAGCCACCTCATATAATCACCAGACACCTGATAGGCCAACGCCGTTCCGTCTTTTCCTAAGAACAGCGAGGAGATCTGCGTATGCAGCGCTTCAATGGTCACAAACGCAATGGCCGCAAAGCACACGTCCAGCACCAGCGCCGCATGGTAGCCTTTTTTGATGCGTTGGGGTTTGCCTGCGCCAAGATTCTGGGAAACATACGGCGAAACCGCATTGCCGATGGATACAAAGATCAAGGAAAAAACATTTTCCACCCTCATCGTTGCTGTATACCCGGCGAGTGCCTGTGTACCGAAAGGATTTACCACTGCCTGCACAATCATCATACCGATGGACACTGTGGACTGCTGTAAAACCGACGGCACCGCAATGCGAAGCATGGAATACAGCTCCTGCCGTTCAAACCTGTTAAAGGGGCTTTTATATTGCTGCATCCGTGCAAAGAAAATCAAAAACGAAAACACTGCGGAAATTCCCTGTGCAATCAGGGTTGCAATAGCCGCACCGAACACACCGAGACCTAGCCCGGCTACCATCCAAAGATCCAGTAAAATATTCAGGATGGACGAAAAAATCAGCAGTCCCAGCGGAATTTTGGATTCGCCGATGGAGGTGAACATGGTAGAAAGAATGTTATACATAAACAGAAACGGAAAGCCCACAAAATAGACCCGCAGATACAGTACTGCATCATCCAGTATGTCGGCAGGGGTTTGCAGTCCACGCATCATCGAGTTGGCGAAGAAAAAGCCAAAAACACCAAGGACTATACTTAGAAGCAAAAAGCTGATCAAGGAGGTTGACACGATTGTTTTCATTTTGCCATACTCCCTGGCTCCGAAATAACGGCTCACAAGCACACCGGCTCCGACACCGGCTCCCAGTGCCACACAAATGAACACATTGGTCAATGCTGCACATGCACCGACAGCTGCAAGTGCGGAAGAACCAACAAACTGGCCGACAATAATAGAGTCGGCCATATTGTATATTTGCTGAAAAAAACTTCCAAGAATCATTGGCATTGCAAAAACCGTCAACGCTTTGAGGGGCGCATCGGTTATCAAATACTCATCTTTCGACATTATCCTATTCCTCCATGGTATCTTGTATCGTGGTATCCCATTCACTTACCTTCTCAAATTCCAATTTATCATCCTGATTATACCACAAAAACACCGCCCATGCCAAATCCGGCATGGGCGGTGTTTGTATTGCAATCAGTTCTTCAATGCCTGCATCGGGGCGGGGATGCGGCCACCGCGGTGGATCATGACCGCGGGGCTGAACTGGCTGATGGGCATGATGGGCGCGTGGCCCAGCAGGCCGCCGAAGTCCAGCACGTCGCCGGCCTTGTGGCCGATGGCGGGGATGACGCGCACGGCGGTGGTCTTGCTGTTCACCATGCCGATGGCGGCCTCGTCCGCGATCAGGCCGCTGATGACCTCGGCGCTCGTGTCGCCCGGGATGACGACCATGTCGATGCCGACGGAGCAGACCGCGGTCATGGCCTCGAGCTTTTCCAGCGTCAGGCTGCCGCAATTAGCGGCGTTGATCATGCCGTCATCCTCCGACACGGGGATGAACGCGCCGGACAGGCCGCCGACGTGGTTGGACGCCATGACGCCGCCCTTCTTGACCGCGTCGTTCAGCAGGGCCAGGCAGGCCGTCGTGCCGCAGCAGCCGCAGCTCTCAAGGCCCATCTCCTCCAGAATGTTCGCAACACTGTCGCCAATCGCGGGCGTCGGGGCCAGCGACAGGTCAATGATGCCCGCGGGCACGCCGAGGCGCTCACTGGCGAGGTTCGCTACCAGCTGGCCCAGACGGGTGATCTTGAATGCCGTGCGCTTGACCAGCTCGGCCACCTCGTCCATCGGGGCGTCCTTCGGCAGCTTGGCCAGCGCGGCGCGCACCGCACCGGGGCCGGAGACGCCGACGTGGATCTCGCAGTCCGGTTCGCCCGCGCCGTGGAACGCGCCCGCCATGAACGGGTTGTCCTCGGGCGCGTTGCAGAACACGACGAGCTTTGCGTCGCCCATGCACATATTGTCCTTCGTCAGCTCGGCGGTCTCGCGCACGACCTCGCCCATCAGCTTGACGGCATCCATGTTGATGCCCGATTTCGTCGAACCGATATTGACGCTGGAGCAGACAATATCGGTCTCGGCCAGTGCGCGGGGGATGGCGGCGATCAGCCGCTTATCGCCCGCGGAAAAGCCCTTGTGTACCAGCGCGCCGAAGCCGCCGATGAAGTTGGCCCCCACGGCTTTGGCCGCGCGGTCCAGCGTTTTGGCGTACTGCACGGGGTCGGCGTCGGGCGCGGCGCCCAGCAGCATCGCAATGGGCGTGACGCTGATGCGCTTGTTGACGATGGGGATGCCGTATTCGGCGCTGATGCCGTCCACGACGGAGACCAAATTGCCCGCCAGACGGGTGATCTTGTTGTAGATTTTCTCGCACGCCTTGTCCGCATCCGGGTCGATGCAGTCCAGCAGGCTGATGCCCATTGTGACGGTGCGCACGTCGAGGTTCTCGGCGGTCAGCATCTCAATGGTCTCCATAATGTCGCGGCTGTTGATGATTCTCATGTGGCAGCCCCCTTAAATGGTGTGCATGGCATCAAAGACTTCCTGCCGGGTCACGGTGACCTGCATCTTCATCTCTTTGCCCAATGCCGCAAAGCGGTCCCGGATCTCGGCGGCCTCGGCGTTCGCCTTGCTCAGATCGACCAGCATGATCATGCAGAACATATTCTGCATGATGGACTGGGAAACGTCCTCAATGTTGATGTTCAGCTCGGCGCACACCGCGCTGACCTTGGCAACGACACCCACCGTGTCCTGCCCGATGACCGTGATGACTGCTTTCATAAAATGACCCCCTCAAAATGTCCGATGATAAACGGAATACTGCCATTATAACAAAATTCCGCAAAAGAGTAAAGAATATAACGAGAAGTGATACTTTTTAACGAGCAACTGCCTGCGGGGCGTCGTCTCCGCCGCCCCCTACAACAGCTCCGTAGGGGCGGATTCCATATCCGCCCGCGGAACCTGACGGCGGCGGTCACGTCCGCGGCTTTTAGGCGAACAGCCAACAAGCTGCCGCTTTGTAGGGGCCGCACATGTGCGGCCCGCAACTGTACGGCGGACGAACGCTTGCCTTTCACGCGCGGGCCGGGCATGCCCGGCCCCTACAGGGCATCGTGAACATCAAAACTCCGCCGAATGCTCCTCCGCCCGCACATCATCCCGCTGCAATTCCGCCAGCAGCTCATCCTCGCCGCCGTGGAGAAGCAGCTTCTCGCTGTACTGCTCAAACCGCTCGCAGTCGTTTTCGGCCAGAAACGGCGCGGAGTCGGGGCCGAGTGCCAGCTCGTTGACGAAGACGACCATCTCCTGCCCGTCCTCGAACGCCTGCTCCATAAAGTCAAAGGCAAATTCCAGCGCGTTGCTGGCGGCGGAGACCGCTTCCTCGCGGCGCTGCACCTGGGTGTTGAACGCGCCGCGCACCGTGTCAAACGCCTCGTCGGCGTCCAGACCGTTGTCAAGGCTGCGGCTCCACGCGGTCAGCAGCGCCAGCGTGCGGGTGCGGGCCGCGGCCTCGTCGGGCAGCAGCGCCCCGGCGGTCTTGTCGGCCTCCAGCTTGGCGCGGTAGGCGTCGCACCGCTCGGCAAACAGGTCGGCAGGGTCGGCGTCGGGCTGCTGGGACAGCGTCCGCTTGAAGCTGCGCAGCTGCTGGTAGCAGGCATCCGTCACCGCACCCGTGGCGCGGGCGTCGGCAAAGCGGGTGTTCAGGCCCGCCAGCAGCAGGCTGACCAGACTGATGCGCTCGTCAAAGCTCGCGTCCATCGCCCGTGCAATGACGGCGTCATAGGGCTTGCCCTGCAAAATATCTTCGACGCCGTAATCCTCGTGGTACTTGCGGTAGAGCACCCAGTAGGCCGCAAAATCCCGCGCGACTTCGGGGTGGCGCAGGTACTGCCCGATGACCCCCTCGTCCACGGGCAGCGCCAGCCTGTCCGCAGCCTGTAAATAGGCGGACAGATCCTCCCACCCGCGGGCGGTCACGAACTGCACGCCGTCCACATCGTTTTCGATTTTGTAAAAATGCTGCGGGCGCAGCTCCAAGTAGGCCGTCACGGCGGGGTGCAGCCGGTGGGCGCGGGCGTAGTCCTGCCAGACGCTCAGCTTCGGCTCAATGTCGATACGCCGCACGCGGTCCAGCGTGACAAGGTCAAACTCCCGCACGCTCTTGTTGTACTCCGGCGGATTGCCTGCGGCCACAATGACCCAGCCGCCCGGCACAGCCTGGTTGCCGAAGGTCTTGCACTGCAAAAATTGCAGCATCGTGGGGGCCAGCGTCTCGCTGACGCAGTTGATCTCGTCGATGAACAGGATGCCGTTTTTCTTGCCGGTGCGCTCCATGGCGGCGTAAACGCTGGCGATGATCTCGCTCATCGTGTACTCGGTCACGCTGCGGGTGCGCCCGCCGTAGTTCCGCTCCCGGATGAACGGCAGGCCGACGGCGCTCTGGCGGGTGTGGTGGGTGATGGTGTAGGCCACCAGCGCAATGTCGCACTCCTGCGCGATCTGCTCCATGATCTGGGTCTTGCCGACGCCCGGCGGGCCCATCAGCAGAATGGGGCGCTGCCGCACGGCGGGGATCAGCGGGCGGCCAATGTCGTCCGTGGCAAGGTACGCCTGCACGGCGCGCTTGATTTCCTCTTTGGCACGTTGAATATCCATGGTTCATCGTCCTTTCGGGTCAAATTCTTCGGGCTGCAAGACCAGGCGCATGGCCCAGGGCGGCACGTCGGGCGGCGGGGTGCCGTCCTCCAAAAACAGGAACGCCGTCTCAAACGGCGGGCGTTTGGCGGGGTAGATGCCCTTGCCGTCGGTAAAATACAGCACGCCCTGCAGGTCCCGCAGCACACCGTTCTGCCGCAGCTGCGCAATGCGGGCAAACGCGGGGCGGAAGTCCGTTCCGCCGCCGCCCACCAGCGTGAACTGCGCCGTATAGCGGTCCAGCGCGTCCAGGTCGTTCAGCCAGACCTCATCCCGCACAGCGTTGTCCGCCTGCATGACCAAAATGCGGCACTGCCGGAAAAAGCTGTCCTGACTTTTTAATAAGGTGAACGTCTCTTTTAAGAACGCCTTGACCAGCTCGCCCGCCGTGGATTCGCTGGTGTCCACCACAATGACGAAGTCGCGTATTTTCTTCACCTCGCGGCTTTCCAGCGGCTCTATCAGCGGCAGGTTGCCGTAGGTGCGCAGGCCGTAGCTGTAAAAGCCGAGGTCGAATTCCTCGGGGTCGAGGTGCGGCTCCTCATGCCAGACGGCGAACCGGTGCAGGAAATCCCGGTAGGTGCGGCGGCTGCGCCCGGCCTGCACCTGCGCCTGCAGGGCTTGCACGGCAGTGTCCTGCCCGGCGCGCCGGCCGCTTTCCTCCATGCTCAGCTCCGTCTGGCGGCCCAGGTTCTCCCACTGTTTGCCGCGCATCTGGGCGGCGGGGCTGTCCGGGTCAGCGGGCCAGAGGCGGTGGCTGTCGGTGTAAAATTCCCGCTGCCATTTGTTTAAGGTCTCCGCATCGGTCTGTGCTAAGGTGCGGTAGATGGGGCCTGCCGCTAAAAATTTGCACTTTTCGCGCAGCTGTGTGTAGCATTGCTGCCGCACCCAGCCGACGGGGCGCTTCGTGGCGGGGGTGTTCAGGGTGTCCAGCGTGGCCTCCACGGCGATGTCACAGGCCAGCCCCCACAGGTCGGGGTCGCGCCTGTCCCGCAGCCAGAGATGCCGGAAGATGCAGTGGAACAGGCTGTGCAGGTAGGCCCGGGGCAGGTACCGCCGGTTCCTGCGGTAGGTGTCCAGCAGCCATGCGGTGGGGTAGTAGAGTGCCCCGCCGTCGGTGGCAAAGCTGCCGCCGCTTTCCCGCGGGGCCGCGGGCAGTGCACCGAGCGCTGCCGTTAAGTAGCGCTGGTCAAGGTACAGCTCCCCACGCAGCTGCTCCATGACCCGGCGGGCCATCGTCTGTTCCCATTCCGATTGGGTTTGGATGTGTTTGGCTATAGTGGACACCTTCTTCCGTGACTGTATGTAGGGGCCGAGCCTGCCCGGCAACGGGCTGAACCCCTCCGGCCTGCTTCGCGGCCACCTCCCCTGATGGGGAGGCTTTCCTCGCGGGCTTTGCCCGCGCATGCCCGGCCTGAGGGGCTTTGACGGGCCTTGCGCTGCCACCCGCTTATGGTCTACAAATCGTCAAAATCATACGTTTTTTTCGCTCGCTTGGCCCTGCCTAACAGCACCGCCGCCCCGGCGCTCCACCCGACGCGGGCGCAATAGACCGCGGCATCTGCTGTCGGCAGGCTCAGTCCAACCAGCAGCCGCAGAGCGGCCTCATCCCGGTCATCAATGGCACGCCGGAACGCTGCCTCCGGGTGGGCGGTCAGGTAAAGCTCGTAGTCCGCGCGGGCGTCGTCACCCAGTCCAAACGGCTGCACAAGCCGCCCGAGTGCTAACCGGCAGAGCTTGTCCTCGCTCTCGCCGACGCAGGCCTGCGCAAACGACGCATCAAACGCGGCGTAATCCACCGCGCCGCCGGGCGTGAAGCACTGCCGCATCCGGTAGCCCTCGCCCTCAATGCTGTGGTTGAAGATATGCGCGGGCGTGTTCTCGTCCAGAAACTCCGAATACTCGGGGTAAAACAGCTGCGCACCGTCCAATTCCACCGTAATGTCCGCGCTGACGGCCCCCAGCAGCTTTTTTAAGCCCGTCGGGGCATCGGCGGCAGCCCGCAGGCGGAAGGTCTGCAATTGGCGGCAGTTCGTAAATAAATCGCTGCCAAACCCCTCGACTCCGGGCCCCAGCGTGACCCGGTGCAGTCTGCGGCAGTTGTAAAACGCCGCGCTGTCCAGCACCCGCACGGTGTCGGGCAGGGTGACCTCCTCCACAAAATTGCCGGTGATCTCATGCGTGTCGTCCCCGGTGCGCCGGGCCCCGGGCCTGACCGGCCTGTCCGCAAAGCAGTACGGCCCCAGCTCCGCAACGGGCAGTCCCTCAATTGTTCCCGGCACAGCGGGGCAGGGGGTGTCGCCCAGCAGCCGCAGCAGCCGCGCACCGCCGGGACAGGGCTCCCAATAAAGACCCACAAAAATCACCTCTTTACATTAGGGCCATTATAGCATAAAATGTGGTTGCGAGAAACAGAAAAGTGAGAGAATTCTATGAAAAGCGTCAAACAAACGGATATTCTGACGGGCAGCATCCCCAAACAGCTGCTCCTGTTCTTTCTGCCCATCTGGTTCGGCACGCTGTTCCAGCAGCTGTACAACACGGCGGACACCCTGATCGTCGGTAACTTTGTGGGCACAAACGCGCTGGCCGCAGTGGGCGCAACAGGGCCCTTCGTCAACCTGCTGGTGGGCCTGTTCGTCGGGCTTTGCAGCGGCGCGGGCGTCGTTATTGCCCAGAGCTGGGGCGCACATGACCCCGATGCCGTGGACAGGCAGGTGCACACGGCGCTGGTGCTGAGCGCTGCCGTTGGCGCGCTGCTGACCGTGCTGGGCCTTGTGACCGCTGCGCCGATGATGCGTCTGCTGGGCACGCCGGACGAGATTCTGCCCGATGCAGCGCTGTATCTGCGCATCTACTTTCTGGGCATGATCCCGCAGATGCTCTACAATATGGGCACCAATATCCTGCGTGCCATCGGTGATTCTAAGCGTCCGCTGTACTTTCTGATCGCGGCGTCGCTCGTCAACATTGTGCTGGACGTCGTGTTCATTGCGGTGTTCGGCTGGGGCGTCATGGGCGCGGCGCTGGCGACGGTGCTCAGTCAGGTGGCCAGCGCGGTGCTGACGCTGCGTTGCATCGTCGGCTCTCAGGGGATGCCGTGGCACATCCGCGCCGAAAAGCTGCGGCTGCACGGCGACGTTTTCGCGGCCATCTGCACCATCGGCGTGCCCGCCGCCGCCCAAAGCGCCATGTACAACATCAGCAATATGTTCATCCAGAGCAGCATGAACAGCTTCGGCACCAGCACGATTGCGGCGTGGGGCGTCTACGGCAAGATCGACTTTGTGTTCTGGATGACGATCAACTCGCTGGGCATCGCCATCACAACGTTTGCGGGGCAGAACTTCGGCGCACGGCAGTATGACCGTGTGCGCCGCGGCGTGCGGGTCTGTCTGGCAATGGCCGCGTGTACGACGCTGGTCATCAGCTTTACATTTTACAATCTGGCGGAGGTGCTGTTCCGCCTGTTCAGCCAGGACGACGCGGTGGTCGCCGTCGGTGTCGGCATGATGCACGTTCTGACGCCGGTCTACATCACCTACGTATGTATTGAGGTGCTGGCCGGTGCGCTGCGCGGCTGCGGCGATGTCCGCGTGCCGACGCTGATCACCGTGTTCTTTGTCTGCGGTCTGCGGATGCTCTGGCTGTTCATCGCCGTGCCCATCCGCCACGAGGTCGCCACGGTGGAGATGAGCTATCCCATCACCTGGTCCCTCGCGTCCGCGCTGTTTATTCTGTACTACGTAAAGGGCGGCTGGATGCAGCGGTGCGCGGAGAAGTGGGAGAAGAAGCAGGCAGGGTGATGCCGCGTAAATTGCCGCCGCACCTGTAGGGGCCGGGCATGCCCGGTCCGCAGGCTTGCGTTGCCGCCCCTTTAAGGATGGCTTTGTAGGGTGGGGTCTTGACCCCCTCCGCGGCGGCCTGAGGGCAGGCCGCCCTACATCCCCCTTACAAACAATACGTAGGGCGGGGTGACCTCACCCTGCCGCGGGGCGTCGGGGACGCCGCCCCCTACAGCAAAACCCCCATCGGAGCAACATCCGATGGGGGTCATTTTTTGCAAATTACAGCTTAAAGCTGTCCTTCAGCGTGACGATTCGATTGTACACGCCCTCATGCTTGCTGTCCGGGGTAAAATACCCGTTGCGCACGAACTGGAAGCGGTCACCGGGCTTGGCGTCCTTCAGGCTCTCCTCGAGCTTCGCACCCTGCAGTACCTTGACGCTGTCGGGGTTCAGGTAATCCTTGAAATCCGCGTCGTCGGGGATGCTGTTCATGTTGGCCTCGGTGAACAGCTTATCATACAGCTCGACCTCGGCGTCCAGGCAGTGGGCGCAGCTGACCCAGTGGATCGTGCCGCGCACCTTGCGGCCATCGGCAGGGTTGCCGTTGCGGGTCTCGAGGTCGGCCTCGGCGTGGATGGCCACGACCTTGCCGTTCTCGTCCTTGTCCACGCCGGTGCAGCGCACCAGATACGCGCCCATCAGGCGGACTTCGCTGCCAAGCGTCAGGCGCTTGAATTTCGGCGGCGGCACCTCAAAGAAGTCGCTGTTCTCGATCCACAGCTCCTTCGTGAAGGCGACCTTGCGGGTCGTCGTGTCGTTGGCGTCGCGGTTCGGGTTGTTGGGCAGGTCAAAATACTCGCACTGGTCGGCGGGATAGTTGTCGATGATCAGCTTGACAGGCTCCAGCACGGCCACGCGGCGCTGGGCGTTCAGCTCCAGCTCGGCGCGCAGCACGGCCTCCAGCTGGCGCATATCCACAAGGTTGTCAGCCTTGGAGATGCCGGCCTCTTTCACGAAGGTGAAGATGCTCGTCGGCGTGTAGCCGCGGCGGCGCAGGCCGGACAGGGTCGGCATACGGGGGTCGTCCCAGCCGTCCACGATGTTCTTCTCGACCAGCTCGCGCAGGTAACGCTTGCTCATGACGGTGTTCGTCACGTTCAGGCGGGCAAACTCGCGCTGCTTCGGGAATTCTTTGCCGAACAGGTTCGTGATGACCCACTCATACAGCGGGCGGTGGTTCTCAAACTCAAGGCTGCACAGGCTGAAGGTGATGCCCTCAATGGCGTCCTGAATGGGGTGCGCAAAGTCGTACATCGGGTAGATGCACCACTTGTCGCCCTGGCGGTGATGCTCGACATGCTTGATGCGGTAGATGGTCGGGTCGCGCATGTTCATGTTCGGGCTGGCCAGGTCGATCTTGGCGCGCAGCGTTTTTTCGCCATCGGCAAACTCACCCGCGCGCATACGGCGGAACAGGTCGAGGTTCTCCTCCGGCGTGCGGTCACGGTAGGGACTCGGGCGGCTGGGCTTGCCGGCATCGTTGCCGCGGTACTCCTGCATTTCCTCGCGGGTCAGGTCATCCACGTAGGCCTTGCCCTCCTTGATGAGCTGCTCGGCGTACTCATAGCAGCGCTCAAAATAGTCGCTGCCGTAGAAAATGCCGCCGTTCGGCTCGGCACCCAGCCATTTCAGGTCCTGCAGGATGCTCTGCACGTACTCGTCACCCTCGCGGGCGGGGTTCGTGTCGTCAAAGCGCAGGTTGAACAGGCCGCCGTAGTGTTTGGCGATCGTGTAGTTGATGAAGATCGCCTTGGCGGAGCCGATATGCAGGTAGCCGTTCGGCTCCGGCGGGAAACGGGTATGCACGACATCGACCTTGCCCTCGGCGAGGTCGGCATCGATAATATCCGTCAGGAAGTTGGAAAATTTTTCGTCTGCCATGATTACACCCCAAAATTAGTAAGCGTCACGTTGTTGTAGGGGCCGATGCCTGCATCGACCCGCTGCAAGGCTATAGGTACGCTAACTTTGATTATCTTACTATTATACATAGGTTTATAACATTTAGCAAGAGGTAAAAACTTGCCTGCACCTACTGTTATTTATAAAAGGTTTGTGCTATAATCAATACTGATTTACAATGCCTAAGATTTGCCGTTCTTACAAATCCTAACAAATCCTAACGAAAGGGGGCTGTGCCATGCCGACCCCGAATGACCGCGGGCCCCACCGCCCGCGCACAAATATACAGTACCATGTGGAGAATGGCTGG
>ERZ772882.2932-NODE-2932-length-14407-cov-2.465371_pt1 | contig 14407 bp, 16 predicted proteins | sample MGYA00580576_ERZ772882 | MGnify/ENA primary metagenome ERZ772882 (study PRJEB29015, sample SAMEA2737658) | human gut metagenome | biome: human gut; feature: human-associated habitat; material: faeces | place: China | collected 2012 ... | reverse complement strand
GGACTGCTTGTATGGTACGGAACCCAATCTGCATAAGGGTCTGCGGTTGTTTGCGTATTGTAGCTGTAATCGGGCTGTGCTGCGGCAGTTTGTGTGGTGGTTTCTTCTGCGGGTGCTTCCTCCAAAGGTGCGGCAGAGCTTTCTTCTGCGGGCGCTTCCTCGGGCATGCTTTCGGGTTCGGATACGGTGGTATCGGAGGAAACAGCTTCCGATACGGTTTCTTGACTGACGGTGCTTTGGGCAGTATCTGTACTGCATCCTGCAAAGACACATGCGGTGCAGGCAGTTGCCAGCAGAAATAAAATTGCTTTTTTCATATGTTCTCCCTCTTATGATTCAAGTATTTGTAATGGATATGCGCATACATCTATGATATGCTGCCTCCATTGAGACTGCTGCGTTTATTCCAAATCAAACTCCACTTTTACCACTTTTCCCAACACCGCTATGTCAGGATTGTCCTGTGCATACAACTGTACTGTGTAGCTTGCATTGAAAGACTGCGGTTCCAGCAGAATCATTTGATGTTCTGTTCGGAATCGTCTGACAACAGGTGTTCCCTTTACTGCAATTACGGCAATCTCTCCGTTGTTCACCTGCGCTTGACGGCGTACAATCAAGGTATCGCCCGGATAAATCCGTGCGGCGTTCATGCTGTCATCCGATGCTGTCATCTTGAAACAGTCGGAATCCTCTCTGTACTCGGCAGGGCAGGGTTGTTTTGGCTGTGGGGCTGTTTTGTCTGTATGGGTCTTGTGGTACTGCGGCCGTTCCTGTAACGCAGGACACGCTTGCGCTGCTTCTCGGTCACCGTCAGGCAATCCGTTTCCCGCTTCTTCCAGCGCTTTTTTGTTCATGGCCTTGGTATGCTGTACATAGCCGTAGCCCATTTCTCCCGGATGTTTGTTGCCGACCCGCTCCATTGGCACGTCGTATCCCATAAGCCAAGCTTCGTTTACTTCCAGGGCTTTGCTGATTAACTCCAGCCTGTCATATTTTGGCTCAAATGCTCCGTTTACATATTGCGACATGGCGCTTTTCGGAATTCCCGTCATCTCGCACAGCTGCGATTGCTTCATGCGTCTGAGATGCAATGCCTCCTGCAATCGGTCGGCACATTTCTCTTTTGTCATGGGTACACCACCTTTGTAGTGCTATCTTACCACGTAAGTTTAGAAATATCAATTATAATTTATATTTTGTGAATTATTTTCATGAATTATGAAAAAATTGGTATCTTATGGATTTTTACATTGACATTCTGCTGTTTTCATGCTAGGATAAGTTTATAAAAACTAAACTTATGAATTGTGCTGTGATATGTGATACATTTGTATAGAGGAGGGTACAATGCCAAATGTACCGCACACTCCCTGTGCAAATCTCATATATTTGCACAGGAGAGCGTGTGCTTCATTGGCAGGTGACAGCGACGTTGCTTCCGTATCCTTGAAAGACGGGGCTATATTGATAGATTGGTAAATTGCCAACAATGGAAGGTTCTCTTTTGCAAGGGGAGATTTTGTTGTTGGTTCCGCCTTTTTTGGGAGGATACAGCATACACAGCAAATTTTTTTCATCTAAAAGTTTAGAAAACTGAATTATAAGGAGAAAACACATGACAAGAAAGATAGCAGATTGGCTTACCATTGTCCTTACATTTGTTTGTACCATGGCAGCCTTGGGCGTTGTGGGAGCATTTCAATTGGGACACCTGGACTTTGTGGGCTTTTTCATAGGCGAGGGGATTTGTATTGCGTTGATTGCGTTGTTGGCAGGAATCAATTCCATGTTTGGTTCTAAAAGAAGACATACCCCGCAAGCCGTGACGAGAGCAAAAACCATGAAATCCAACGATACTCCAAACCACATCAGAAAAACAGGGGATTGGACTAAGGGAGAGAAAACAGCCTTTGCATCCCGTCGTTTTACAAAAGTTCGCAAGGAGAAAAAGGCAGGATAACATGGAAGGGACATTCTCGTATTCCAACGGTAGGATAGGAAATTTTGTTTTTTATTTTATAAGAACATATGTTCTTTTGAAAGTGACGCCGAGCTGTACTTGGAATAAGAAACGATTTTCCTGCGGAGATTTTTACGGGAAACAAACTTCAAACCGCTGCGAAATATAATTTGCCGTGAAAGCGGTTTGTGCTTTGAAACGGTACGGACCAATACGGCGGGCGCAATGTACTGATGCGAAAATCAATCGGCAGACCGGAAAGGGGGGAAGCTATGGCGGAAAAGAAGTATTATTGGCTCAAATTGACGGAGACGTTTTTTGAAGATGACACCGTTTTGTATATGGAATCTCAAACCAACGGGGAAAAGTACAGCAATTTCTATTTAAAATTGTGTTTGAAATCCCTGCGTACCAACGGCAGACTGATTCGTCTTGTGGGAGAAACGCTCATTCCTCATGACGCGGATTCTCTTGCAAGACTGACCGGCTGTGACATCGACACGGTTCGGGCTGCAATGCAGTTGTTTCAATCCATTGGAATCGTGCAGATTTCTCAAATCGGAGAAATCTATCTGCCGCAGGTGCAGGAGATGGTGGGCAGTGAAACGGATAAAGCAAAAATGATGCGCAGATTGCGGGCGGAACGGGCGAATCAATTGCATTCGGGTAAGATTCCACAGAATGATGTACCTCAGAACGATGTTTCACAAAACAATGTTCCGCAGAACAATGTTCCACAGAACGATGTTCCACAGAACAAAGTTCCACAGAACAATGTTCTGCAGGTGTTACCCAACTGTTACACAGAGAAAAGAGAAAACAGTACAGAGACGACAGACAAGAAAAAGAACAACAAACACACGCGGGGAGAATCATTTGTTCCTCCCACGGAGGAAGAGGTAAAAGCGTACTGCAAAGAAAGAAACAACACGGTCAATGCTTCGCATTTTATGGATTACTATTGTTCCAACGGCTGGAAAGTGGGCCGCAATGAGATGAAAGACTGGAAAGCGGCAGTGAGAATGTGGGAAAGGAGGAGTTGGAATGGATTACAAAACACAGATACTGAACATGGTGCCCGACCAAGTGAAGCAGAAACTGAAGAATATGGTACTGTCCTGTGACGACCCGCAGCAAAGAGACTGTAACAATCTCAATGCGCTGGAAGGAGACTTAAAGGGATATGACTGCCGTTTGTGCAAAAACAAAGGAGTTCGGTATGTGGTAAAAGAGGGATATTTGGTGGCGCAGGAATGCGAATGTATGCCTGCGCGGGAGACCCTTGCCCGCATACGCAAAAGCGGATTGGAAAGCGTTTTGCGCACCAATACCTTTGAACGCTATTTGGCAAAGGAGCCGTGGCAGGTGAGAATCAAACAGGAGGCGCTGCGGTATTTATCCGACCATAACGGCAGGTGGTTCTTTATCGGCGGACAGGCAGGTGCGGGAAAAACGCATATCTGTACGGCGTTGGTGGGGCAGCTCATTCAAAAAGGATACGGCGCAAAGTACATGCTTTGGAAGGATGAATCCGCAAAGCTCAAACGTATCATGCATGAGAGCGCCCAATATGAGCGTTTATTGCAGGAGCTCAAGTCTGTTCCCGTGCTGTACATTGACGACTTTTTCAAAACTTCCGTCAACAGCGAAGGTAACAAGACGCCGCCCACACAGGGTGACATCAATTTGGCCTTTGAGATTCTCAACTACAGGTACAATCAAGACAGAATCACCATCATTTCTTCCGAGATGACCATAAAGGAAATCATTGCCTGCGATGAGGCGGTGGGAAGCAGAATTTTTCAAAAGACACATCCTTATTCGCTCAATTTATCCAAGGATAAAGCGAAAAATCAACGGTTAAAACAATACCAACCGCAGTGACTGTACGCGCAGGCATGCAGTGCATGTTTATCTTAAATTCACAGCTGCCTTGCATACGTGCTTGTATAGAAAAGGTGTTTGCATGGATGGCATAAGGCAATACGCCTTGTATGAGGGTGATAGCAAAGAAGCTATAGCACTGCGGTTATAAGATACAGCCATAGAAATACTGCGGTTTGGCATGACTGTATTATGGCAGTATGGTGCAGTGTTATAAGGGGCGTTTATGGCAGTGAAAAATATGATGTTGTGAGGTGGCGCTCTCCGTTGCTACACAGTGCCGCAACGGAGAGCAGTGTTCACGGAAAGCGGAGGAGGAACAAAACAGCACAAGTAAAAGCAGAGAATAAAAAGTATCAAAATGAGAGGGGAATTTTTACATGAATCTTCAGGAAAAGAAAGATTATTTGAAACAATACAGACAATTAGACAGTGAGATTCGTCAATTATTATTGGAAAAAAGCGAAATTTTTGAACTGGGTACCAAAATTACCCCTACCTACAGCGCTGTACCAAAAGGAACGGGCAGCGGTGACAAGATACAATCTACCATTGAAAAGCTGGAAAAGCAGGAGGACAAAATCAACCAAAAAATAGAACAGCGCATGAAAGTAAAAGAAGAAATTGAAACTGCGCTCAATACCGTAACGGAAGAGCGATTAAAATTGCTGCTGCGGTACCGTTACATCAACGGCTGTACCTGGGAGGACATTGCCGCAAAGATGTGTTACAGCTATATGCATGTGTACAGGCTCCACGGAAAAGCGCTCAATGCAATGATGTTATAGAATGTGATACTGTACTTTTGATATGATTAAAATGGACAAAGTTCATAACAAAGGAAAAGAACGCAATGTCTGTTCCAAAGCATACCGCGGAACGCTGAAAACAGGCAGCTTGGACGGAACGCGGCGGACGCGCCGATGACCGTCATACAGGCAAAATACTTATGTGCCGACACATGGCACCGTTCCTTTCATTTGGAATGTCATTTGTCATTGTTCTGTTAAAACAGAGATTTGCGATAATAGAACAAACTTTTCTGCATTTTGAGCGAAATGTTCTGTGAAAACAGTCACAGCGGGCAGCGCAGGCTGCTGCCCAAGTGAGGGTTGTCATGTTCTGTTAAAACGGATATTTTCGATAATGGAACAAACTTTTCTGCATTTTGAGCAGAATATTTTGTGAAAACAATCACGGCAGGCAGCGCAGGCTGCTGCTTAAGAGTCGACAAACAGTGAAACCGTATAAGGAGGATATCTTTCACGTATGATAAATGAACTGTTACAAGCAATTTCCACTGCAGTATCCGATGAATTCGGTCAGGAATACACCGTATATACGGATATGCCCGAGCAAGAGCAGGCCAAGCCTTGCTTTTTGATTGAACATTTGACTTTTTCCGTTGTTCCGTATTTGGGTTCAAGACGCACCAATGTATGCGCCTTTGACATTCAGTATTTCAGCAAAGCGGGAACCCAGCAGGATATGTGTGAGGTATTAATCCGGCTGTGTGATTGTTTGCGCATGATTACATCTGCTCAAGACAACCGCTTTCTTGGAAGCGATTTTCACACAAAAAAGGAAAACGGCGTGCTGCATTGTCTCATCAATTACAATTTTGTGACGCAGGATGCCGCAGCCGACGAACATGCGATGTCAGACGTAAAAATAGAACAAGGATTGGAGAATACAGATGGCAGCAGTGAGAACCAAAAAAGAAACCGTCAATAAAGAGCCTGTTCGCTATACAAAAGAACAGCTGTTAAAATCAAAACGATACAGAGATACTGTGGATATCTTGAGCGTTATGCTGGACGACTACAGCGTCTACACAACCGAAGATACAGATAAATTAATCATTCAATTTTTGAGAGGTAAGGTGAAATAATGGCACTTGGTGGAGGAAATTGGGCATCTCAAAATAAGGTGCTCCCGGGAACATATATCAATTTTATCAGCGCTGCGTCCGTCAGCTCTGCTGTCAGCGACAGAGGCGTTGTGGCTATGCCCCTGAATTTGGAATGGGGTCCTGATAACCAGGTATTTGAAGTAACAGCGCAAATGCTGCAAAATGAATCTTTAAAACTATTTGGTTATCCGTACAATCATGCAAAACTAAAAGGCATCAGAGATTTGTTCTTACATGCCAAATCCGCTTATTTTTATAAACTGAACAAAGGCGTGGCAGCTACCAACAAATACGGTTCCGCTGTTTATACAGGCGCTTTGGGTAACAAAATCAGAATTTCCGTTGCCGCAAATGTGGACGAACCTTCCAAATTTGATGTGACTACCACTTTTGACAACGTAACCGTTGATGAGCAAATTGCAATTACAAAATCAGAACTCAAAGACAATGATTTTGTCAAATTCTCTCCCGGCCTTACGTTGGAAGAAGATGCGGGTACACCTATGACAGGCGGTACCAACGGCGATGAAGTGACAGGTACCGAATATCAGGCTTTCTTGGACAAAATCGAGTCCTTCAGCTTTAACGTACTTGCTTGTACTTCCACAACATCGGAAATCAAAGGATTGTTTACAGCATTTACAAAGAGACTTCGCGATGAAGTGGGTGTGAAATTCCAAACCGTATTGCATCAAAAAAGCGATGCCGATTATGAAGGCATTATCAGCGTGGAAAATGAAGTTGCGGATTCGGACGCACAAGTATCCGACTTGGTGTACTGGGTAGCCGGCTTACAGGCAGGCTGTGCTGTGAATAAATCCACAACCAATGAAGTGTATGACGGCGAATACAGCGTAAAAACCGACTATACACAAGTTCAGTTGGCTTCTGCGCTGCAAAACGGCAAATATGTATTGCATCGCGTAGGCAACGGCATCAGAGTATTGGATGATATCAATACCCTTTTGACCGTGACCGAAGAAAAAGGTAAAGATTTTTCACGCAATCAAGTCATTCGCGTGTTGGACCAAATTGCAATTGACACCGCTATGATTTTCAACAACCGCTTTTTGGGAAAAATTCCAAACAATGAAAGCGGCCGTACCAGCTTCTGGAACGCGCTTGTGGATCATCACAAAGAGTTGGAGCGTATGCAGGCGATTGATACATTTGATACTGCTAATATTGTGGTGGCACAAGGTGACAGCAGACAGTCCATTGTGGTAACGGATACCGTAAAACCAATGGACGCTATGACACATTTGTACATGACAGTAACCGTAAACTAGAAGGGAGACAAAAACAATGGCAAGAAGCGTAATGCACGCAAAAGACACCGTAAGCGCCTCATTGGCGGAATGTTATGTTACCATTGAGGATAAACGTTATAATCTGATGCAGGCGATTAATCTTGAGGCGAATTTTGAAAAGAACAAAACGGAAGTTCCGATTTTGGGCAAAACAGGCAAGGGTAACAAAGCCACCAGCTGGACAGGTACCGGGTCGGCAACATTCCATTACAACACCAGCGTGTTTCGCATGTTGATGTACCGTTACAAAGAAACGGGTCAGGATGTTTATTTTGATATTCAGGTGACAAATGAAGACCCAACCAGTTCGGTAGGCAGACAAACCGTCATTTTGAAGGATTGCAACGTAGACGGCGGCATCCTTGCAAAATTCGATGCGGACGCGGAATACTTGGACGAAGATATGGACTTCACTTTTGAAGATTTTGAAATTCCGGAACAATTTAAGTTGTTGCAAGGCATGGAACAATAGAAAGGTTGGTTGACAGAGCATGGCAAAAAATTTAGCGGCATTTTTGGCACAAAACGTGCAGAAAACAGAGAATGTGAAATACGTAGCTTCCAAACGCATTATGGAAAACGGAACGCCTGTGGAATGGGAAATCAGAGCCATTTCACCGGGAAAAGACGACGCTTTGAAAAAAGCTTGTACCAAACAGATACCGGTTCCGGGCAAAAAGAATTCCTTTACTCCGGAATTGGATATGTACTTATATTTAGGTAAATTGGCAGCCGCATGTACCGTATACCCGGACTTGGCTGACGCAGAGCTGCAAAACAGCTACGGCGTAATGGGAGAAGACGCATTGTTAAAAGAAATTTTGAACATTGGCGAATACAACAACTACCTAACCAAAGTACAGGAAGTAAACGGCTTTGAAACCACAATGGATGAATTGGTGGAAGAAGCAAAAAACTGATTTGCGACGGTGACTCTGAGGCAAATGTTGCGTATTACTGTTTACACAAGCTCAGAATTCTGCCGTCGCAGTATATGGCGCTGGACAGACAGGAAAAGGCATTTGTGATTGCCAGCATCCAATTAAAGATAGAACAGGATAAAAAAGATGCAAGGCGTATGAAATCCAAAAGCAAATAATTGCATTTACTCCAATGGATGAGGAAACGTTTCCCTGCAATATTCGGGCAGCTTACTGTCTGCGCAAGCCGATGATTGAGAGGATCATATGACGTGCCTCGTTGTGATATGCAAGCGAGTTTACAGTGGAGGACACTTTGTTTGGTAAACGATTGTTCCAACAGAACCGTTTGCTCCTGCTTGGCCATGGAATCAAAACCAAATAAAGTGTGTGAAAGTAAAGCACGAATTGATAACGTTCTCCCCGATATGTGATATGGTATGATGTATCATAATAAAGGGGAGAAAAGTTATGAAAAAAGTATGTTTCGTGTTAGCGGCTTGTGCTGTGGTATCTGCCGCTTTGGTGGGCTGCGGAAGCAGTTCCTCTACAGAAGGAAGCGGTTCCGCGGCAACAAGCACTGCGGCGGTACAAAATAAAGGAGATATCGGACCGTATCATTTTGAAATCAGTGATACGGCAAGAACCGAAGAAATTACAGATGGTACTGCTTTAATTGTAAAGTACACCATTACAAATAACAGTGATGAAAATATTACGCCGGGCAGTGTAACCCGTTTAGAGGTATTTCAAAATGGAGTTTCGCTGAAAGGTGTTCATATTTTCGGGGCAGAAAATGGAAAACTAATGGAAAATGAGACGAAAACAATCCAGCCGGGCGCTTCTATTGAAGTGGAAGAAGCGTTTACGCTGGACGATACCACAATGCCAATTCAAGTTTCGGCGGAAATGAAAGCGGTGCAGCCTAATTCCATTAAACTCGTAGACGGAACATTGAAAGCAAATATTTCTGTTTCCGAATAAAATAGGTCTGTTTGTACCATATGGTTTGAGCAAACTTATTTGCATATGCAGGCTTGATACACAGCAGAAACTGTGTTTATAAAAACTTTTTTCTAAAAAAGCGTTTACAGAAATGTAAACGCTTTTGTTCTGTCTTTTTAAAAATTTATCAAATTCCATTTCATATGATTGCAGCATGTGGTATCTGATAGACAGAAAACAATGTTTATGATTTTCGGTGTTTGCATGAGGATAGAGTCGGATAAATAAGGAAGATGTGTGAAAGAATCAGGAAATAATTGCTATTTTCTCCAATATATTATATAATATAAAACATGATATAAAAGGAGTTGGAGAGAAATATGGCGGCGAAAGCAAGAAAAAAAATGAGTAAAGGCGGCAAGATTGCTTTTTTCATTTTTATGGGAATTTGTGTATTGGTGGTTACACTGATTATTGTAATCATGGCTACTACAAAACCTTATAACCGTTTACAGAGCGTTACAATGTCAACAGAAGAACAGACACAGCAAATAGAATCTATCCTAAAATCGTGCGGAATTGAAACGGTTGAATCCATTCAGTCGGACGAATTCGGCGACAATTTGTATGGGGAAGGTTCAAAAGGTTATCTCATATCTACAAAGAATGCCAATAATATTCGGTTGTATCTAAATGCAGATCATACGGTAAATTGTATCGTATATTCAGGTAAAGATTTATATGCCGACCAAACCGTACAGCAAAATTTGAATAATTTTATTTTGACCATAAATGAAGAAAGTAATTATAAGTACTGGTCCCAAGAGACTGTAAAATCTATATTGGCAGCGCCGAGTACAGCACAATTTCCCGGCATTACCGAATGGGAGTTTTCCAAAGATCCCGATACGTTTAACGTTACTGTCAGTGCTTATGTGGATGCCCAAAATTCATTTGGTGCAATGTTACGTTCCGAATTTCAATTTGTATGGAACGGTGATTCCATACAATCGTTTATATTTGACGGAGAAAAGATAATATAACACTTTTCTCTGATATGCGGACAACAACTGTATTTGATTAAAAAGTTATTTCATAAAGAAGCGTTTACATTTCTGTAAACGCTTTTTTTATACCCTTTTTCAGAAAGGAGGTATCACCATAGAGACAATACAAACATCTATCGAATTAAAAGACAATGTCACAAAACCTTTGCGCAATATGCAAAAGGCAATTGAAAACGTCATTGCAGGGTTTGAACGAATGCAGAAAATTTCAAGCAAAGCAGTGAATATCACTGTGATACAGCACGCAACAGGACAAATGAATCAGATGTCTGCGGCAATGAATAAAACAAAAAACAGTATTACGCAAGCAGCAAACAGTCAGAAAAAGCTTACGGCTCAGCTTAATAACGGAGGCAGTGCGGCATCTGCATTTCAAGGAAAAATACAAAGTATGGTATCTTCAATTGCCAATTTACAAAATTTGAAAAAAGTATTGAATTTATCGGATACCATTACCAATACAAAAGCGCGTCTTGATTTGCTGAATGACAATATGCAGACGACAGATGAGCTGCAAAAGAAAATTATGGATTCTGCCAACCGTTCCCGTGCTTCTTATCAGAAAACTGCCAATGCGATTACTCAAATGGGTTTTATGGCAGGAGACAAATTCAGCAGCAATGATGAATTGATACAGTTTACGGAATTGCTCAATAAACAGTTTGCCATTTCGGGTACAGATACGCAAGGAAAAGATTCCATAATGACACAAATCACACAGGCAATGGGTTCAGGAACTCTGAGCGGCATCGGCTTTGCGGAAATGTTGAAACAAGTTCCTTCCATGGTTCAACCTCTTGTCGATTATCTGGATGTGCCAAAAGAAAAATTGTATGAAATGGGAATGAATGGACAAATCACGGCAGAGACCATCAAAAATGCAATGTTAAACAGCGCCGGGGCAATCAATGAAACGTTTAATACCATGCCCATAACATTTTCACAAATTTGGGATGTTTTTAAAAATAATGCAAGTAAAGTATTTCAGCCTGTTTTGGAGCGTTTGGGTGCAATGGCAAACAGTCCTGAATTTCAAACATTTTTGAGTAATGCTATTTTATTTCTCCAAGGTCTTGCAATGGTTGCAATGACTGTTTTTAGTTGGATTGTCACAATATCAAACTTTGTTGCGGCAAACTGGGGAATTATTGAACCGATTATATGGGGAATTGTTGCTGCGGTAGCTGCATGGACAATTGCACAATGGTTACTAAATTTAGCGTTGCTTTCCAGTCCATTGACATGGATTTGTATCGCAATTGGTGTGGTAGTTGCTGCAATCGTCATTTTTGTTCAATGGTGCGGTGGATTAACAGCTGCATGGCTTACCATGTGCAACTGGATTCAAATTGCCTGGGACGCTGTAAAAATTGGTGTGATGTCTGGTGTATACTATATCATTGATTGCTGGAACAATCTTATCAAAAATACCATGTGGTTAGGCATGCAGGTACAAAATATTCTGGGTGAAATGAAAGTAGTTGCCTTGGAAATTCTGGAGTCCATGTGTAATGGTGCCATAAAAATTATTAACTGGTTTATCGGTCTGTTAAACACATGTTTCGGTTGGGCCGGTGTACATGTGGAACCAATTCAGGATGCCACTTTCGCTACAATGGAACGGGAACGATTTGAAAAACAAAAGCTGGCGCGACAAATGGATTTTAACGAATATGAGCAATCATTAATTAATGATATGGATGCACGTTGGGCAAAAATTGACACTTGGAAGTCCGAGGCCGCGACAAGACAGCAAGAACGGGAGGACGCAATAGCAGCTGCCAGAGCAGAATCGGAAAAAACACCGGAAAATCCGCTTCAAGATTTATTGAATCAAAATCAGCAAACGTCGCCTTACAGCAGTGATTTGGGCGGTATTGCGGCAAATACGGGTAGCATAGCCGACAGCACGGCAGGCATTGCGGATGGTTTGGAAATTACCCAGGAAGATTTAAAATACATGCGGGATTTGGCAGAGCAGGAAGTCATTAACAGATTTACTACCTCACAAATCAAAATCGATATGACAAACAACAACAGCATCAGTTCAAACATGGACCTTGACGGCATTGTAAATCATTTGGAAGCCAAATTGCATGAAGTCATGGTATCAACGGCAGAGGGGGTTCATTAGTGGCTTATCATGTATATTTGGGCGATACGGAACTGCCCGTACCACCCGAAAAAATCGATTTGAAAATCTCAGGAAACAACAAAACACTTACGCTCATCAATGACGGTGAAATCAATTTGCTGAAAGTACCCGGCTTGAGCGAAATCAGCTTTGAAATGCTGCTGCCTCAGGTGCAGTATCCGTTTGCATACTATCCCGACGGCTTTCAACAGGCAAATTATTATCTTGACATACTGGAAAATCTTATGGTGGAACGCAAACCGTTTCAGTTGATTGTATCCCGCACATTGCCTAACGGTATTCCTCTGCATGATACCAACATGAAGGTTTCCCTTGAGGAATACAGCGTGACGGAAGATGTGCAGAACGGATTTGATATTACCGTATCCGTTACCTTGAAACAGTACCGCGACTATGCTACCAAAGTCATACAGGTCATAGAACATCAAGCAAATATCAACAGTGACCGTGCAGGCGCACCGTCTTATCAAAGTTATACCGTGGTATCGGGAGATACGTTGTGGGACATTGCACGGCGCTGCTTGGGAAACGGCACCCGATGGAAAGAAATCTACGACCTCAATGCGGATACCATTGAGTCTGCCGCACGCAGTCGTGGACTTGGCAGCTCCAGCACGGGACATTGGATTTTTCCCGGCACTGTTTTAAATATACCGTAATAAGGAGGAGATTACATGAGCGAATATGTTTGGCCTTGTCCCAACTATACCATGGTATCTTCGCCTTTTGGATACCGCAACGGCATATTTACACCGGGGGCAGAATTCCACAAAGGCGTTGACTTGGCTGCTGCTACGGGAGCGCCAATCCTTGCCACTAAAGCGGGTACCGTACTAACGGCAGGTTGGTCCGACTCCTTTGGCAACTGGATTCATCTTGACCACGGCAACGGTATTACCTCTCGATACGGCCATGCAAACAGCTTGCTGGTATCGGCAGGTCAAACCGTCAGCGCAGGACAAAAAATAGCAACCGTCGGGTCAACGGGTTGGTCTACGGGGCCGCATCTGCATTTTGAAATCATTGTCAACGGTTCTGTGCAGAATCCTCTCGATTTTGTAAGCGACAAAGATACGGTTGCAACGTCCAATCCTTCCAATCCGTCCTCTGCACCTGAAACCCAATATATATGGCAATCTCCGAAAGTGGATACACTGGCCTATTTGAACGCATTGTCTCAACTGGAAATGTCCACCGTTTCCGTTGATTTTAACACCGTTACCAAACAGGAAATCGGCGATATTCAGGTGAATTTGTTCATAGAAAACGGGAATATCATTTATGCCCCCGTTGTTTTGGACGAAATCAGCTGGACAACCGAATGGAAGGGCACTCCGGGACAATTGCAGTTCAGCATCAAAGCCGACAGCGAAGTGACATTTACGGAAGGCAATGTGGTAAGGCTCAACGTGGACGGAACCGACTTGTTTTACGGGTTTATTTTTACCCAAAAGCGAGACAAAGAAGGTACCATTGACATTACCGCATACGACCAGCTGCGTTATTTGAAGAATAAAGATTCGTATATTTATGAAAACAAAACTGCGGGACAGTTGGTGCAGATGATAGCAACCGACTTTCATTTACAGTGCGGAGAGATTGCAAACACAGAATATGTGATTGCATCAAGGGTGGAGGATAACTGTACGTTGTTTGATACCATTCAAAACGCATTGGATTTGACGTTAATTCATGAAAAAAAGCTGTACATACTATATGACGATTTTGGCAAACTGACCCTAAAAAATATAGAGGACATGCGGCTGGATGTGTTGGTAGACAACGAAACCGCAGAAAACTACAGCTATACTTCCACAATTGATTCCAACACCTACAACAAGGTCAAAATTGCATATGACAACAATGAAACGGGAAAGCGAGAAGTGTACGTGGTGCAAGATGAGGGCAACATCAAGGAATGGGGCGTACTTCAGTACCACGAAAAGATGCAGAAAGGGGAAAATCCACAGGAAAAAGCCGCTGCATATCTTTCCCTGTACAATAAGAAAACACGCAATTTGACCATAGACAGCGTTTTGGGTGACAAGCGTGTGCGCGCAGGTTCCAGTATCGCGGTACTGCTTGATTTGGGCGATATGACCGTACAAAATTACATGGTTGTACAGCATGTTAAGCATACCTTTACCAATCATCAGCATTTGATGGATTTGACATTAATGGGAGGGGATTTTTCTGTCTAGCAACAGTTTTATGCAAACCATTAAACAAGCTGCCGTTGAGGCAGTGGAGG
>ERZ772882.2925-NODE-2925-length-14424-cov-6.308790_pt1 | contig 14424 bp, 8 predicted proteins | sample MGYA00580576_ERZ772882 | MGnify/ENA primary metagenome ERZ772882 (study PRJEB29015, sample SAMEA2737658) | human gut metagenome | biome: human gut; feature: human-associated habitat; material: faeces | place: China | collected 2012 ... | reverse complement strand
TCTTCGCCCTTGTAGACGGCACCGTCGAATTCTGCAAGAAAGGCGCAGGCAAATCGTACGTGAGCGTAACTCCCCTGAGCGAGTAAGCGTTCCATAGGCAACACAAGACAAGCGGCTTCCCCGACGGGAGGCCGCTTATTTTGTGAACCCCGGAAGCGCAAGACACACGGTCCGAAGATCATAGGGCACACACACCAAAGATCATACGGCGACCACACGCCCCAAAGCCGTTTTTCGGCAATCGACTCCGCGGCCCGGCCCCAATACAGACAGTTAGTTGAAGATTGCGGAAAATTGATTACCTTTGTTATGCGGTACAGCGTATTGCATGCGTTCTTGACATATCGAGTATATAAACGATTGTATTTGTCTGCTCTGAATCTGGTAAATTTTTTGAAGACACCCTATACAACCGCCCCCGGAAGGGTGTGCGTTGTTTTTCGGTGTCGCAGGTTTACCAGAACCCAGAGCAGTCGGGATTCGGCGCAGCCCTTTCTTCTTTGGCACAAATGAGTCCATTTGTCCGCACTCCTGCCGATGCAATCGAATCATATGCGGCGGCAGGATACTTTCCGATAATCGGATTCTTCATACAAAAGAGAGTTGCGTCACTTTTTTCCTGCCGCCGTTCTTTTTTACTTTCTCCGTCCGCAACATATTCCGCACATCCGGCCGACCGAGCAGCTCCGCCGCATGACACAAAAAAAACGGTAGCCCCTCAGAGAAGGACTGCCGCAAATATTCCGCGTCGGCGAAACTACTTCTTCGCAGGCTCTTTTTCAACGGCCTTGAATACGGCCAGCGACTTGTCGTCGTCGAAGAAGGTCAGCTCCGAACCCTTGATTTCGAAACGGTCCACGTCGTCGAGCATCTTGACGAACGCATCTTCGTACTGCATGTCGGGGCAGGCCATCCGGGTCATGCCCATATTCTCGAATTCGAGTTTCTTGCCCTTCAGCTCATAGCGGCCGAAGAAACGGTTGCAGTTGGTGCGTCCGGCGACCATCGTGTCGGCGGCATTGAACTCCAGCGTGAAGAAATCCGTCTCCTGATTGATCGCCGTCGCCGGAATCGACTCCATTTTGGCGAGTTTCCAAGTCGTACCTTCGAGCGTCTTGTCCTGCGCGGCGCTTCCGCACGCGGCCATCGTAACGAGCAGCGCTGCGGCTGCAAAATACTTTTTCATCATAAATACATATAAGTTAATAACAGAACGCCGCGTGCAAAAACCGCACAAAACCTGACGGCGTCGACTCTTATGCGCCCCAAAGTTAGCAATTCCCGGCCGGATAAGCAAACCCGGCGACAAAAAACACAGGCAGGTCTTCACACAGGCGGGTCTTAGGCGGCTCCCGAAAAAGCCATCCGGAACAAACCGCTCCGGATGGCCGCAAATCGGGCAAAGCCCCGAATTACATTTTTCAGGAATTACATTTTTTTCAGATAAACCGCGATCTGCAGTTCCGTCGTTGCGTTGAACAGATCGTCGAGAATGACGGCGGGATCGAGTCCCATCATCTGCGACGGATCGAGTCCCAGCCCGCCGAGCACGTCCTTGAACAGCTTGACATAGGGCAGCATCATGGCGCGGTCCACATAAAGGCGAAGCACGCCGCCCTCGAAGGTATACTTGAACGGAATGGCGTAATGGCTGTCGGTCGAAACGACACTCAACCCCTTATAAGCGCCGAGCATCTTGTCGATCTCGGAAAGAATCTCCATCCCCTCCTGCTTCTCGATCGCCCGGATGAAATCCTTGCTGACGGCAGCGAAGAACAGGTTCGACTCCGTATAGAAACTCAGCGCGCCTTCGGGCAGGACAGCGGCGGTCTCGGCACTCGGAAATACCGATACGGCCTCGGCGAACGTCGGCGAGAAGATCGTCGTCATGATGTCGGCCCCCTCCTCGACCACCACTTCATGGTACTTGGCTGCAAACAAGCCGTCGCTATGCAGATCGAGCTGAACCAGACCGCTCGACACGAATTGCGAACCGATGGCCGACACCAAATCCAAGATGGTATTGAACGGCATTATGAACGAACCGGCAGGCATATCCATGCTCGCAGAGAGATCGATACCGGGAATATTATCCGGATCCGTCCATGCAGCGGCTACTTCCAGATAAAACCTCGAAGGCTCACCGCCCCCCTCGTCGGGCACTTCTTTAAAATAGTGCGGCATATAGCTGCCCACCAATTCGGACGATACCTGCGGTTTCTTCACCTTTCCGTCGTCATCGTTACAAGCCGTAAAGGCGGCCAAAGCAGCGCACACGACAAACACGGACGCAATTTTGTGCAAGAGATTTTTCATAAGCGAGATTAGATAGTGTTAATTCAAATGTGCGGCAAAGTTATCTCCGGGGCCGATTATGAACAAATAAATTCATTCGGGGGGGGGATTTTTCAAACGGGCAGCAAATTTTTCATCACGAACCGAATCGCCGGAACACAAAAAAGGCCGCGGCACTGATGCCGCGGCCGAAGCCGTTTCGCCGCCCGGACGGATTTCGAACGAATCCCCGAACGGTTTTCGAACGAATCTCCTGACAGCCCGCCGACCGAACGGTTTTCGAACCATCCGCTCGGACAGATTCCGGACTGTCGTCCGAACCTATTTCGGGCGCCTTCCCGAAGGAGTTTCAGACTGCCATTCGGAGGGATTCCGCCCCACCGTCCGGACAAATCCCGGACCGCTTCCCGGAGGAATTTCAGGCCGTCATCCCGGACAGATTTCAGGTCGCCGGACGGATTCCGAACCGCCATCCGTACGAACCACAACTCGGACGCACCGCCGCCCCGGAAATCGCACCGAAAAGCGGGCGGCATTCCCGGCGGCGCAACGTGCGGCCGCAACCGCCTTATCCGAACAAGCGGTTCAGCAGCGCCGCCAACCTGTATCCGGCTTTCAGCACCTGCGCCTCGGCGAACTCGTACGAGAAAATGATGAAGTCGCGCGACTCCTCGTACGAAAGCGTCTGACCGGCCTTGGTCCAGTCGTAGATCACGCGGCACTCGCGGGCGCTGTCGGCCAGCCAGTCGCGGGGCGTGCCTTCGGCGATATCGCGTCTTTCCCGCTTCGAACAGCGGTCGAGCTGGTGCCCGTATTCCAAATAATGCCACTTGTTACTCAGCGTAAGCGCCCACTCGTCCCAGTAATTATGCAGGCCGTACTCCTTGCCGCTGAGCGTGAATTTGAAACTCTTGTACCACGGATATTTCACGTGTCCCGGACAGTGCATGTCGCCGACGAGATGTACGATAAAGCGGATCGAAACCGTCACCGTCGAATCGTTTTGATTGCGGTAATCTTCCACTTTCGCAATGCAGTCGTCCAGAAAAGTCATCGCGTCGCCTTCGGGATCGGGCACGTAGTTTCCCCCGGCATCGACCTTGTTGGTGTGCCACGTGTTGGTGTGCCTGTAGGCCGGCGTGTGGCGGACCTGATCCATCCACGAGGCATAATAGACGATCGAACGGCCGCCGAGATACTTTTCGATGTTTTTCTTGGCTTTGGGCGTCAGGTTGCATTCGGCGATGTAGGCGATCGCATCGTGGCCGATTTTCCCCCAGCCGAACGCCGTCGCGCACCAACAGCTGAGCGCGGCCGTCAGCAGACATACGGATAGTTTTTTCATTTCGAATTAGTTTTAAGGTGATTTCGAAACAAATATAAAGAATAGATATTAAATAAGCAATAAAAAGCAATTACAATCATTTCTTTTTATGCTTTATCCTATCCATGCAAGCGATACGACGCCGGACGCGATACGGCCCGCCAACAAAAAAAAAGCCGCGGCACAATGCCGCGGCCTTTCACATAGCTGTCATACAGATCAGTACTCCATCTTGGCAAGACGCTGGTAGCTGTTGTAACGCCACTTGGCGTTCTCCTCAGCGGCAGCGAACAGCTCCTCGGCCTCGGCCGGGAACGACTTCTTGAGCGAAGTGTAACGCACCTCCTTCATCAGGAAGTCGCGGAACTTCGACCAGTCGGGTTCCTTCGAGTCCATCACGAAAGGATTCTTGCCCTGCTCTTCGAGCTGCGGATTATAGTGCCACAGGTGCCAGTAGCCGCAGGCTACGGCCTCCTTGCCCACGGTCTGCGTGCGCGTCATGCCGCCCTTGATGCCGTGGTTGATACACGGCGCGTAAGCGATCACGAGCGACGGTCCGGGATAAGCCTCGGCCTCCTTCAGCACGTTGAAGAGCTGCATCTGCGACGCGCCGATCGAAACCTGCGCCACGTATACGTAACCGTAGGTCATGGCAATAGCGCCGAGATCCTTCTTGCGGATACGCTTACCGGCCGACGCGAACTTGGCGACGGCGCCCACGGGCGTCGATTTCGACGACTGACCGCCGGTATTCGAGTAAACCTCGGTATCCACGACCAGAATATTCACATCCAGACCCGAAGCCAGCACGTGGTCCACGCCGCCGAAGCCGATGTCGTAACCCCAGCCGTCGCCGCCGATGATCCACTGCGACTTCTTCACCAGCCAGTCCTTCATTTCGAGAATGCCCTTGCAGTAGTCGCAGCCGCAGGCCTCCATCATCGGGATCAGGCGGGCCGAAACCTCGGCCGACTTGGCCGACGAACCGCGCGCGGCGATCCACTCCTGCATGACGCCCTTCAGCTCGTCCGAGCACTTCGTGCAGCCTGCAATCGCCTGCTCCATCGACTCCTGAATACGGTCGCGGAGTTTCTCGACGCCCACGTGCATACCCAGACCGAACTCGGCGTTGTCCTCGAAGAGGGAGTTGGCCCATGCGGGACCCTGTCCCTTGTCATTGGTGCAGTACGGCGTCGAAGGAGCCGAACCCGAATAAATCGAGGTACAGCCCGTGGCGTTGGCCACCATCATCTTCTCGCCGAACAGCTGCGAAATAGCCTTGATATAGGGAGTCTCGCCGCAGCCTGCGCAGGCGCCTGAGAACTCGAAGAGCGGTTGCGCGAACTGCAGGTTCTTGACGCTCTTGGTCTTGTCCACGACCTGCTTGTAGCCGATGTTCTTTACGATATAATCCCAATTCCTCTGCTGGGGCAGCTGCGATTCGAGCGGTTTCATCACCAGCGCCTTCTCCTTGGCGGGGCAAACGTCCACGCAGTTGCTGCAGCCCGTACAGTCGAGCGGCGAAATCTGGATGCGGAACTTGTAGTCCTTCGTCTCGCCCAGACCCTGCTTCCACTCTACGCCCGAAGCGGCAGCTTCGGCCTCCGTTGCGAGGAACGGACGGATCACGGCGTGCGGGCAGACATAGGCGCACTGGTTGCACTGGATACAGTTCTCGATCTTCCATTCGGGCACGTTCACGGCGATGCCGCGCTTCTCGTAGGCGGCCGTACCGTTCTCCCACGTACCGTCCTCACGGCCCGTAAAGGCCGATACGGGCAGGTCGTCGCCCTTCAGGCCGTTGATCGGCTCGACGATCTTGCGCACGAATTCGGGACACGAAGCGTCCGAAACATGCACGAAGCCCTTGTCCTCGATCGAAGCCCACTCGGCAGGAATCTCGACCTTAACGACGGCATCGCCGCCGGCGTCCACGGCCGCATAGTTCATGTTGACGATATCCTCGCCCTTCTTGCCGTAGGACTTCTGGATCGCCTTCTTCATCTGCTCGACGGCCTTGTCGAACGGAATGACGTTGGCGATCTTGAAGAACGCCGACTGCATGATCGTGTTGGTGCGCGAACCCAGCCCCAGCTCGGCGGCGATCTTCGTGGCGTTGATGATATAGAAGTTGATCTTGTTCTTGGCGAGGTAAGCCTTCATGTGCGCGGGCAGCGTCTCGCAGGTCGTAGCGGCGTCGTGCACCGAGTTGAGCAGGAACGAGCCGCCGGCCTTCAGGCCCTTGAGCACGTCGTACTTGTCCACGTACGAAGGCACGTGGCAGGCCACGAAGTCGGGCGTGGTGACCAGATAGGGCGAAGTGATGGGCAGGTCGCCGAAACGCAGGTGCGACGAGGTGTAACCGCCCGATTTCTTCGAGTCGTACGAGAAATATGCCTGACAGTATTTGTTCGTCGTGCCGCCGATGATCTTGATCGAGTTCTTGTTGGCGCCCACCGTACCGTCGGCGCCCAGACCGAAGAACAACGCTTCGAACGTGCCGGGCTTGGCCAGCGAGATCTCCTCGCCCACGGGCAGCGAACGGAACGTCACGTCGTCCACGATACCCACCGTGAACTGGTTCTTGGGTTCGTTGGCCGCGAGGTTCGTGAACACGGCCAGCATCTGCGCCGGCGTGGTGTCCTTCGACGAAAGACCGTAACGGCCGCCGATGATGAGCGGCTTGTTCTTGCACGGGCAGGTGGCGAAAGCCTCCACCACGTCGAGGTAGAGCGGATCGCCGTTGGCTCCCGGCTCCTTGGTGCGGTCCAGCACGCAGATGCGCTTCACGCTTTCGGGCAGCACCTCCATCATGTATTTCACCGAGAAGGGACGGTAGAGGTGAACGGTCACGACACCCACCTTCCCGCCTTTGGCGTTCAGGTAATCGACCGTCTCCTTGAGGGTCTCGGTCACCGAACCCATCGCGATCACGATGTTCTCGGCGTCTGCGGCTCCGTAGTATACGAAGGGCTTGTACTCGCGGCCGGTGATCTTCGAAATCTCGCGCATCGCGTCTGCGACCATGTCGGGCACGGCGTCGTAGAAGGTGTTGGCGGCTTCGCGGGTCTGGAAATAGATGTCGGGGTTCTGGGCCGTACCGCGCGTCACGGGGTGTTCGGGGTTGAGCGCACGCTGGCGGAAGGCCTTCAGCGCGTCGCGGTCGAGCATCGCCGTCAGGGCGGCTTCGTCGATCAGCTCGATCTTCTGGATCTCATGCGAGGTGCGGAATCCGTCGAAGAAGTGCAGGAACGGCACGCGCGACTTGAGCGCCACGATGTGCGCCACGCCCGCGAGGTCCATCACCTCCTGTACGGACGAGGTGGCGATCATCGCGAATCCGGTCTGGCGGGTCGCCATGACGTCCTGATGGTCGCCGAAAATAGACAGCGACTGCGCGGCCAGCGCGCGGGCCGACACGTGGAACACGCCGGGAAGCAGCTCGCCGGAGATCTTGTACATATTCGGAATCATCAGCAGCAGGCCCTGCGACGCGGTAAACGTCGAAGTGAGGGCGCCGCTCTGGAGCGAACCGTGCACGGCGCCTGCGGCGCCCGCCTCGGACTGCATCTCCACGACTTTCACCGTTTCGCCGAAAATATTTTTACGACCTTGTGCGGCCCACTCGTCCACGAGCTCGGCCATGGTCGAGGAGGGCGTGATGGGGTAAATCGCCGCAACTTCCGAGAACATGTATGCAACATGCGCCGCAGCGTAATTACCGTCACACGTGATAAATTTCTTTTCTGCCATTTTGTTAAAATTTTAGATGATATTGTGTGTGTTTTCTGAATTCAGGACAGAATGCGTTGCAAAGATAGCAAATCCGGCGGAAATAACAGTCCGATTTCAGAACAAAAAATCAGGAATTTTTACCATTCGGGGTGTTAGCGGAATAACACTCAAGGTTGTTAATTTTTTAACACAAACCTGCGTAAATCACGGAGTTGCAAAACCGGTTTACCCATAGCGCGTTACCACGGCGGCACACTTTCCGGCGCTCCGCCGCGCCTCCTCCGGGGAGCGTCTCCCGGCTCCAGAACAGACGCACATTCCATTCCGTGCCAAAATAACGCAAAACAGCTTGCATTGAGCAAATTCGGGTTTAACGGATGGGTTGTTCGGGCAGTGCAATTGCAGATCGGGAAAATTTTTCTACTTTTGTTCCCCGAATTCGTTCTTTACATATCGTCATATGTCAACGATGTATTGGGACCCTAAAATCTGGTAAATTTTTTGCAATCCCGCAATATCCGTCGTACCCCGAAGGGTGCGTGCTGTAATTTGTGGGATTGAAGGCTTACCAGAGCCGTAGGGTCCGCAGATTCGGCAGCACTCTTCCCGTTTTCCTGCCGCAGCACACCGTACCATATGCGGCGGCAGGATTTATGGATTCACAATCCCCAAACTTCATAGTCACAGAATCCATCAAACAAATGAGGCGTCACTACTATTCCTGCCGCCGCTTTTTTACTATCTTTGCAGCCATATGATCGAATACAAAAAGAAAATACTGGCGAACGGACTCACGGTCGTCGTCAACCGCGACCCGGTCTCGAAGCTCGCCGCGGTAAACATCCTCTATAAAGCAGGCGCACGCAACGAAAATCCCGAACGCACGGGGTTCGCGCATCTGTTCGAACACCTCATGTTCCGCGGCACGCGCCGCATACCCAACTTCGACCTGCCGGTGCAGATGGCCTGCGGCGACAACAACGCCTTCACCAACAACGACTATACCGATTTCTACATCACCCTGCCGAAAGACAACGTCGAGACGGCCCTGTGGCTCGAAAGCGACCGCATGGAGGGGCTTGACATCACGCCCGAAAAACTCGAAACCGAGAAACGCGTGGTGATCGAGGAGTTCCGCCAGCGCTACCTCAACCAGCCCTACGGCGACCAGCCGATGCTGCTGCGGGCGCTGGCCTACAAGGTCCACCCCTACCGCTGGGCCACCATCGGGCTGACGCCCGAACATATCGCCCAAGCGACGCCCGACGAGGTGCAGGCCTTCTACCGCGCCCACTACCGCCCTTCGAACGCCATTCTTTCGATCTCGGCCGACATCGATGAAGAGAAGATGCTCGATCTGGCCGAAAAGTGGTTCGAGCCGCTCGCCAACCGGCCTGCGGCCCCGGACCACATCCGTCAGGAACCGGTCCAGACCGCACCGCGCCGCGAGGTCGCCGAGCGCGACGTCCCCGCCACGACGGTTTCGCTGGCCTTCCACATGGGCGGACGCACCTCGCCCGACTTCTACATCGCCGACCTCGTGTCGGACCTGCTGGCCGGCGGCGACTCGGCGCGGCTCTACACGCATCTGGTCAAGGAGCAGCGGCTGTTCTCGTCGGTGAACGCCTACATTTCGGGCGACGTCGATCCCGGACTCTTCGTCTTCACGGGCCAGCTCCTGCCGGAGACGACACCCGAACAGGCCGAAGCGGCCTTCCGCGCCGAAATCGAAGCGCTCCGGACCCGGCCTGCGACGGATTACGAGGTCGAGAAGGTCAAAAACAAGTTCGAAGCCAACACGCTCTTCGGCGAACTGAACGTAATGAACAAGGCGATGAACCTCGGCTTCTACGAGATGCTGGGCGACCTGCCGCTCGTCAACCGCGAGGTTGCGGCCTACCGGGCCGTCACTACCGACGACATCATCGACTTCAGCCGCCGCACGTTCCGGCCCGAAAACTGTTCCACCCTCATTTACAAAGCAAGCAAATGACACAACCGCCTCTCGTAATACCCGCGACCGTCGAGGTCCCGCAGGCCGAAAAGACGACGCTCTCCAACGGCGCCACGCTCTACACGCTCGCCTCGGACGACTTCGAAGTGCTGCGCATCACCTTCGTGTTCCGCGCCGGATCGGCCGTGCAGCGGGTTCCCTTCTCGGCATCGGCCGCTGCGAACATGCTCGCGGAAGGCACGCGCGACATGACGGCGCAGCAGATCGCCGAACAGCTCGACTATTACGGCTCCTATTTCGACGTCAACATCGACCGGGACTACGCCTATATCAGCTTCTGCACGCTCTCCAAATTCTTCGGACAGACGCTGGCCGTGGCCGAGCAGGTGCTCCTGCATCCGACATTTCCGGAGGAGGAGCTGCGCACCTACTGCGCCAAGCGCAAACAGCGGCTGGCCATCGAGCGCACGAAAGTGGACGTCGAAGCCCGCGAAGCGTTCGCCCGGACGATGTTCGGTCCCGAACACCCCTACGGCATTTCGGCCGACGAAAACGATTACGACCGCCTGACGCGGGCCGACGTCGCGGAATTCTACGCCCGCCATTACACGGCCGCCAACGGCTTCGTGGTGTGCAGCGGACGCATCGGCGAGCAGGAACGGGAAGCCGTGGCCGCCCTCGCGGAACGGCTGCCGCGGTCGGAGTCCGAAACCGGGACGCCGTTTCCGGCGCCCGTAACCCGGCACGAAGCCTTCGTCGAACACCCCGGCGCCGTGCAGTCTTCGGTCCGCATCGGACGCATGCTCTTTCCGCGCCAGCATCCCGACTTCTTGGGCATGCAGGTCGTGGCGTCGGCGCTGGGCGGCTACTTCGGATCGCGCCTGATGCAGAACCTGCGCGAAGAACGCGGCTACACCTACGGCGTGGTGGCCGCCATGGTCAATTTCGAGCAGGCGGGCTACTTCGCCGTCGCAACGCAGGTCGGCACCGACGTCACGCGCGACGCCCTGCGGGAGATCTACGCCGAAATCGAACGGCTGCGTACGGAGCCGATGCCCGACGAGGAACTTTCGCTGGTCAAGAACATCATGATCGGCGAAATGATGCGCATTCTCGACGGTCCGTTCGGCATCGCCGACGTCACGATCGAAAACATCCTCTGCGGCCGGGACCACACCGTCATCGGCGAGAACATCCGCCGCATACAGGCCATGACGCCCGCCGACATACAGCGTCTGGCGCAGAAATACCTCGCGCGCGAGGATCTGGTGACCGTCATCGCAGGCGACCCCATCCCGGAGGAGCGGCAGGCCCCGGAAGAAAAGGCGGATCGCCAGTGACGCGCAGCCGAATTTCACCCCGGCGGCCGCAGCAGCGCACAGACAGAACAGTAAGCGGAAGCCCCGACCATACGGAACCGGCAACAAAAAAGCATCCCTCAACGGGATGCTTTTTATTTCAATGCAGGCATATGACGCATGGCCGCAGGCTTATGATCGCACAACGTATGACCGCAGACGCATCATGCACGGCGCATGATGCACGGCGCATGATGCACGGCGCACGGACTCCGAACGGCTACGTTCTGTTCGCCGCAACCCAGTCGGTCAGCTCCACGAAGTCGGCGACCGAAAGCTGCTCGGCGCGCTGCGTGAAGAAAGGATGCTCCGCGCCGCCGAAATTGCCGAATACCGACCGCAGCGAGTTGCGGATCATCTTGCGCCGCTGTCCGAAGGAGGCTTTCACGACTTTCACGAACAACGTTTCGTCGCAGGCGAGCCGCTCGACGCCGTTGCGGCGCAGGCGGATCACCGCGCTCTTGACCTTGGGCGGCGGATTGAAAACCGTCTCATTGACCGTAAAAAGATACTCGATGTCGTACCACGCCTGCAAAAGCACCGAAAGGATGCCGTACTCCTTCGAGCCGGGAGGTTCGGCCAGCCGCACGGCGACCTCCTTCTGGATCATGCCGACGCATTCAGGCACCAGATCGCGGTTCTCCAGCACCTTGAAGAATATCTGCGAAGAGATATTGTAGGGAAAATTGCCGATGATCTTCAGCCCTCCGGGAAACAGTTCGCGCAGGTTCATCTTCAGGAAGTCGCCTTCCATCAGACGCGGCGTGAATTCGGGATAATGCGCATGCAGGTATTCGACGCTTTCCGGGTCGATCTCGGCCCCGTAGGTGACGATGTCGTCGCGCCTGAGCAGAAACTGCGTCAGCACGCCCATGCCGCACCCCACTTCCAGCACGTCGCACCGCCCGGCGGCTTTCGCCCCCTGCCCGGCATCCGGCGTAACATCCGGCTCTATACCCGACACACCCTCCGGCCCTGCCTCCTGCGCAACATCCCGCCCGGCACCCGCCGCGACACCCGGTTCCGTACTCTGCACGACATCTGGTCCGGCACCCGCAGCGACATCCGGCCCGGCTGCAATTTCCGCTGTCCGTCCATCGCCTGCGACCTCCCCGGTTCCGGCCGCTGCGCACCTCTCGGCAGCGTTTCCGGTCCCTCTTTTCGCTGCAATGATTACGGCCGTCTCCGGCTCCTCCGGTCCCCTCCCAGCCGCAGCCTGCCCGTCCGCTCCGGGAAGAGCGGCAACAGCAGGAGCTGTCCGCAGCCGGATCTCTCCGCCCGAAAGCGAGTCGCAGATTTTGCGCGCAATATTCAGATCGACCAGAAAATGCTGGCCCAGCGCCTTTTTAGCCCTTACTTCACTCATTCTATTTCAGCAATTCATAATAACAGCCGTCCACGAACGCTCCGTTCCCGACAAAAGCGCGGTGCATCGTCCCCACGAAACGGAATCCGGCTTTGTCCAGCACCCGCTGCGAAGCGGGATTCGAGACGTATGCGGCGGCAAAGATACGAATTATCGGGGTATTTGCGAAAACCCACTCCGCGGCCCGCGCCACGGCGGCGGTCATAACGCCCCGTCCCCGGTACGAGACCCCGGTACGAAGCCCCGGTACGAAGCCCCGGTACGAAGCCCCGGTACGACAGCCGATTCCGGCGTTGAACCGCCCGACATCCGTCCCCGGCGCCAACCCGATGCCGCCCACGGCTTTGCCGCCGATCACTACGGCGAAATCCTCCGGCGGGGGGGGGCGTAATGAAGGCGTGCGCATCGCCCGGCGAATAGGGACCCTGCAGCTTCCGAAAATTCCCGGCCAAGACAACCGCCTCGATCTTCCGGAAAATTTTCCGAAGTTCCCGGCCCTCCGCCTCAGCCCTCTCCAAAAAAATCCGCCGGGCGCAATGTCCGGCGGATAACTCTCAGCGTTTTTGTTTACGCGATTTCTTCTTTTCCTGCCGCTCTTTGGCCCGGCGTTCGAGCCGCACGCGGCGCTGCGTCAGGCGGAACGTGTAGAGCAGGCCCACGAAACCCACGCCCAGCAGCGTAATCCAGAACCAGACGGCAATGCCCCGTTCCATATACTCCAGCGCGTAAATCACGCCCGCGACCGCCGCGATCATCATCACGAGGCGGAGGATCTGCATAACATTCGTTTTCCTCATATCACTCCTTATTTTACACGTTTCCGACTCCGGGCGCCGGCCGCCGCAACCGCCGCGCCGCACGGACCGGCACACAAAACCGCACGCAAAACCGCTGCACGGACCCGCGCGCACCGATCGTCCTCTTCCCCGCGCGCCATACGCCACAAAACAACTGCGTCGCCCTGCCGGAAGAAACACGGCATCGACACTCCGCAACCGCTGCAAAGCCCCCTTCCGTCAGGGAATCTGGTGCCGGTTCACCTCGTCGAGGTGCCTGCACTTGCGCTTATGGCATTCGTTGTACACCATACCCGCGCCGGCCAGTGCGAACAGCACCGCCACGATCAGGTCGAAAATACAGTTTTTGTTCGACAAAGCCCAGAATATATTGACACCGAGCCACACGAGCGTCACAATCAGGAAAATCACGGCAACAGTAAAAGTCTTTTTGTTCATAGGCGTATTTGTTAAGTTAGTCCATTCCTCGGAACAGTGACGCAACAGCCGCGGGACAGCAGGTCGGTACAGGGCGTCAGTTACCCTGCTCGCACATGAATTTGATACGCACCAGACGTATCTCCTCCTCGGTATAGTCGGCCCCCAGTTCGTCGATGGCCGCATCGAGCGAGTCGCTCTCGGCGTCCTCCTTGAAATAGAGGTATATGTCCTCGATCTTGTCCTCGTCCATAAACTCCCGGAGGTAATAGGAGATGTCGAGCTTCGTGCCCGAATTGACGATTCCCTCGATCTCGGTCAGCAGTTCGTCGAAGTCGAGATCCTTGGCACGGGCGATGTCCTCGAAATCCATCTTCCGGTCGATCGACTGGATGATGAAGATCTTGTTGCCCGACTTGTTGCCGACCGACTTGACGATCATGTCCTGCGGGCGGATGATCTCCTTCTCCTCGACATAGGCCTTGATCAGCTTGATGAACTCCTCGCCGAACTTGCGGGCCTTGCCCACGCCGACGCCGGTAATGTTCTGCATCTCTTCGAGGGTAATGGGGTACTGCACGGCCATATCTTCGAGCGACGGGTCCTGAAAGATGACGAACGGCGGCAGTCCGTGCTGCTTGGCGACCTTCTTACGCAGGTCCTTGAGCATCGAGAACAGCTCCTCGTCCGCAGCGCCGCCCTTGCCCATCGGAGCCACGGCCTCGGCCTCCCGCTCCTCCTCGTCGTAATTGTGGTCGAGCGTCACCGTCACGGGGAACGGCATGGCGATGAAATTCTCGCCCTTGCGGTTCACCGAGATCAGTCCGTAATTCTCGATATTCTTGTCCACCAGTCCGAGGATGAGCGCCTGACGCAGTACGGCACCCCAGAAGGTGGCGTCGTGCTCGGCGCCTGCGCCGAACCACTTGCTCTTGTTGTGACCGTAACTCTTTATCAGCGCCGTGGTCTTGCCCGTCAGCACATTCACCAGATAGTCGCCCTTGAACTTGTCGCCGATGTCGCGCAAAGCCTCCAGCAGCATCTTCAGCGCGGCCTTGGCGTCGATCTTTGGACGCGGATTGCGGCAGTTGTCGCAGTTGCCGCAGTTCTCCTCCGTATACTTCTCGCCGAAATAGTGCAGCAGCGTCTTGCGGCGGCACATCGAACTCTCGGCGTAG
>ERZ772882.2923-NODE-2923-length-14437-cov-14.371019_pt1 | contig 14437 bp, 13 predicted proteins | sample MGYA00580576_ERZ772882 | MGnify/ENA primary metagenome ERZ772882 (study PRJEB29015, sample SAMEA2737658) | human gut metagenome | biome: human gut; feature: human-associated habitat; material: faeces | place: China | collected 2012 ... | reverse complement strand
CGCGTCCATATCTACGGCGTACAGCAGGATTCCTGTCGTACTTCTCATAGCGTTTATTTTCTTCTTTCTGGTGCTTCCCACAAAACCGTCCGTCTGTTAAACTAGGGCAGCCGGGATAAGAACACGGTCTTTTAGGTTTTCTTGGCATTTTCGCACTTCCTTCTAGTTGTTTAGCCTGTTTACATCACAAACATCTTATAAGGCATAAGAAAAGCCCTGCAGGATTGTTCCCACAAGGCTCTCATTTATTTTTCACTTTTCACGATACTAGTATATCATGTTCAGACTATAAATGTGTCCGCGAAATTACCTCTTACTTGCCATACAGTAAAACAGCCAGTTTTGCCAGTGCCCTATTTTTCCGGTTATATGCAGTAGAACGCTCAACATTAAGCTGACTGCATATTTCATAAACTGCACCTGTCTGACCGCCCTCATCGCGATAGAAGGTTTCCAGTACGTAGCGTTCCTCACTGCTCAGTTCTTCCCACGCCGGCTTGAACCATTCCATATACTCCACCGCCTGCCGGTAACGCTCCTGCAAAATGTCGATTTCCTCGATGTTCTTTAAGATGCGTTCTTCTCCTGCCTGCGGATTGTGTGTCCTTGGCATTCCATCAAACTGGGGACTGCGGATACTGCCCATATCATCACGGGTATTTTTGATTTCATTGCTGGTATTTGCAATGATAAATGCCATGCTGTCATAATCCTTCAGGGCATCCACTGCCGCAGAACGCTTGTCTAAATACTTCCAAATAACGCTCATATCCTTACCTCCGAAATTTTGTATTCCACTCGGATTGGCTTGGATTTTCATAGGTTGACTCTGATTTTCATAGGTTGGCTTTTACGGCCTCAATCAAGGCCGACTGGGAAGTATCCTTATTCTTCAGTGCTTTCATAATCCTCTCGTCAATGGTGCCTTTTGCTATGATGTGGGTAATAACCACTGTTTCTGCCGACTGACCCTGCCTCCAAAGTCTGGCATTAGTCTGCTGATATAACTCCAAAGACCATGTGATGCCAAACCATACCAAGGCAGAGCCGCCCTGCTGTAAATTCAAACCGTGACCTGCTGATGCCGGATGAATAAGACCAACGGCAAATTCTCCCTTATTCCACCTCTCAATACTGCCGGGAGAAGATATCCTTGCATATTCCATTTTTAGCCTGTCCAGTAGTTTCGTGATACGCTCCACATCATGCTTGTACCAATATGCCACGAGAATTGGCTTGCCGTTTGCCGCTTCGATAATATCCTCCAATGCATCCAGCTTTCTTTGGTGTATTTCCAAGATGCTCTCATCATCGGAATAAACTGCTCCATTTGCCATTTGGGACAGCTTGCCTGTCAGCGATGCGGCATTGGCTGCTGTTATCTCTCCATCCGGCAGCTGAAGGATGAGGTCTTTTTTCAGTTCCTCATATTTTTTCTTTTCCAATTCCGACAATTCCACCTCCAGCTGTGTGCTGATCAGTTTCGGCATTTTCAGATGGTCGGTGGATTTCATAGAAATTGTAATATCCGAAATCTTATCATAAATCTGCTGTTCGGCATTGGGCAGTGGCTTGTAGCTGTAAACAATCTGACCATTCCTCTTGTCTGGGGAGAAGTAGGCGTTTCGGTACTGACCGATAAATCTGCCAAGCCTTGCACCCATATCCAGCAGTTTGAACTCTGCGAATAAATCCATCAGACCGTTGCTGCTTGGTGTACCTGTCAGACCCACCATTCTTTTTACCTTTGGTCTTGCCTTCATCAATGCCTTGAACCGCTTGGACTGGTAATTCTTGAAAGAGGATAGCTCATCCACAACCACCATATCAAAATCAAACGGTACACCGCTTTTCTCAATCAGCCACTGCACATTCTCACGGTTGATGATATAAATATCCGCCTGTGCTTTCAGTGCTGACAGCCGTTCTGCTTCCGTACCCACTGCCACTGAATATTTCAGCAGGTGCAGATGCTCCCACTTTCCAATTTCAGCACCCCATGTAGAAGTGGCAACTCGTAAGGGACAAATGCACAGCACTTTGTGTACTTCAAAGCTGTCAAACATCAAATCGTTAATGGCAGTCAGCGTGATGCTCGTCTTGCCAAGTCCCATCGACAGAAGAATGGCAGCAATCGGATGACTCTTGATATATTCAACCGAATATTTCTGATAATCATGTGGCTCGTATTTCATCCAAAATCCCTCCAATCTGGTTCACATCATCCAGTACATACACGCTGTACCCAAGTTTTTGTAACATTCCATATCTTGACAGCTGCAATGGACTTGGCTTTTCTCCCGGTGCTTTTACTTCCACAAAGGCAAACCTGCCAATGGGAAGAAGCACTAAGCGGTCTGGCATACCATCAAAACCCGGAGATACGAATTTCGGACAGATACCGCCCTGCTTTTTTACCGCCGTTACAAGTTTCTGTTCAATAGTCTTTTCTCGCATATTTCCTCCTTCTTTATGGACAAGTGGACAAAAAGGACAACTGGTTCTATATAATCCTTACGTGCGTATAGACATATGCCTATATTCATATTTCATATATTTTAATCTATATATAATACTTGTCCTACTTGTCCTAAAGTGTTAACCAAGCCTTATTTTAAGCCATTTTCAGATGGGACAACTTTTTCATAAATTCTCTGCCGGCCATATAGAACTATATTTTTTCGTTTGCCGCTTTTTTCCCACCCCTCGATTTTCATCATAATGGCCGCTATCGCATAGGAGTCGGATGTCTTAATGCCAGACAGATTATTGCCGAAACATTCACACCATATTTCTGCATTGCTTACCTGCGTTCTTTCCACAGTGCCAATTTTCGTCCCGCCGAAATCATCGCCGCTTAAAAAGTTCTTTCGTTCAAACAGACTCATGGCATCCCAATTATCCGGGAGCAGTGTATTTAGGTAATTCTCCACGAGTCCCTGTCTTTCATCGGTTTCCATGGCCTGTTTTTGCTGCTGCTCTGCAATTACAGCCTCTCTGCCTTCAAGGAACAGGTTCTCGCCCTGCTTATACAGATAGAGAGCTTCTGCCCATATCTGTGCTACATCATCGGCTGTTAACTGCCACGATTTTTTAGCAGAATCACCGCATACATTCACCGGCCAAAAACGGCGGTTGCCCGTAATATCACGGAGGAATCCATTCTCCGCATTGGTTGAGCCAACCACAATGCACTGTCGCGGATGGCTTTCCACCACTCTGCCATAAGATGGCCGATAAATATCATCAGTACGGCTTAGGAAGGATTTAATGGTTTCAATATCCACCTTTTTCATTCCTGCCATTTCTCCCAGCTCCAGAATCAAAAATCCCTGCAATTTTTCTGCACCAGCTTTATCCTTCATATCCGTAAGCGTAAGACTGTCGGAAAACCAGCTGCCAGCCAATTTGGAAAAGAAGGTGGATTTGCCGATGCCCTGTGCGCCCACCAAGATTAAGGCACTATCGAACTTAATTCCCGGATGATAGGTCCTTGCCACAGCTGCAATCAGCGTTTTTCTCATAGCCGCTTTCGTATAGGAATTGTCCTCTGCACCGAAATAGTCAATCAGCAGATTTTCCACTCTCGTCACATGATCCCATTCCGGCAGCTTTTCAAAATACTCCCTTGCGGGATGGAAATGCCTGTCCTCTACAGTTTTCGTAAAAGCCACATCGTGATTGCGGGAAGAAAACGGAACATACCGAATATCAATGAGTGCTTTCATCTGTGCGGTATCGGCATCCCTCCAGAACCTGTTGTCCATAGGACGCTCCCACGGCACTGTGCCTATGATTTCAATTCGTCCCGCCATTTCGTTATATGCAATATTTGCAAAGTCAGGGTCATTATTTAGAATCAGCATCAGATTCCACACACTGTTTTCCAGCAGATTGCTTCTTGACATATAGCGCAGTCTTGCTCTCCAGTCGGCTTCATCTGTAAAATCCTCATCAATCTGTGTCTGTCTTTCTTCCAGCGCACGGAGTTTGACCTTTTCCTGTTTCATGGCAAACTCGCACATTTTTTTCACAGATTTATTATCATCATCGCCAAACTTATGCAGGCGGACAAGGTCAAAGGCACTGCACAGCTTTCCTCCTGCTGGGTCAGTCGCATGATGGCTGTAAGTAAATTTGTCATCGTAAACCACAACACCCGCAGACCCTTCGCCCGGAAGATAATCATATCGTTCGGAACTGTCAGCTGTCGGTGCATAGACATCAGCCAAAAATTCATCAATAGCTGTGCTGATTGGGAAATACACACGATTGAATAATCCAATTACACCGTCCTTTTCCAGCGGGTCTTTCTGCTGCTGCGCTTTATGGTCTGCTGCCTTGCTTTCCTTCGGTGTGGTAGGAAGTAGAGAGCAGTCCCTCCAATTGGGATGCTTTTCAAAAATCTCATCCGGGTCAAGCCAGTCCCCATCAATCTCACCAAACAGATACTCCCCGTTGGAGGGACAGGTCGGCCAGTACATCAGCTGATGGGGAGAGAACGAACAGGGGTCAAGCATCGCAAGAAAGCCATTGTCCTGTGCATAATATCTCGCTGCCGCATTGAACTCATCGGGTGTCATATCACGGCTGACCGGGATAATCATTCTCGCTCTCGGCTTGTCCGCTGTATGGCTGTGAGTTGTATAGTAGCAGCCCTTATTGTCGATTTTGGCATTGATATCCTTTAGAAAATCCTGTTCAATACTGTCGAGGTCATATACCAGCATGGAACGGCAGACCACCTTGTTTGCCTGTCTGCGGTTGCCGCTTAAATGACCTGCCACAAACCCGCCCTTATCCTTGATATCATCACGCTGACCCTTCGGCAGCTTCGGATATTCCTCCGCCGTCTCTGAGGTATAAATCGGATTACGCAGCCGGTCACACAGTTCATCAAATTTTATGGTTTTATTCGACCAGAACTTTGCCGTCCTGCTGTTGCCATAAGCAATCTTCAAATCACGCATCTTTGCTTACCTCCTTTAAATCACTGCCGAAATATCGCAGTCTGTAATTTTTTCTCTTGGCTCTCCTGATTTCAGCATCCATCCCGGCCGATATGGTTTCTCCGAACACCCACACCTCGCTGCAGTGGCTCATCAGCACATTTCCAAAATGCAGCCCCAGCTCACGTTCCGTTAAATCGTTATCGTTAAGAAACTGCGGAAACAGCAAATGCGGAGCAATAGGGATATACCCCTGCTCCACAGCATAGCGGCTGTACTTTCGTGCATTTGCAATATTCCCGGCAACATCTCCCGAAAACGGGGAGCATACATACACCATCGGTCTGTATGCCCTTGCCGCCTTCGTTTCTTTTTCGATATTGGATAAGGCACCGTAGGTGGTCGGATCAGGATAACCTTCGCTGTTATACCTATTAATCGACATCACTGCTCTCCTGTTCCATTGTTGGCAAAATTCCATCTGCTTTTAATAATTCATAGACAAACAATCTGCCTTTTTGTGTCCAGTAGGTATGTGGCTTAGTATGAATCGTTCCGTCATTAGCAGAATAGCTATGTGTCTTGGTGCTTGTATAACCTTTTTCTGCGTATTTCTGATATAACAGCCAAATGTCACCCTGTTTAAACTGCACACCTTTTTCATGGAGATAACGGTTCATCCAAATAGCAGACTTTCCATAATCTTTCGCTACCGTAGAAGTGGAAATAAGGTCTTTGCAATTAAGTACTACATCATAATAGCTTGCCTTTGGCTTCATTTCCGCAATCTGCTGTTTTTGGACGGCAGTAGTTTGTTCAAGCAGTCGGTTCTTTTCTCGCTCTTCCTTTAATGCAGTAAATGCTGCAATCGCAAGGTCTGGATTCGCTATCAATTCATCTGTCGCATACACTCCATGTTTTCTTATAGCAGGGAGAACCTCACTGGTTATCCAACGTTTAAACCTTCTTGCATTCGACATCTTGCTTGAAAGAATAAGACTATACAGACCAGACTCATTTATCAGAACCGGAGTCTGTTCACGTCCGATGGAGTCACGAATCGTTACCCCATCGGTTTTATCCTCCTCATCCACATGGTCTAGCAAAGCCTTTCTTGTATTGCTATAGCCAAGAATACCTGCGACATCCTTTCCCACAAAATAAGGAACTCCATTAAGGTCTGCTGTTCTCACCGAGCCAAACTCAGCATTTTTAAATATCTGTATTTCGTTCATTGAAATACCTCCTATTCTAATTTGGAGGATTAGTCCTCCTACCTCATAGCCACGGCAGAAGGTCAAATCTGACGGTTTTGAAAAAATACTTGAAGTTTCTTTTCGACTCTCTTTAATTTCTGAGTGATATTGTTCTCACTGTCCCCGCAAATTTGGGCATACTCACGGATTGACACACCGTCAATACGAACTGCGATAAACATATCTGACCAATCCTGCTTTTTGCCAAGAGCGGTGCGTATCCATTGGCAGACAGATTCGTACTCATCTTGGAGATTGCGTTCTATCTCCTGAGAGTTATCAGCGAAAGTATCCATGACATCAGTTTCATCTTCAGCCTGATCATCTTTACGATATGGAGTCTTTGGTTTGCCAAGGTGCCTATGGTAGCGGCGCCAATGGTTGTATTCCTTGTTGTTCATGAGGTCGAACATTTCCTGTAGAGTCTCGCAGCGTTTCACCTCTGCTTTCTTTTCCGGCTTTGCCTGTGTAAGACGCTGCTCATAGTCAATGTCCAACATAACGCTGTAATCTCCATCTGGAATTTCAATTGTGGTGTAGTTCTTGTGACCATTTTTGATTTTGTCTTCATATAAAACTCGAATCTTCATAAAGTATTCCTTTCCGTCCTGGCATCAGGCGGCGGAATACAAAAAGAGCCTGTGATGAAGATGACCACAGACTCCGCTTGTCCTAAAAAAGGGCACACGAAATAACGGTGGATGCATCTTCATTCCAAACACAGTCTTTATCACTGTGTTCTGAACTCTTATGCATCCCGCCGTCCGTATGCGCACTAGGACTTTGAGATTGAATTTGTTGAGCGATAACCGCTCTGGATAGATTTCTCCCTAAGGGAGGATAGGTAGGCTGATTATTCAAATCTGTCTCTACCTGTCACTTGTTCTGAAAATTACTTTTTCTTGCTTGGTCTAGTTTGACTTAAAGCACTGCCAGCAACTGACTTGGATTTCTTACTGTAGCGTCCATCACTAAGGATTTTGCTTGCTTTTGATGCAACGCTTTTAGATGTTTGCTTTGTGTTTTTTGACATAAATCTCACCTCACTTTCCAACCGACCAGTAATCTTGTATTTAATAAGTTGGTTTAAAGTCATCGCTTGGACTTCATTTAAGTGTTTCTGGCACTTAGTTAATTCCACCGTATGGACTCAACTAAAAGGCAGAGAAAATTATTTCAACCTTTGTGTAAATTTTCTCTGCAATCGTGTATTAGCAAGCTGCAAAGTGTAGATTTTTATATTCTTTCTGATATAATATAAAGTAGACCGATTTCCCAATACCTCACTACTCTTGCTGGTGTTCTTTTGCTTGTTTTCTACGCTTTTAATTATAAAATGTTGGCTTGGTAGCATTGGACAGTCGTGGGTAGGCTTCGGTAGGCTTGTGAGAACCAAAGAAAGAGGTGGCTTATGGAATTCACGGAATTTGCACAAAAAATAAAACCCATCATCGGTGGTTCATATAGCACTCATGTGTTTACAAGAACCCTATTTGAAGCAATCATTACCGAAGACGGGGTATTACAGATTGAAGATATAAGTAAGAACACTTTTAAGGCTTATTACAATGGCCAAACAAAAATCACAAAGATTTCCCAGCGTATTTTACCTCACATTGATCCAGAGCAGTTCATCTCATACCTAGATGGTTTCCCAGAGGCAGCAACGCAAAGACTGTGCGATGCTTTTGAATCTGACATCGAAGGTATTGATTTATATAATGCAACCGAAAAAATAGCTTACTATTTTGAAGGGATACTTACATCAGCGGCTTCTCAAAAAAGAAAAAGCACTCCGAAGAGTGCTAAAAAGGATTCCGAAACAGATTCAATTGAGATTCCCGAGGAACAGACTTCTGATGAATATCCCTACTCTTCAGAAGACAAGATGTTGCTTCAAGAGTTTACATCCGATTACGATGAAATAATGGTAACGATAGTCGGAGAAAACTATGCTGCTTCATTAATCGATATGACAGTACCTAGCAAAATACAAGACTTGTATAAATCAAAATGGAGTTCAAAAGCAGATGACTTTCTCAATCCAACTTTAAAATCATATGTTTTTGGTTTACTTGGAGAATTAAACAGTATAAGCAACAGCTTTTTAACTGGCAGCTCTAGCACCCCTTTTTCCAAAAGTGCAAGAGCCAAAATACGAAATTTATATGTAAAGCTTCATCCAGACAGATTTGCTGGTTCATTTCCGTATGAGGCTTTTATAGACGATTGGAATGATGGAGAATTTTAAAACACAGGAAGGAGGATGCTGATGCCATCAATTGATGATTCTATCCGAAAAATTGACAATGTTATATGCCGACACCTTGACAGTATTGAGGACTCATCTCGTGGTGCTATATCTCAGGATATTTTAGAGCAGTTAATGAAGTTCGTGAATCATATAATGCTTAAGTTCTATGCCAATGGTTCGGATATCCATATTGACGAAGAAAACATAGAAAAGGCAGTTGAGTTCGCTCAAATAAATAGTAGACTTAACACCCTTTATAAATTTCATAATTTTTTGCAGGTTGTAACCACACAGTTTACGCTGGACGAAGATGGTTCTGAAAGATTAATGCTCAAGTATTACAAGTACTTGCTGGAAGCCAAAATCTTACTTAGCCAATATTTTGGAATACAGATACTGCACAATTTAAATAAATTTCCTTTGCATTTAGATGATACTCTCCAGGAGTACTATGCAAAAATAGCCGAAAAGATTGAGCAGTATCCTGCAAGATTAAATGGAGATGGAAACAACAAATACTATGTTCAGAAACTAAAGCCTTTATTTGTAAATGGACGAATCTATCACGAAGTTACATTTACACCTGTTGATGATAGGAAAAACAAATCTAAAACTAACAGAGTAATTGCATTTACTAAATTGCCTGTTACAAGCAACTACGCATCCAAATTCCACCTTGTACAAGAAACAATTGAAATATTGGGGAAAACTATGCCAATAATCATCATAGATGGTTGGGAAGTATCTATCCGTGATTGTGAATTTCAAAATTTTATTTCACTTTTAAATGGTGAGAAAAAAAGAGTCTCTTATCCAGAACAAAAAACAATCTGCGAATTTCTTACTAAAACAAGATATACATTAAGCGAATTAATGGACTTCCCGGATTATGCCTATGACAAAATAACTCTTGAATGGAAAATCAACCTTAAGTCCTCTATTTTTATTCCTGTCCTGGATTACTGTAGAAGAATAATCCGTAGTGAAAGTCCCGGTCGGAATGTGTTACGCTACCTTCTTTATAATATGAATAATGTTATTATCAAGAATCAGCGTTATGGCATTGAAAACCGTAACCTTTCAAATTTATATTTATCGAACGGATGCATACAGTTTGATTCGCTTCCATTTAACAGATCTCCGCTGGGTCACAATCCTAAGTTGGGTGCAATATTTGACTGCATTCCTCATGACAATAAGCAGCCTGAATTATTCGCAAGATTTATTAGGAATAACACTGAAGCTAAGGGGCAACTATTCACAGACATAGATGAAATTACTGGCTTTGCTAACATTAACGAACTCATAAAGAAATACAATGACAGTCTTTGGTTTGGTCACAAACCAAGAAGCAATCTTATGCTTGAACACAATCAAGTTTTTATAAATGAATACAAGATTGATACTTGTAAGATAATTGAGAAACTACAAGAATTATCTGAATCGGGCATTGAGAATTACCATGATGATGTTGAGTTTTGGTTAATGCTTGATGACTACGAAATTGATTGTGATGAAAAAAGGTATATAATCAGCCACATTTTTTCTGAATCAAAAGTGGGTGTAATCTACGGCTCGGCTGGTGTTGGAAAATCAACTTTGATAAACCATGTATCTCATTACCTAAATGATGAAAAAAAACTGTACTTAACACAAACGAACCCAGCGAAAGAAAACTTGATGCAAAAAATTGATGCTGAAAATAAAACTTTTTCAACTATTGCAAGCTTTTTGAATCAAGAATCAAGCAGCACAGAGTACGAACTTTTAGTTATCGATGAATGTAGCACTGTAAGTAATCGTGACATGGTTGCTGTATTAGAAAAGGCCAGCTTCAAAATGTTGCTGCTAGTTGGAGATACTTATCAGATTGATGCTATCCAATTTGGCAACTGGTTTTCTGTGCTAAAATCCTTCTTGCCTGAATGTGCTGTCTTTGAACTCACCAAGCCTCATCGAACACAGGATCCGCACTTACTTGAACTTTGGGATAAAGTAAGACACATGGAGGAAACTGCAAAAGAAACCATCGAAAGAGAAAGTTATTCATTGAAAGTAGATGCTTCCTTGTTATCTTCTCTTGAAAAGGACGAGGCTATTCTTTGCTTGAACTATGATGGTTTATACGGCATCAACAACATCAACAGATTTTTACAAGAGAGCAATCCCAACCCTGCTGTCCAATGGGACATTCAGCAGTATAAAGTTGGAGACCCTATTCTCTTTCTTGAGTCAGATAGATTTTACCCCATTATACACAACAACATGAAAGGCGTAATCCAAGGAATAGAGATAATAGATGCAGGGTCTCTCGAAGAACGCATTCAGTTTGATGTTGAGGTTCCAAAAGAAATTGATGAAAGTGATTCTATGTTTTGTGACTTTCAATTACTTGAATGTTTTGAGGGAGAAGAAAAATCAGTTATTAGATTTTATGTGCACAAATTAAAAAGTGCAGATGAAGATGGGGCCGACCATGGTTCCAGAACAGTAGTCCCATTTCAAGTTGCATACGCAGTATCCATTCATAAGGCTCAGGGATTGGAATACAACTCTGTAAAGATAGTTATTACTGATGAGGTAGAAGAACTCGTAACACACAATATATTCTACACTGCCATTACACGAGCTAGAGAAAAATTAAGAATTTATTGGACTCCCGAGGTTGAAGAAAAGGTAATCAAAAGAATTAAGCCGCGAGATATAAGTAAAGATGTTGAACTCTTGAAAAAATATTTGAATTGATAAATCCAACAGAAAAATCAAGGAGGTCACAAAATGCGTATCAGTTACAACAAACTTTGGAAGATGCTAATCGACAAAAACATGAATAAACAGGATTTAAAAGAATTAAGCGGTGTAAGTGCCGCCTCCATTGCAAAGTTAGGGAAAGGTGAAAATATCACTACCGATGTCCTTCTTAAAATTTGTGGGGCTTTGGATTGTCGTTTGGAAGACATTTTAGAAACTATTGACGACTAATTGTCAGATACAGCCCTAATAAAAAGCTGACTGAAATCCGTGGAATCGGAAATTGGTCAGCGAAGATATCTTAATTTTCGTTTAATCGCCAGAATGTTTCGCCCTTTTATGATGTAGCATTCCTGCAAAAACCGAAGATTGCAGTGTAAAGCAATATCATATAAATGCAAAAAGTGAAAGTTCTATTCTTCAATTGTAGCGAGGTATCTTTATCGTGCATTAGATATGGGTTTCACTAAGAAAGAATTACACTTAAATAAATAGGAGGTATTTTATGAAGTACAATTATGTTATTTCTAACATAGAAAGAGTTTTTATCAATGATGAATTAATCCTAACTAACAAACAGGTTGTGGATGCAATTAACTTTTCAAATGAGGCACTCCAGTCTTTAGATGAGCAAACCAGAGCTTTTGATATTAATATATTTGAGGCAATGGGAATGCGTAATTTAAGTGGCATTGTGGGTGAATACCTTGGAAAAAGTCTCCATCGTTATTCAGATGGCAATTTGCAATCTAATTTGCACCAAGACGGCTATCCTGATCTTTTACTTACAAATACAGATGAAAGAAAACAATACTTTGAAACGCTCTATACGGTCTCAAATGGCAGAATGTATCCCCGCGATAAATCTTTATTCAGTCCATTTAAATATGGCGGGGTAGAGGTTAAAGCCACCTGTGGAAGTACACCTCCAGCTAGTCGTGTTCCAAAGCCTTTAATAGGTGAACAACGAATAGACTTAGTAAACTCATTTGATTGGAAAGCACATCACCGTGAGACAAATAATTTAATTGGGATCTTATGGGATTTTATAAATGAAGTTCCCACAATTATTGCTGCTTTCTATAGAAACGATTTAGTCACTGATGATTGGGGAAGAATTGTACAGCCAACAGAAGGCGGAGGCAGAACAACCAGCGTTTCCATTATGACAAGTGCCGGTGTTTCTAAAATGTGTGCTGGCTGGATTACCATAATTAATGACGAAAAATACATAACTGCTTTAGCAAAGAAAAAGTGGATTGGGCATAAAGTTAAATAACTATATGCGGCTTTTATAAAAAGTCCCATTACTGCGATAATTTCTATTGCAGCAATGGGACCTTTTTATTTTTCAATTTCAAGAATATTCTTACATAATAAATCTATAATTTTTGGTGGCACACTCTCACCGATTGTATCTCTTATTAATCCATCGTTAACCTGCTTATTATTTATCTCAAATGAATAAGGATAATCGGCTATAGTATGAAGAATCATTGCTTCCCAAAGAGAAAGAACTCTTGTCTGCGTAGGATGAACTTTATTGTCAGAGCAAGCATATTGAAAATTCTGCGTAATAGTGCTTGCGGGTTCATCCCAACGCATTCGTTTGTATGCACTGACAAATCCTTTCATTATACGTCTTTCACCAGTGCCTTTTTCTATAACACATGGTCTAGGAAGTAGTTGTCCGCATTTTTCACAATGTAGTGGTGTATCCTCATTAAACTTATTGATACCCTCTTCATTGTGCTTTGCGCCATGTAATGTATTCCCTTGATATCCGCATAAAGGATTCACACACTGATTGTTAAATGCAGTGGCTCCTTCTGGAGTATTATCTAACCACCATAGTTTTTTCTCGTCAAGCAATGGGACCTTATGTAATGAATTCTTTTTATCCACATTTTGTCCTTTTTCCGCCCTTAATGCTTGCAGATCACCACATATTGCCTCTCGTAACGTAATCCATGGTTTCGTAAACATATCGCCATCTTGGGAATGCGTTCTTTGTGGGAGAAATGTTTCATTCTTTCTAAAATACTCTTTGCCTTGTTTCGTTCTTGATAAAACAGTTAATAAACGTATTCTATGTTGTGGCACTCCATAATCAGCACAATCAATGACTTTCGGTTCGCCAACATAATCTGTTCCTAACTCTCGGTGAATATACTCTATAATGTTAACAAGTTCGTCATTCTCATCGTAAATTAGTGTGTTCCCCATATTGGAAACATTTTCAAATATTACCCATTGTGGTTGAAGCCTTTTTATTATTCGGATAGCTGGAATAATCAATCTATTCCTTTCATCGTACTTAGGTCTTAATCCTTTTCGATAATCACTAAGCATTTTTCCCATTCCATTAGGTGACATTCCTTGACATGGAGGAGTTGCTAATATTATAAACGGTGAGTCACCGTATTTTTCTTTGTAATAATTTACAATTTCATCTTCTAAAGTCCATATATCTCCGCAGAAGCATTTGGTATCAGGATTATTATTTTGGAATAACTTCATTCTTTCCTCCAACAACTCACATGCCACCACAGTATTAATACCATTAACATGTAATCCTAAATCGCCTATGCCCGACGATGAAAACAAACTAATTGCTTTATATTTAGTATCCATCACTATCTCCCTTATTACCTTTTTCATTGTCTGAAGTGTTTATTTTTAGTGTCAATGAATTATCACCTTTATCTAAATAAACATCGAATTTGGTTTTACCCTTTACAGCTCCAAGATTCTCCAATATGCTTTTAGGCATACGCACTCGCATATCCTGTTGTAAAAGATAAGTATCAAGATAAATTAATTCGTTGTCCATAATTTCCTCCTCAGACTTTATTTAGTCTGATTTTAGCATATTTTTAGTCTGATATCAAGTTATATCTAAGTCAACATATAATAAGCTCACCACACCCTTGTCAATAATACCGTCCACTCGCCACATTTATGGCAGTAATTTCGTCAACTCGGTTGCCATAAAGTAATAATGTCCACACAACCTTGTGTTTTTATGGTTTTAGATATGTTCTTACAATAAAAATATCCGTGACCTAGAACCCAGGTTAAATATGAGTTCAAAATCACGGAAATCCCTTTATATCAGGCACTTTTATACTCTCATTTCTCAACCCTTGACAGCAATACGACCGTCTCAACGTGATGCGTCATCGGGAACATATCTACCGGCTGGGCAACTTCAGCCTGATAACCGT
>ERZ772882.2912-NODE-2912-length-14507-cov-3.341129_pt1 | contig 14507 bp, 11 predicted proteins | sample MGYA00580576_ERZ772882 | MGnify/ENA primary metagenome ERZ772882 (study PRJEB29015, sample SAMEA2737658) | human gut metagenome | biome: human gut; feature: human-associated habitat; material: faeces | place: China | collected 2012 ... | reverse complement strand
CGACGCCGGCTACGGCGCGTACTTCGGCCACGGCTACGGCCACAGCCTCGGCCTCGAGATCCATGAGGCGCCCAACGCCAACCCCTCCAACGACCAACCGATGCCCGCCGGAGCGGTCTGCTCGGCGGAGCCGGGCATCTACCTCCCGGGCAAGTTCGGCGTCCGGATCGAGGATGTGACGGTTATTACGGAAAACGGCGCAGAAGTGCTGACCAAGAGCCCGAAAAATTTGATTATTTTGTAAGAGTATCTTGAAAATTACGCAGCAGTGTAGTAAAATCTATAAAGCTATTGCGTAAACGTGAAACTGATAGATGGAGGAAACAATATGGCAACCATTACTGCCGGTGATTTCAGAAACGGCAAGACCTTCGAGATGGACGGCAAGATCATGCAGGTCGTCGAATTCCAGCATGTCAAGCCCGGTAAGGGCGCGGCCTTCGTCCGCACCAAGATGAAGAACGTCGTGACCGGTGCGGTCACCGAAACTTCTTTCAACCCGACCGCGAAATTTGAGGAAGCGTTCATCGAGCGCAAGGACTATGAGTACAGCTACAACGACGGCGATCTGTACTACTTCATGGATCAGGAGACCTACGATACCATTCCCCTGAACAAGGATGTGCTGGACGACTCCTTCCGCTTCATCAAGGAAAACACCCCCTGCAAGCTCCTGAGCTACAAGGGCAACGTTTTCGGCGTGGAGACCCCGAACTTTGTCGAGCTTGACGTCATCAAGGCGGATCCGGGCGTCAAGGGCGATACCGCGACCAACGTCACCAAGCCTGCGACCGTGGAGACGGGCGCAGAGGTCAAGGTGCCGCTGTTCATCAACGAGGGCGACCGCATCCAGATCGACACCCGCACGGGCGAATATCTGGGCCGTGCAAAGGGCTGATCATCAACCGACTGTTCGACGCAACTGAAAGGAGAACAACATGACTCTTTCCGAAAAAGCCGCATATCTCAAGGGCCTGATGGACGGGCTGAAGCTCGACACCGAGAAGGACGAGAACAAGGTGCTTGCCGCCGTCGTGGACATGCTGTCCGACGTGGCGGAGACGGTCTCCGACCTTGAGGATGTGGTGGACACCATTTCCGACGAGCTAGACTGCATCGAAGAGGATCTCGACAACATCGACGATTATCTGATGGATGACGAGGACTATGACGACGAGGACGATTACGAGGACGCAGACGAAGCGGACGACGAATATGATTTCGGCGACGAGACGCTTTACGAGGTCAAGTGCCCGACCTGCGGTGAAGTGATCACCATTGACGAGGAAATGCTCGACGAGGGCTCGACGACCTGCCCGAACTGCGGCGAGGAGCTGGAGTTCGACATGGAAGAAGAGGAAGAGGACGAAGTGCCGTTCACCTTTTCTTCGATCTTGGCCAGCGTCTTCGCGCCCGCAATGCCGTCGGCGGAGAGGCCGTTCTTCCGCTGGAAATTCATGACCGCGGCCTCGGTGATGCTGCCGTAGTGGCCGCTGATCGTGCCGGTATACAGCCCGAGTTTGGTCAGATTCTGCTGGAGCTTGAGAACCTCGTCGCTGCGCGTGCCGTAGCGGAGAATGGCGCTGCCCGACACGGAGGAAGAGGACGAAGACGCGGAAGAGGACGAGGAGGTGGAATACTTGGCGTTGGTGATGCCGATGACCTCACCGTAGAGGTTAAAGAGCGCACCGCCGGAGTTGCCGGAGTTGATGGCGCAGTCCGTCTGAATGAGGTCCATGGTCAGGGAATTGGAGAGGGTGACCTCCCGGTCCTTGGCGCTGACAAGACCCGCGGTGAGGGAGAAGGTCAGCTCGCCCAGAGGGTTGCCGATGGCGACCACGCTGTCGCCCACGTTCAGGTTGTCGGAGTCGCCCAGAACCACCGGGGACAGCCCCTCGGCGTCCACCTTCAGGACGGCCACGTCGTTGCTTTCGTCGTAGCCGATGAGGGTCGCGTCATAGGTGTCGCCGTTGTACATGGCTACGGTGATGCTGTTGGAGTTTTCCACCACGTGATAGTTGGTCAGGATATAGCCGTCCTCCGTGAGGATGAAGCCGGAACCGGCCGCGGCGGAGGTGGTCTGGAAGCCCCAGTAGTTGGTGGTGATGGAGGTGGTGATGCCGACGGTGGAATTGACGTTGGCGGCGTAAACCTCCGCGGCGGTCATCTCCTTGCCGGTGTCCACGGTGACGGTGTTCAGGACGCTGCTTTCCCGGATGCCCTGAAGCATGGCAGTCTCATTTTTGCTTGCCGTTCCGGTCTGGCCGCGGCTGCTTTCATACCAGATGACGCCGCCCGCGCCCAGAGCGCCGCCCAGCAGGGCGAACACCAGCGCCAGCGCGCAGATACGAAGCCCCATGCGGTTTTTCTTTTCCCGCTTCTTCGGCGTGGGGGGCGTGTAAACGGGAATTTCCTGAGAAGGGGTTTCGTAAGGGTTATTGCAATTGTTGGAATCGTAGAATTGTTCATCCATAATGGTTTGCTTCCTTTCATGTTTCATTGCCCACAGAATAGCACTTGATCCTGAATAGAATCTGAAAAAATCGGTAGGAGGTTGTAAAAGAACTGTTAACAAACAGGATTTCAGTTCCAATTCAGGATTATCTGGTATTATAATGAAAACGGAATTTATGGAGGCATGTAATATGAAAATTCTGGTAATCGAAGACGAAAAGCTGCTGGCCGATTCCATCAAGACCCTTCTGGAAGGGAAGGGCTTTGAGGTGGAGGTGGCCTACGACGGCGAGACCGGCGCGGAATATGCCGAGCTGGGAATTTACGATCTGCTGATTCTGGACGTGATGATGCCCAAAATGGACGGCTATCAGGTCGCCCGGGAGGTGCGCGCCAAGCGCTGCACCACGTCCATCCTCATGCTGACGGCAAAGTCCGCCGTGGAAGACCGGATCTACGGCCTGAATTCCGGCGCGGACTATTATCTGACCAAGCCCTTCGACACCCGGGAGCTGCTGGCCTGCATCAACGCCCTTCTGCGCCGTCAGGGCAAGCAGGTGGACGAGCTGGTGTTCGGCAATACTTCCCTTGACTTAGACACCTGTACACTGGTCTGCGGCGGGAAAAGTGTGCGGCTGTCCGCCCGGGAGTTTGACGTGATGCGGTTTCTGCTTCAGGCACAGGATCGGATACTGTCGAAGGAAATGATCCTCGCCCGGGTGTGGGGCTACGATTCCAACGCAGTGGAAAACCATGTGGAGGTCTATGTGGGCTTCCTGAGAAAGAAGCTCAGCGCCATCAATTCCAATGTGCGCATTGAGGCCGTCCGGCGTCTGGGGTATCGTCTGGAGGTGGCGGAAGGATGATTCGCCGACTGAGAGTCAAATTCATCTGCATCAATATGGCCATCGTCACCGTTATGATGCTGGCGATTCTCGGTATGCTGCTCCACTTTACCCGCAATGATCTGGAACAGCAGAGCATCCGGGTGATGCAGAGCGTCATGGAGGATCACGCCTATCCCAGCCGTCCGGGGGAATTTCCCAGACAGGCGAAGCTTCCCTATTTCTATGTAAGTGTCAACACCATGGGCGAGCTGTCCGCCAGCTTTGGCGGCTACTATGACCTGACGAACACGGAGGCCATTCAGCAGATCATCACCCTGGCGCTGAATTCCGGCGAGGATACCGGCATCCTGAAGGACTACAGCCTGCGCTTTCAGAAGCGCACCACGCCCTTCGGGCAGACCATCGTCTTTGTGGACATGTCCAGCGAGCTTGCCACCATGCGCAGCCTGACGAATACCTGCATCGGCATCGGCGTGCTGAGCTTCGCCGTATTTCTGGGGCTGTCCTTCCTGCTGGCCAGATGGGCGGTGAAGCCGGTGGAGACGGCGTGGAACCAGCAGCGACAGTTCGTGGCGGATGCTTCCCACGAGCTGAAAACACCCCTGACGGTGATTCTGACCAACGCGGAGCTTTTGCAGGAGCCGGAGTATGACGAACAGGCGCGCAGCCGGTTCGTGGACAGCATCATGACCATGTCCCACCAGATGCGGGGACTGGTGGAAAGTCTGCTGGAGCTGGCGCGGGTGGATAACGGCGGGCAGAACATGGTTTTTTCCCGCCTGAATTTCAGCGAGCTGGTGAGCGACGCCCTGCTGCCCTTTGAGCCGGTGTATTTTGAGAAGGGGCTGACGCTGGAAAGCAATGTGGAGGAAAACCTCTTTGTCAAGGGCAGCCAGCAGCACCTGAAACAGGTGGCGGACATTCTGCTGGACAACGCATCCAAGTACGCTTCCGCCGATTCTACGGTGCGGGTCACCCTCCGGCGGCAGGGGAGCCACTGCCTGCTTTCCGTGGCAAGCGCAGGGGATGCGATATCCAAAGAGGATCTGAAGAATATTTTCAAGCGGTTTTACCGCATGGACAAGGCCAGAAGCATGAACCACAGCTATGGTCTGGGTCTGTCCATCGCGGACAGCATCGTTTCCAAACACGGCGGAAAGATCTGGGCGGAAAGCGCGGACGGGGTCAATACCTTCTTTGTCCAGCTGCCCACGGCATAAATATCCGGGACGGCACCGCCGCCCCGGCTTCGTTTATTCACAGACACGTAACAATTTTTTAAGAGTCCTTTCAGCTTCCGGTACTATAATCGGGTGTGAGTATGGGCAGTGCCCACCGGATGAAGCTCATCAATAGAAGGAGGAACCGCGTTGATTGAAGTAAAGCATCTGACCAAGCGCTACGGCAGTCATACTGCCGTGTCCGACCTGTCCTTCACCGTGGAGAAGGGGCAGATCTACGGCTTTCTTGGGCCGAACGGCGCCGGAAAATCCACGACCATGAACATTATGACGGGTTGCCTTGCCGCGACCTCCGGCGAGGTGGTCATCGGCGGCTACGACATCTTTCAGGATGCCGCTCAGGCAAAAAAACTCATTGGGTACCTGCCCGAGCAGCCGCCGCTGTATCTGGACAGGACGCCCCGGGAATATCTGCGCTTCGTGGCGCGGGCAAAGGGCATCCCAGAGAAGCGCATTCCCGGGGAGCTGGACAGGGTCATGACCGTCACCGGCACACTGGATGTTGCCGACCGGCTGATGAAGAATCTGTCCAAAGGCTACCGCCAGCGGGTGGGCATCGCGCAGGCGGTGCTGGGCGACCCGGAGGTCATCATTCTGGACGAGCCTACCGTGGGGCTTGACCCCCGGCAGATCACGGAGATACGGGAACTGATCCGCCAGCTGGGGAAGGAGCACACCGTCATTCTTTCCAGTCACATTCTGTCGGAGGTGCAGCAGGTCTGCACCACCATTTTGATCCTGTCCAAAGGCAAGCTGGTGGCCTGCGACACTCCGGAAAATCTGGAACGGCTGTTCGCGGGAAAGAGCACTGTGGAGCTGACTGTGGAGGCGGCGGAGAAAGAAATCCCCGGCATTCTCTCCGGCGTTTCCCACATTGTGAACCGGACGGCAAGACGTCGGCAGGACGGTGCCTGCGACGTGACGCTGGAGCTGGACATCCCGGCGGAAAATGAAGTTTGTCGGGAGATTTTCTTCGCATTCAGCAAGGCGGGCAAGGCCATCCTGCGCATGACCGCCGGGAAGGCGAGCCTTGAGGACATTTTCATGGAGTTGACCGATTCCGGGAAGGGGGAGGGAGCCAAATGAGAGCGGTATTCCGGCACGAGTTGTCTTCGTATTTTACGGGGGTGACGGGGTACGTGTTCAGCGCGTTTCTGCTGTTGTTCACGGGCATTTACACCATGGTCTACAATTTGCAGTCCGCCTCCGTGCATTTTGAATACGTGCTGGGGAGCATGAGCTTCGTATTCCTGATCATCGTCCCCATTCTCACCATGCGGGTGCTGGCGGAGGAGCGGCGGCAGAAGACCGACCAGCTGCTCTATTCTCTGCCCCTGACCATGACGCAGGTGGTGCTGGGCAAATTTGCCGCCATGCTGGTGGTGTTTGCCGCGCCCATGGCGGTCATCTGCCTGTATCCGGTGGTGCTGTCCGCCTACGGCAATGTGTATCTGCCCGCGGCCTACGGCGCTATTGTGGGATTCTTCTTTTTAGGAATGGCGCTGCTGGCCATCGGCATGTATATTTCCTCCGTGACGGAAAGTCAGGCCGTGGCGGCGGGGCTGTGCTTCGTGGTGATGCTGGTCAACTATTTCCTGTCCGATCTGGCGGGGTTCGCGTCCTCCACGGCCTATTCGTCCCTCGCGGCGCTGGCGCTGACGGCGCTGATCGCCTGCGGCATTGTGTACCTGATGACGAAAAACGGCTTCGTGTCTCTGATCCTGGCGGCGGTGCTGGAAGCGGGACTCATCGAGGGCTATCTTTGGGATTCCAGCCGGTTCGAGGGGCTGTTTCCTCAGATTATCTCCCAGCTGAGTCTGTTTGCCCGGTTTTATACCATCGTCAACGGCGTGTTCGACGTGACCGCCATTGTGTATTACCTGTCGGTGACGGGATTTTTCCTGTTTTTGAGCGTGCAGTCTCTGGAGAAGCGGAGGTGGAGTGAATGAAAAAGCCCAATTTCAGCTGGAAGCGGGTGGCGGATTCCTTCTCCACCCGGTCGTTCCGGGCCGGCGGCTACACCGTGGCCGCGGCGGCCATTGTGCTGGCCATCGCCGTGATGGTCAATGTGTTCGCCGCCGCCCTCCCGGCAAGTGTGACAAAATTCGACACCACGGCCAATCAGCTGTTCACCCTGTCGGAGCAGACGGAAAAGCTGGTGGGCGGCCTGACGGACGAGGTAACGGTGTACTGGATCGTCCGCAGCGGGCGGGAGGAAAGTTACCTGGAATCCCTGCTGAGCCGCTACCAGTCCCTCAGCGACAAGATCCGCGTGGTGAAGAAGGACCCGGACGTGTTCCCCACCTTCACCCAGCAGTATACCGACAGCTTCACGGAAAACAGCCTGATCGTGGAGGCCGGGGAGCGGTACCGGTACGTGGACTATAACGACATTTTCGTGATGGACTACACCAGCTATTACTACTATGGTACGGAAAACTGGAGCTTCTGCGGAGAAAGCGAGCTGACCAGTGCCATTGACTACGTGGTGAGCGAGAATCTCCCCAAGGTGTACCTGCTCACCGGCCACGGGGAAAGCAGCCTGAGCGACAGCTTTGCTTCGGCCGTGAAGCAGCAGAACATCGAGACGGCAGAGCTGTCCCTGCTGACGCTGGAATCCGTCCCCGCAGACGCGGACTGCATTCTCATCAACGCCCCCCAGAGCGACATTTCCTTAGACGAGCAGAGCAAGCTGCGGGAATATCTGGTCAACGGCGGCAATCTGTTTCTCATCACCGACCCGCCGAAAAACGAAAAGCTTTCCAATCTGGAAGCACTGATGGCCGATTACGGTGTCAGCACTGTGGACGGCATCGTGGTGGAGAGCGACCAGAGCCATTATGTCTGGGGCACGCCCTATTTCCTGCTGCCGGACATTGCGTCCCACGCCATCACCACGCCCCTGACCGACGGCGGCTACCGTGTGCTGCTGCCCATTTCTCAGGGTCTGACGGTGGCGGATGACCTGCGGGACACGCTGTCCGTTACCAAACTGCTGACCACGTCCTCTTCCGCCTTTGCCAAGGCGGCGGGGTATGACCTGACCACCTACGAAAAGGAGGAGGGGGACGTAAACGGCCCCTTCGCTCTGGCGGTCGCCATCAGCGACACCGTGGACGACGGCATTACCAGCGACATTGTGTGGGTATCCTCCGCGGCGCTGGTGGACGACCAGACCAACACCCAGGTCTCCGGCGGCAATCAGGACTTCTTCCTGAATGCGCTGGGATACCTGTGTCAGGCGGAGCAGAGCAGTCTGTCCATCCACGCAAAATCCCTGAGCAGTGACACGCTGACCATGGACAGCGCGGCGGTATCTGCCCTCACCGTTGCGGTGGTGGGTGTGATTCCTGCGGCAGTCATCACGCTGGGCATTGTCATCTGGATAAGGAGGAAGCGCAGATGAAAAACGGAAAAAAGCTGCTGCTTCTGCTGCTGGTTCTGGCGGTGCTGGTGGGCGCGACCGCAATAGTGGGAACCATCAGCAAAAATGCCGCCGATCAGGAGGACGAAACGCAGACAGTGTTTTCTCTCGACCCGGAAAACGTGACGAACCTCGGCTGGGACTACAGCGAAAAGGTCTCCTTCACCGCCGGGGAAGACGGCTGGGTGTGCGATCAGGACGGGGCGTTCCCCGTGGACGAAACCTGTCTTGACAAGATGCTGGAAGTCCTCACGGATGTGGAATCCACCAAAACCATTGAAAACCCGGAGAATTTAGACCAGTACGGTCTGGAGATCCCTGTGTGCGTCATCACGGTGGAGGATGGCCAGAGCCACACACTTTCCATTGGGCTGGAAACCGCCGTGGGCGGCCAGCGGTACTTTTCCAACGGCGACGGGAACGTCTATCTGGTGGACAAAGACATTATCGAAAATTTCCAATATGGCCTGTATGATGTCCTGAAGCACCAGACCCTGCCGGAAGTCGCCCAGCTTACCGGCATAAAAGTGGAGCTTCCGGACGGCGGTTATGAAATTACCCGTCAGGAGAACAGCGGTCTTGCCTATTCCGACGATTACGTCTGGTTCATGGACGGCAGGGCGCTGGATAACGACCTGACCCAGACGCTTCTCGATATGGTGACGAACCTGAACCTGAGCGAGTGCGTGGACTACAACGCATCCGACCTGTCCCTGTACGGCCTGGATGCCCCGGCGGTGACGGCGACGGTTCTGGACGGGGGCAAGGCAGCTTATACGCTGGAGATCAGCGCCTCGGAGGGCGGCGAGTGCTACGTGCGCCTGAGCGATTCCAAGATGATCTACCAGCGGGACGCCGCTCTCAGCGATACCCTGCGCTACACCACCTACGCCGATTTACAGCCCGACGACGTGATTCTGATGGACTGGGATACGGTGCAGAGCGTCGCCGTCACGGTGGACGGTGGGGAATCCGTGCTGACGAGAACCACCGAAGAGAAGACGGATGATCAAGGCACCGTCACGGAGGAAACGGTCTGGAAGCTGGATGGGCAGGAAGTGAAGTTCGCTCCCGTCCTGAACAGCCTGTCTAATATGACCTCCAGCGGCTATGCCACCGGCATCACCCCGGAGGGAGAACCGGAGATCACCTTCCGTATCCTGAGAGACCGGGAGAATTTCTCCGAAGTAACCCTGTGCTTCTACGCCTACAATTCCACCTCCTGTCTGGTGACACTGGACGGCGTGTCCACCGTCACCGTCAAGCGGGAGACCGCGGCGGAGCTGGTTTCGTCGGTTGAGAAATTGCTGAAATAAAAGTGGCCGGGAACAGGGCAAAACCTGTTCCCGGCTTCTTGTGTACATGATTGGATGGAAAATCTTTTTACGTCTCCCCAGTGCTAGGCCGGCAGCTTCCGGTAGCAGCGGAAAAAGTACCAGTTTTCAAAGGCGGCGGTGATCGACCAGGAGAAAATGTAAACGAGATACAGCGACGGAATGGTCTTGAACCATGCGAACACGGTCAGAACCCAGATGATCCGGAAAATACAGGAACCGGAAATGACGATAATCATGGGCACAAGGCTCTTTCCCAGCCCCCGGCAGCCGGCGATGGCATTGTCCATGAAGGCGGAGACGCAGTAGGAGAAGCCCATGATGGTCAGCCGCTTCATGCCCGCCTCGATGACGGCGGCGTCGGTGGTGAACAGCGTCAGAAACGTCGGGCCGAAGGCCACCAGAGAGAAGCCCAGAATGGCGCCCGCGCCGAAGGAATACCCCAGGCAGATCAGGTAGCTGCGCCGGATCTCCCTGCGCCGTCCGGCGCCGTAGTTCAGGCCGATGAAGCTGCTGCACGCGGTGTAGAAGGCTGCCATGACGTCGTAAACCAGGCCGTCGGCATTGGCGGCGGCGGAATTGCCTGCCACCATAACGGTGTCAAAGCTGTTGACGCCCGCCTGAATGAACATATTGGCAATGTAGAAAATGGCGTTTTGCAGGCCCGCGGGAATGCCCAGCGTCAGAATCTCCCGGCAATTTTTCCGGTGCAGGCGTAATAGTTTTGGGGAAAGACCGTAGGCTTCCCGGCTCCGGAATAGCGCGGCCGTGAGGAAAATGGCGGAGAGGTACTGGGAAATAATGCTGGCGATGGCAACGCCGGCCACGTCCAGATCGCACACAATGACAAACACCAGATTCAGCACCACATTGACGATGCCGGAAAACAGAAGGTAGTACAGCGGCTTTTTGGTGTTGCCGATGGCGCTGTACACGGCGTTTCCGAAGTTATACAGGGCGAGGGCGGGCATACCGCAGAAGTAGATCTGCATGTAAAGCGTGGCCTTGTCCAGCAGCTCCGGCTTGGTGTTCAGCAGCCGCAGCAGCGGCCGGGAGCCGAAGAAGCCGAAAATCAGCAGCAGAATGCCGCAGATCAGACAGATGATGGCCGAGGAATGGACAGTCCTTTGCAGCTCCTGTCGATCTCTGGCGCCGTAATACCGGGCGACCAGCGCATTGATGCCGCCGCCGACACCGATGAGAATACCGGTAAACAGCGTTACGGCGGTGGCGGTGGAGCCGACGGCCGCCATGGACAGCGAGCCGGCAAACCGGCCGATGACGGCGATATCCGCCATATTAAACAGAACCTGAAGCACATTGGAGGCCATCAGCGGCAAGCTGAAAAGCAGAATTTGCCGGGGAAGCCGCTCCGACGTGCCGGGGGCGATTTTGGATTTCATGGAATTCACCTTTCTATGTAAGCAAACAGCATCCCCAACTTTTTGGGGGAAAAGCGGAGCCATTGTAGCACATCCTGGGGATGAATGCAATGCTTCCCGCCGCCTTTTGAAAAAAGAAAATTTCCTGCAAAAAATTGTTGATTTTCCACAGGACAGGGATTATAATTTCAGCGAAAACGTTGATTTTCCGGGGCTTCCTCCGAAGGGTCGGCGGGTTTTCAGGGACATATTGAAGCAAGGAGCCAAAGGAAATGAAAAGATACGCAGGTGTACTGCTGCCCGTTACCAGCTTGCCGTCCAAATACGGCATCGGCTGTTTTGACCAGGCGGCCTATGATTTCGTGGACTGGCTGCAAAAGGCCGGTCAGCGCTACTGGCAGATTCTGCCTCTGGGGGCTACCAGCTATGGCAGCTCCGACGATTCTCCTTATCAGGCGTATTCCGCCTTTGCGGGAAACCCTTATCTCATCAGTCTGGACGCGCTGGTGGAGGAGGGCGTGCTGACCCGGGAGGAATGCGACGGCGTGAGCTTCGGAGACAACCCCGCCAAGGTGGACTTTGACAAGCTCCATGAGCACCGCTTTGCCCTGCTGCACAAGGCCTATGAGCGCAGCGGCATCAGCGCCAACCCGGACTACCAGAACTTTGTCCGGGACAACGGCTGGTGGCTGAACGACTACGCCCTGTTCATGGCGCTGAAGACCTTTTTCCACGACCAGCCTTTCCGCGCATGGCCGGAGGACATCCGGATGCACTGGGGCTTTGCGTTGGAGCATTACAACCGGGAGCTGTACTTTGACATAGAGTTCCAGAAGTACATGCAGTTCAAATTCAACCAGCAGTGGAGCCGCCTGAAGGCCTACGCCAACGGCAAGCATATCCAGATCGTGGGGGACATTCCCATCTACGTTTCCCCCGACGGCGCGGACGTCTGGGCACACCCGGAGCTGTTCCAGCTGGACGCGCACAATGCCCCCACCGCCATTGCGGGCTGCCCGCCGGACGCCTTTGCCGAGGACGGTCAGGCCTGGGGGAATCCCCTGTACAACTGGAATTTTCACCGCGGCACGGACTTTGCCTGGTGGGTCAGCCGGATGTGGTACAGCTTCAAGCTCTACGACGTGGTGCGCATTGACCACTTCCGGGGCTTTGACGAATATTTCTCCATCCCCGCGGACGCAAAAACCGCCAGAGACGGGCATTGGGAGAAGGGCCCCGGCATGGAGCTGTTCAACTCCATCCGCCGTCACTTGGGGAACGTCAGCGTCATCGCCGAGGATCTGGGACTCATGACCGACGGCGTCCGCGCTCTGGTGCGGGACAGCGGTTATCCCAATATGAAGGTGCTGCAATTCGCCGTTGACCCGGCGGACGTGGGCGCGGCGAACGACTATTGGCCCCACAATTACAATTCCAACTGTGTGGTCTACACCGGCACCCACGACAACGAGACGCTGGCCGGTTGGTACGCGGGCCTCAGCATCGAAGCAAAGACGCAGGTTCGGAACTACCTGAGCGATTACTACACCCCGGATGACCGGATGTACAAGGTTCTCATCAATCTGGCCATGACTGCGGTGGCGAAGGACTGCATCATCCCCATTCAGGATCATCTGGGACTGGGCAACGAAGCCCGGATGAACCAGCCCGGCACCGTCGGCTTCAACTGGCGCTGGCGCCTGCTGCCGGGGCAGCTCACCGACGCTCTGGCGCAGGAGCTTCTGGCAATGGCAAAGCGCACCGCCCGCGCCAACTGGGACACCCTTCCCAAGAAGAAGGACACCGACGCGGACAAAACGGAAAAATGACAAAAAACCGGCTCAGCTGCTTAGCAGCTGGGCCGGTTTTGGCGACGCGGGTCTATAAGCCGGGTTCTGTCTTGACAGCCATCTATCTAGTCCCGGGGTTGCTCCCGGGATCAAGCCGCCTCCTCGGAACGGTCGGGCAGACCATGTGTTCCTCCACGGCGTTGCTCCGGATAGAGTTTACATCGTAAAACCTGTGTTTCCACAGGCCGGGTGGGCTCTTACCCCACCTTTTCACCCTTACGTTCTGCACCCTGAGGACGCGGAACGCGGTATCTCTCTGTTGCACTTGTCCTGAGATCACTCTCGGCGGGCGTTACCCGTTATCCTTGCCCTGTGGAGCCCGGACTTTCCTCATCCGCTGCCTTTCGGCATGCGTCCGCGGCTGTCCGACCCGGTCGTGAAAACATTGTACCCCATCGGGAACGAATTGTCAAATACCTTGCAAATTCTTTTCGGATATTGCCGTTACACGGAAGCACTCTCCGCTGCCAGCGCCTCGCCGACCTCCTCCGGCACGGTATTCCACTCGCCTTTCCTGTAGAACAGAATGGAAATGACCGTCGCCACCGTCCAGCCGATGGGCCATGCGCACCAGATGCCTGTGGAGGCCAGCACCGTCCCCGACAGGACGAAGGCCAACACCACCCGCAGGATCAGGTCGGTAAAGGTCGCAGTCATGAACTGCCGCATTTTCCCCGTTCCCCGGAGAATGCCGTCCGCCACCAGCTTGGCGGAGACCACAAAGTAGAAGGGGGACAGTATCCACAAAAACCGCATTCCGCTGCCCAGCGCGGCCTCCGTGGCGTCTTCCATAAAGAAGTTCATCAGCGCCCGGCCGCAGGTGCAGTACAGCGCCACCAGCGGCAGGCAAATCAGCCACACCATTTTCAGCGCCGCCCGGAAGCCTTCCTGAATTCGTGTCAGCTTGCCCGCACCCAGATTCTGGGCGGCATAATTGGAAATGCCGTTACCGATGGTGGTAAACGAAGTGATGACCAGATTGTTCAGCTTCACCGAAGCGGAATAGCCCGCCATAATGTCCGTGCCGAAGCGGTTGATGACGCTCTGAATCAGGATATTGCCCACGGAGATGAAGCTCTGCTGCAAAACGCTGGGGATGGCGATGACCACGAACCGTCCCAGCAGATCGCCGGAAAACAGCACAGGCTTCCCCTGGCTGGGAAGCTGCTTCAAGCGGCGAATGACCACGGCCACCGCCAGCACGCAACTGATACCCTGACACAGGAACGTTGCCCACGCCACGCCCGCCACGCCCATCTTGAAGGCCGTAACGAACAGAATATCCACGGCAATGTTGCTCAAGGAAGACGCCGCCAGAAAGATAAAGGGCGTCTTGCTGTCGCCAAGGGCGGAGAAAACGCCCGTGGCAATGTTATAGAAGAATACGAAGGGCAGACCCCAGACGTAGATATCCAGATACAGCGCCGAGTCGGCGAACACCTCCTCAGGGGTGTTGATCAGCGTCAGCAGACCGTCGCAGCCGAGGATGCCCACCAGCATCAGCAGCAGGCACACCAGACCGCTGGACAGCGCGGCGGTGAATACGGCGGTCTTTACGTCGCCGTATTCCCTCGCACCGAAAAGCTGGGACACCAGCACGGAGCACCCGATGTTGCAGCCGAAGGCGAAGGCAATGAAGATCAGGGTGATCTCATAGCTGTTGCCCACGGCGGCGAGGGCGTTCTGGCCGATAAATTTACCCGCGACCCAGCTGTCGGCGATGTTGTAAAGCTGCTGGAACACAATGCTGCCGAACAGGGGCAGGCAGAATTTCCAGAGAACCGTTGACGGATTCCCAACCGTTAGATCCTTATTCATGATGACCTTCCTTCCCGTGGAATCAGACGGCATTGCCATGAGCGGTACACATGCTCAGCGTCATCCGCAATTCCACGATAAACCCTATGGAAACTCTGAACAAATCGCCTTCGGCTGAGCAGCGGATCTTTTTCCCCAGCTGTGCGGTATTAAAAG
>ERZ772882.2906-NODE-2906-length-14527-cov-10.538557_pt1 | contig 14527 bp, 14 predicted proteins | sample MGYA00580576_ERZ772882 | MGnify/ENA primary metagenome ERZ772882 (study PRJEB29015, sample SAMEA2737658) | human gut metagenome | biome: human gut; feature: human-associated habitat; material: faeces | place: China | collected 2012 ... | reverse complement strand
TTTATACAGCCCACTTGATCTCTGCAGAGTCCTCGGTGACCTCTATCCGCTCGATGAACTGTGCGGCAACGATCTTCTTTTCTTCAAAGCTCAGTTCGGAAAAAAAGAGCTTACAGCTCCTTTTGTAGGCATTGATCCCTCGCATAATGTCTACAAAGTCCGTCATGTGCGACCACGATTATCTCATTTAGTACGCGGTGGTCATGGTGCCGTCGACGCGGATGACCCGACCGGAGATCACGCTGTTCGTGGGAGAGACGATGAACACCACGGAGCGAGCATACTCGTCCGCCGTCTGGTAGGCCGCCTTATAAACACTCCCCGCACGCCCGCGCGTGCTCCCGCAGCTCCTGCGGGTCCTTTTTGTGGTAGCCGTGACGGCGCCCCACGCAAAACAGCTCCCGGCCGCCGAGCTGCTCCGCGGCGGTCAACTCGCCGCTCGCCACGCGGATCACCAGTTCCAGCAGCTTTTCACCCACTTCCTCGACGCTCGCGCCCTTGGAAATGATGTCGCTCGCGTCGAAGTCAAAGCATTCCGTCATGGCCGCGTAGGTCTTATAGTTGCCCGTGATCTTGATGACCGGCGCAAGGGGGTGTCCGGTCGCGTGACCGCGCCCCGTGGTGAAGGCGACGATCTGGCTGCCGCAGCCAATCATGCCGGTCACGACCTCGCCGTCCTGACTTTCGTAGTCCATCAGGAACAGACCGTGCTTGCCGTTCTCCGGCGGGAGCGCATACTGCAACACGTCCTGGAACGGCGCCGTGCCGGACTTGTGCACGCCGCCCAGCGCCTTTTCCACCACGCTGCTCACGCCGCCGGCGAAGTTGCCCGGGCTGATGAGCTGGTTCCGGTTCTCCGGAAGGCTGAAATCCAAACCGCCGCGCAGGACGTCCTCGATCTCGTAGATCGCGTCGTAGATCTTCTCGGCCACCTCTGGGCTGACCGCGCGCTTGGCCAGATATTTTTCCGTTCCCAGCAGCTCGTTGAGCTCGCTGAGGATCGCGCTGCCGCCTTCGGCGACGACCTTGTCCACCATGCTGCCGACAGCTGGGTTCGCGGCCAGTCCGCTCGTGGCGTCCGTGCCGCCGCACTTCGTCGCCACCATCAGCTCGCGCAGCGCGCAGGGCACACGCTTCTGCCCGGCAAGCTCCGCGGCGAACTGCCGGCCGACCGCGACCGCGCGCTCGACGGTCTTGGTCACACCGCCCTCCTCCTGGATCACGAACTTCGCCACCGGCTTCCCCGTCGCCTTCACGGCGTCGTAGAGCTCCTGCGGATTAAATCGCTCGCAGCCGAGACCGATCACGATCACCGCACCTGCGTTTGGATGACAGCCCATCGCCTTGAGCGTGCGGGCCGTCAGCTCCAAATCGAGTCCGACCTGCGAGCAGCCCACGCAGTGCGGCATAGCGACAGCCCCAGGAATCTGTGCCGCGATTTTCTCCGCCGTGGTATTGGCACAGAAAACGGAGGGCAGAATGATGAGATAATTTCTCGTACCTACCGAGCCATCCGGTCGGCGGTAACCCATAAATGTATGTCCCACTACGCTTTTCCTCATTTCTTACCGCGGTCGCATCCCATATTATGGTTGTGGATCCATGTCCCCTTGGGCGCATCGGCAAGCATATAGCCGATCTCCTCGCCATATTTGATCACGGGGTCTCCCGCCTTTAGATCCTTAATGCATACCTTATGTGCGAATTCAACATCCTCCAGCAAAATAATCTCTTCTCCGGACGGTGTTTTTACCGTATCGCCCTTGTTCGCGTCCTCCAGCACACAGACAACGGAGTCTGCCGGGTTGATCATCAAACTTCTTCTAAGCATGGATTTTCCTCGCTTGTTTCCTTTTACTGCTTTTGGCTGAGAATATCGTATGATTTTCTCAAAAAATGTCAACTTTTTTCTCAGCAGATCCCCATCGTACCGAGAAGGATCGCCAAGATCGCGCCGGTCATGGTGATTACGATGTTCACAACCGCAACGTCCTTATAGGAATCCTTGTGCGTCACGCCGCAGACCGCGAACATCGTCATAACCGCGCCGCACCACGGCATGGAGTCGAGACCGTTTGCGGAGATGGACGCCACGCGGTGCAGGATTTCAGGGTTGATGCCGGTGGCCAGCAGGCGCTCGGATAGCGTGGTCAGCGCGATCGACAGACCGCCAGAGGCGGAGCCGGTGACGCCGGCGAGAATGTTGATCGAGATGAATTCGTAGATCAGTCCGTTCCCCTGCGCCAGCTTATCGACCGCGTCGGTGATGATGCTGAACGCGGGAGAGGCCTTCACGACCGCGCCGAGGCCGACCGTCAGAGACGTGTTCATAATTGCCGCTGTTGAGTTCAGCGCACCCTGGTTGACCGTCTCCATAAACACGCCTTTCAGGCTGCCGAAGTAAAGCACGATCGACACGACAATGCCGAGCAGAAGGCAGACCATCGTGTTCCACTTCAGGAAGATGATGCTGCACACAACGACCAGAAGCGGCAGCAGCGAGACCGCGATGTGCGGAAGCTCACGGTTCTTGTTGGCCTCCATGATCGCAAGATCCTTTTCGTTTGGCACAAAATGCTCCAGATTGGCCTTGGCCTGCTTCGCGCGCCAATTCATATAAAGAATGCTGACGATCAGAATATACGCCGATACGATTAGACCGAGAACTGGAGCTGCGGTCGGCGTCGTGCCGAAATAGGTCGTTGGGAGAACGTTCTGGTTCTGCGGGGAGCCGGGTAAGGCCATCGCGGTGTAGCTGAACGCGCCGGTGGCAATGCAGCCGGGAAGCAGGCGCTTCGGCAGGTCGGCATCCTGAAACAGGCTCACAGCGAACGGATACATCACGAACACGACTACGAACAGGCTGATGCCGCCGTAGGTCATCAGGCTCGTCGCCAGGATAACGGCAATGCACGCATTTCCCGCACCGATCAGCTTCGTGACCGAGTGCGCGATAGACGCGGCCGCACCGGAAGTCTCCATGATCTTTCCAAATAGTGCGCCGAGCATAAATAGCCCGAACCACTGCGCCAGATAGTTGCCAGTACCGGGCAAGAAGCTCTCCGTGATGGCGTTGAGCGGTCCCATGCCGGAGGTCAACGCGATGATGATTGCACACAGCGGGGCGGAAATGTAAACGCTCCACCCCTTCATGCACATATAGCCCAAAAGGACAAAGGCCGCAAGAATGCCTAAAAGCATAACGGTACTACTCATGATTTTCTCTCCTTATTTTTATGTTTTCAGAAACGCCGCCTTTACGTGCAGACCAGATGATATACGCCGTTGTTCCCATCCTTGCAGCCTCGCGGCAGCATCACGTCAAGTGTCAGCTCGCACTCGGGGATCACCTTGCCGTCCCGGATCAGCAGATAGCCGTCGTGGCCGGGAAGTACCTTATACGCCATATTCTTGATGCGGCGAATGCTGTTTGTGCTGGCCTCCTGATCCACATACTGGTCGGAAAATTCCAGCTCCAGCTCGCTGCGGTTCTTCACGGAGTCGCCGGCCATGACCAGCGTTCCCTCAGGCGTGTCGATTGCCAGCGCCATCTGGCCCGGCGTGTGTCCGGGGACCCAGAGTGCGCGCATTCCAGGCAGGACTTCCTCGTTGTCCTCCACGAAGCGGAGCTTCCGCTCGCGCCGGAGGTAGAGAATGCTCTCGAGCGGCGTCCACTCGTCCTTTTCCGTCGTAGCGTATTCCCACTCTCTGCGCCCACAGACGATCTCCGCGTTCGGGAAATAGGCCACATTGTTCAGGTGGTCATAGTGCAGGTGGCTCAGGAAGATCATATCGACCTCCTCCGGCTGCACCTGTAGCTCTGCAAGGGAGCGCTGCAAAATCTTAATGATCCCGTGCGCGCCTGTGTCAAACAAAAGGGTATGTTCCTCCGTGCGGATCAAAGCGCAAGTGCTCAGGCCTAAAGCGCCGGCGCTCGACTTTCCGGGAAATACCTTTGTCAACAAATCAATCTTCATTTTCCCACTCCTTTTTTGCAGTTTCAACAAACAGGGCCCCTTGGGTAATGCGATTATAGCGCAGGTGGGAAAAAGCTGACAAGTAGCCGCGCCTGAAAAACTGTTTTATTTTGAAACGTTTTTTCGATATGGCTTGATTTTTTGTGTGCTTAACGGTATTATAAAGAAAAGTGTTTTATTTTCAAACACTCGGAGGTGTCGTATGTATCCTGTCCGCATTTTAGGTATTGCACCCTACCCCGGCCTCGAGCGCATCATGCAGCAGCTCGCCGCGCAAAGGCCGGAAATCCAGCTGATCACAAGGATCGGCAATCTGCGCAACTGGCAGGACGCGCTGAACAGCGTCCCCGCCTCCTCGTATGACGTGATCATCTCACGCGGCGGCACGGCGCGTATGCTCGCGCGCTTCGCCCGCACGCCCGTCATCGAGATCACCACGTCCGTTTACGATATGCTCTGCTCCCTGCGCAACGCGCAGGGGTACACCGGCAAGATCGCCGTCGTCGGTCACTCCAACATCACTGAGCGTGCCCGGCAACTCGCGGAGATCATGCAGTACGACATCGTCGTCCGTCCGATTCGCGACAACGCAGACCTGCATCAGGCGATCCTGCAGCTCAAACAGGAGGGTTGTAACCTGATCCTAGGCGACAACGTCTCGCAGCACAGCGCCGAGGAGCTCGGGCTCAATTCCATGCTCATCACCTCCAGCGAGCAGAGCGTGCAGGACGCGCTGGACGAGGCCGTGCGGTTGGTCCGCGCGCAGGACGGCTTTGCCGGGCAGAACGAGCTGTTCCGCCAGCTCATACAAAGCGAGTGGGACGAGCTGGCTGTTTTTCACGCCGATGGTCGCCTGTACTACGCCACCCGGCCAGAGAACGCGGAGACGGACCCCTTCTACGAAATGCTCCGCCAGCGTTTTCTGCACGCGGGCGAGCTGCCGGTGGAGACTGAGTGCGAATGGAAAGGGGAGTTCTGGCGCATCTCCGGTCGCCCGGTCTCCATTCAGCAGGAGACGCTGACCGCGCTGCGGCTGAAGCAGAGCAGCTACTCCCTCTTCTCCCGCGAGAGCGGCGTCTCGCTCAGCAGCCAGCAGGAGCTGCAGGCAATCGACGCGCAGTCTGCCTCGATCCCCGTCTGCGTCGGCGCGGTCAGCACCACGATCGAGGCCTATTCAGCCACGCCGTTTCCCGTCCTCCTGCTCGGGGAGGACGGGACCGGCAAGGACTACGCCGCCATTCAACTTTACCGCAGCGGACAGAACCGGCAGAACGCGCTGATCACGCTCGACGGTCAGGTGATCTGCAAAAAGCGCTGGAAGCAGCTTCTGGAAAGCGAAAGCTCCCCTCTTCTGAACGTCGGCCTGACCATTTACCTGAAAAATCTGGATCACCTCAGCGACGAGCAGGCGGAGGAGCTGTTTCGCTTCATGGAGAACAGCTGCGCCTATCGGCGCAACCGTATGCTCTTTTCCGCCCAGCGCGACGATAACTACCCCTGCGCCTACCTGCAGGGGCACTTCTCCACCCTCGTCCTGCGGCTCCCCCCGCTGCGCGAGCGTCGCGAAGACATTCCGAGTCTATTATCGCTTTGCGTTAATCAGCTTAACGTCCTGCTCGGTAAACAGGTCATCGGCTTCACAGACGACGCGCTTGCTTTGATGAAGGATTTTCCCTGGGATGGCAACCTCGCACAACTAGACCGTGTTGTGCGCACCTTAGTCATCAAGGCAAATAGTCCCTACATTGACCGTGTAAGCGTTGAGGAAGTTATTCAGGCTGAGCAGCCAAGCGGCAGCGCATCCCACAACGCTCCGGGATATCACCCAATCAACCTTCAGCAAAGCCTTGCAGATATCGAGTACGATATTGTCCGACTTGTTCTGCAGGAGGAAAATAATAATCAAAGCAAGGCTGCCAGGCGGCTGAATATGGGTCGATCTACACTTTGGAATATGTTGAAAAAGCATGGATAGACCAACACCAATATGTCATGAGACGAGATTTGTCAAGGTTATTTTCTCCCGCTGAATACAAATGTCCAACTTTACTGTGAATAGCTACAGATGTAATAAACACAGAACCGCAGAGACGGCATTTCTTTTGTGGACAAGTCCCGAAACGCTTTCTCACATATTCTCTTTCTCGTCTTTAACAGATTAAGCATACTTCAATAGCAAAAATGGCCATTTAATCGGCAGATAAAATATCCGCACGAGATATTAAACTCGTGCGGATATCAAAAATGCAGTATACTTACCGCTTTCTCGGCCTTCTGCGATACAGAACCGCAAATAGCATTGCCGCAGCGAAAACCAGCAGAGATACTCCGTACAGGATCAGATCCTTTGCGGATGCTGCCGAGGATGTGCTTCCAGTGCTGCCGGGGAAGTTGCCCATAGATGGTCTGCCGCTGGAATTGCCATTGCCGCCATTCTGTGCGTTTTCGTCCGTTTGCTGGGTATTGTCAGAGGCATCCTGACTTCCTCCTGCAAATTGGGAGAAATCGACTCCGCTTGGCGGTTCGCCACCGAACTGAGATGCGTCAAATCCATCCGGCATTTCACCGCCGAACTGGGACGGGTCGAAATCGGTGGACGGCGTATTTTCGCACTCGGCGGACACATCCGGCACAGTCTGCGTTTTGGAAGTATCCTGTGCCGCGTCCGACGTGTCTGAGGTGTTTTCAGAGGCCGTTGACGCGTTGGAGCCAAACCCACCGCCGCCACCGCCGGTGTTCATGCTGCCCATCACGCTGATATCCAACGTGGAGGCATCCACCAACGCATCGCTGCTGCGCTGTGCGCTTTCCGTAGAGGGGATCGTCCCATCAAGCTGGCCCTGAATGGACTCGCCCCGCAGCTTCACTACTTGATAGAGCGTGTCGACCGCTGTCAGATATTCGTCATAGGAATAGAATGCGGTGGGGTCTGTCTCTACAAGCTCGTCGATCTGGCTGCGTACCCGCTCATAGAAAGCGTCAAATCCGCCGCCGTCAATATACTCACTCACGAGCTGACGCAGATAGGCGTAATACTGGTCGTGGTAGGTCTCGTCCTCCATCAAAGTGTCGAAGAAGTTTGTGCCGGAGAACGCATTGTCGATGGCATCGTTCACAACGCTGGTAGCGTCATTACTGCTTCCCATGCCGCCGAGGGCGAGGTTGTAGTCCCAGGGGATCAGGTTCAGCTTTCCTCCGGTCTCATAGAGGTAATAGTTGTGCGCCATCATGCCGGACAGGCTGTCCTCATTGACGGAGAACACATGGACTGCCATATAGCGGAGTAGGTTATCGATGTCCATATAATCTTCCAGGTCATTACCTTCCGAAATGTTTTTGAGAGCAGTGACCACGCGCTTATGGTCGGCCTTTGTGGTCGATGCGATCTCACCGTCCCAGATGGTTTCATAGCTGTCCAGTTCATCATCCGTATAGTTGAGATCCGCGCCGCCTCCCATAGAGAAGCCGCCCCTGCCGCCTCCCCCATCGAAATCCATTGAAGGGCGTTTTCCGGAGTTATCCGAAGTCGCTGCCGAACTCTCACTGCTCGAATCCAACTTTTGAGATGGGTCAAAGGTATCATCGGATGTCTGACCGGGAGAGGTGGGAGGATTTGCCTGATCGGTGTTTCCCTGCATATCCGGCGGGGTCATGTTGCCAAATGCCCCGTTGCCGAAGTCTTTTCCGCCGCCCATATCCATACTTTCCGGCTTATAGAGTTCTCCGCTCTGCGCGCCGTAGTTGCGGAGCATAAAGCTGTCCTCCACCGCTTCCAGCGCGAGATAAACACCCCAGTATTCTCCGTTGACAGAGATTTTGGCGTAATTGTAAAGGGAGGCGTCCGCGCCGAGATACCGGTACATATCGTAGATCAGCGCCTCTTTCATATTGGTGGCGTCGGCGAAGTTATTGTTCAGGATCAGCTTATCCAAACCGAAGCAGGTCTGTCCGTCTACATAGTGGTCAAATTCCAGCTTGAAGCTGTAGCGGTCTGTGGTGGGGTCGCTGGCAATGGAGGTCAGGCTGGTGTTGCCCTTGGGCCGGATGGCGACACGGTAAAAGGCCGTGCCGTTGATCTCTACATCACACTGGTAATATTCCTCTGCCGTGGCGTTGGCCAGCATATCGTTCCAGTCGGTTTCATCCATCAGAATATTGACCGTCAGGATACTGTTGGTATCAAACAGCTCTGTTTCATACTCCATGGAAATGCCTGTATTTCCTATCGCTTCTGCGATTTGACCGGAAAACGCGACTGCACAAAGGCATAGACAGACAGCGACCGCCATGACCACAGCGATGATTTTCGTGATGTGTTTATGAGCGATCATGTGCTTCCTCCGTTACGACAGGTATTCGCCGTTGTAGCTGACAAGGGTCGCGTTCCCGACGCCGGGCAGACGAGAGATCAGGTTGACAAAGCTGGTAGACGCGTCCTTGGTGCGGAGTTCCGCGGTCAGTTCGATCCCGGCGGTGGTGATAGTCTTGGATTTGACGATGTAGTGCTCGGTATCTTTGCCGAGAATATCCAACACGGCCTTTTCCGCGTTCTCGTCTGTGCAGTTCATCACAAGGATGTAGGGATTGTTGTGAATTTTGCGGTTGGCGAACAGCAGAAGGATCACGCCGATGATGGCAGAGCCGATGACAGCCAGCGGGATCATGCCCGCGCCGATGACAATGCCCACCGCCAGCGACCAGAACAGAAACACGATCTCCACCGGCTCCTTGATGGCGGCGCGGAAGCGGACAATGGACAGTGCGCCCACCATGCCGAGAGACAAGACCACATTGGACGTGACGGCCATGATGACCAGCGTGGTGACAAGGGACAGACCCACCAGCGTCAGCGCGAAGCCGCTGGAATACATTACCCCGGTCAGCGTTTTCTTGTAGATGATAAAAATAAATAAGCCGATCACCAGCGCGACGGCCAGACCGATGACGGTATCAAGGATGGAAAACTCGGAAACATTCTCCAAAAAACTGGATTTGAAAATGTCATTGAAGCTCATTTGCTTTCTCCTTACTGATTGATAATTGATGAATGATTAGCCGAACCGACGGCAGGAACCGTATTTTGAGAACGCCTGCTGGCGGAGCTCTTCTGACTGCAGCAGACAGCGGATGATCTCCGGCAGAAACGCATCATATTTTACCTCTAAGACCACATCGCCGGGGGCATCTGTCGCACAGATATCCGAGATCGCGCCATCTGAAAAATCTCTTTGGAACAGGCTTGTCCGAATATGAGAATCGAAGGTCGCACGGACATTTCCGGCATCGTAGATGTACGGCTCCCGCACATAAGCCACCATCACGCGGGGGCGAAGCTGCTGCGTTTTCATTTTGCAGTATAGCTCCCGGATAAGAGGCTGCGGATGCTCCAGCATCCATGCCCCTGGCGCCTGAAGAATCCTCCGATACTCCTCGACAGTCAGCGGGGCATCGATCTTCATGCAGAGGTCATTGTGCTTGATCTTCTTTTCCAACGTAATGAAGGAGAAGTCGTTGTTGTAATAGCGGATGCGGAATTTTTCGCGCTTTTGCACGCCGTTGACCTTTTCCCGCAGCGCCTTGTCCCCGTAATTATCAAAGTAGACGCTTCGTATCGTATAAAGTCCATCCGCGCCCGTATGCGGATCGCGCTTCATGACGGCCCTGAGCCGCTGCCGAAGTGCGTAGTAGTCGGCAGGGCTGATCTGATATTTCAGCTCATGTCGGTAGCTTCCGGTAAGCTCCATGGTGATACTCCTTTCCGTTTTTTGTTGTAACTTACAAACGCCATTCTACAAAGGCATCCTAAAATGTACTTGAAAAATGCGCCAGTTTGTAAAAAGGCCGAGCAGAGCGCATCTGCCCGGCGCTTTCTATGTAAACACCGCTGGGCGGTGATTGTCATTTGTCTGCCGCTTTCAGCATATTGCCTCGGTGGACAGTAACCGCCAGCACGCTCCCTTTTGCTATAGCCACAAATAAGTTTCTGCGTGTTTCTGCTTTGCAGGATACCGCTGTTTCTTGAAATGAACCAGAAAAAGTCTGTAAGGAATTTGTGAACTTCCGCATCTTTATCGATACTTTATTTGGACATGACCTTCTGCTATAATATAAGAAATTTCAAGCTCATTTTGACTTGACGTGCAAGAATAGGTGCAGATTGGAGGGATGTCCTATGCGTATCCTGATTGCAGAAGATGAAGTGACCATTGCCCGCGCGCTGAAGGTCATGCTGGAAAAGAATAAATACGCTGTAGATATGGTGCATAACGGGAGCGATGCGCTGGATTATATTCAGGCGACGACCTATGACGCCCTGGTGCTGGATATTATGATGCCGGGAAAGGACGGGATCGAAGTCTTAAAAGCTGCCCGTGGGTCGGGAAACACCACACCGGCCCTGTTTTTGACAGCAAAGGCGGAGGTAGCCGACCGGGTAGCCGGACTGGATGCAGGTGCTGACGATTACCTCCCCAAGCCGTTTGCAGCAAGCGAGTTCCTTGCCCGCGTCCGCGCCCTTACCAGGCGCAGCAGCGCCTATGCGCCGTCTGAACTCAGTTTTGGAAATGTCACGCTTGACCGGGGACAATATACGCTCTGCACACCGTCAAATGAAGTTCGGCTGAATAACAAGGAGTATCAGCTTGTGGAACTATTTCTGCGTCATCCGCATCAGGTGTTTTCATCAGAACACCTGATGGAGAAGATATGGGGGCTTGACAGCGAAGCGGATATGGATGTTGTATGGACATATATTGGATTTTTAAGAAGAAAGCTCAAGCAAGTCGGCGCGGATATTGAGATCAGGACGATCCGCGGCGCGGGCTATGCGCTGGAGGAGATGCGATGCTGAAAAAGATGCGCTGGCGCTTCATTGGCGCGGCAATGGCGGCGTTTACCGCAGTTGTCCTGACGCTTCTGTGCTTCGTAAATCTGTGGAATTATCATAGTGTGACGGACCAGCAGGATGAAGCGCTGGCGCGGCTCATGGAGACGGAAACACAGAAAATGCCGTTTTCTCCCGGCCGGGGCGCGCCGCCTTTCGATGATTGGTCGCACTTCTCCCCGGAGGTGCAGTATTCCCTCCGTTTTTTTGCAGTCCACTATTTTTCAGATGGCGAAGTTCTGCGAGTGAATCAGGATTTTATCGCGTCCATCTCCAAAAGTGATGCCGAAGCCTATGCGGATACAGTGCTGAAAAGCGGAAAAATGCACGGCTATGAAAGTGGCTATCGGTATCTTGTCAGCTCGACGGAAAATGAAACGGTTGTGCTGTTTCTCAACTCTGAGCGGGAGATACAGACCATGCGGTCGCTGCTGTGGATCACGCTGGCTATTGCTGCCGTGTGCCTTCTGGTGGTGTTCGGTCTTGTGGTCCTCTTTTCCCGGCGAGCCATCACGCCGTATCTCAAAAACATGGAGGCGCAGAAGCAATTTATTACCAACGCCAGCCATGAGTTGAAAACCCCGCTGACTGCCATTTCCACCAGCGCGGATGTGTTGGCTATGGAGCATGACGGGGACGAATGGGTGCATAACATCCAGGTGCAGTCCGGGCGGCTTGCAAAGCTCATCACCAATCTTGTGACCCTCTCCCGGCTGGATGAAGAAGATCCGTTCCCGGTTCGCACGGAATTTTCTCTCAGCGACGCGCTCTGGGAGATCAGCGAGCCGTTTGTCTCTCTTTTGCAGGCAAAGGGAAAAACATACACACAGGATATTGCGGATGGGCTGACCGTGACCGGTGACCGTGCGGCGATCCAGCAAATGGTTTCTATCCTGCTGGACAACGCCCTCAAATATTCTCCCGACGGCGGCAGCATTTCCCTGACCGCCCGGCGCAGCGGAAAAAAGGCAGAGATCACCGTCTCCAACACCACGGATGGGGTGCGGAACATCGACGCTGCCCGCCTGTTTGACCGCTTTTACCGTGCGGATGAATCCCATTCCAATACTGTAAGCGGGACGGGCATCGGCCTTTCCATTGCAAAAGCCACGGTGGATGCCCACAGCGGAAAAATTTCTGCAAAGCAGACGGGTAACACGATCACATTCCAAGTCACACTGTAAAATAGATCGAGATACGGGGTATCTTCTAGTCGTGAAGATTTCCCGACCTTCACGCTGACGCTCTACCGTCTTGACGGCACGAACTGCATTGCGACGGTCGATGGGAAAGCCGTTGCTCTTGTGGCAGAAGTAAAACGGTTGATCTGATTGAGGCGGTCAATGAGCTGACACTTGGCAGCTAAATATCAAAAGCAAATTATCTCCTACACCTTTCGGGGCGCGGGCATCAGCCCTGCGCCCTGTTTTTTGTGTTACCGCTCAGGGTCATTCCTTTTTCGTTTACTGAAGGAATTTCGATGCTGCTCTTGATTTCTGTGCATAATGAGTTGTCGCGCCTGCCGTTCTTCTGCATCCTCTCCAAGCAGATAAGACGCTTCCTGCTTGGCGCTGAGCATCATAATAAGAGATGGCTTCTCATATGTTCGAGACCCAGTCTGCTCCTGAGTGCAGACCGGGTTCCTCGACAGACTGGCGACGCATGGTCATGACCATGCGTCGTCTTTTCTTGTATATGCCGGACTTTATACAGCCCACTTGATCTCTGCAGAGTCCTCGGTGACCTCTATCCGCTCGATAAACTGTGCGGCAACGATCTTCTTTTCCTCAAAGCTCAACTCGGAAAAGACAAGCTTATCCGGTATGGCCGGTCTCGATTTCTCGCGCTTACGCGATGCAAGGATCTCCTCGCGCTCTTTCTCAAGGCGGGCAAGCGCACGCTGAAGGTATGCACCGTCTAAGCTCTCATCGTTGGCAAACGCCTCCAGCAAGCGGTCTGCCTTGCGGTCTAAGGCGTCAAGCTTCTCTGCGTAGATATCCTTCCAAATCGGCTCGACCGGCTCGCTCGGCGGGCATTCTGCGAGAAGCCTTTCAATTTCCATAGCGACGGCATTTTCCAGCTCGGTGAGATCGGTGCGGATATCGGCATCGCATCGGGAGAGGTTGTAGCGGCCTGAGCAAATCATACGACGGAGGCCGTTTTTTCTTTGCTGCACGGTGATACTGTATCCGCATTTGGCGCATTTCATCATGCCGCTCAGCCAACTGTGTGTGCCCTTACCCGCATTTCCGATCTGCGCATTGCGCGAGAGCTTGTCCTGACAACGCAGAAAGAGGTCGGAAGAAACAACGCCGGGACTATTCAGCACTGCAAGGTGATGATCCTTGACATCGGTGTACTTCCGGTCATTTGCCTTTCGTTTTCCATACAGGAGCAGGCCGTGCTCCCCGTCGAATGCACTTTCCTCAGACACGACCTTTACGCCGAGCGAGGCATAGTATAGACGCACCTGAGTGTCCGCATTAACATAAACAGGCGCATGAAGAACTCGGGCGACGCTGACATTATCCCAAGTACTGCGCCGAACACAAGGAATTTTCTCTCGATTGAGCATATCGGCAACGCTTCTGAGGGTAGCGCCCTCTTCGGCGTACTTCTCAAAAATGCGGTGGACGATCTCCAACTGCTCCTTGTTCGGGATTAGCGTAGGACTTCCTGTGCTTGTCCGTCCGTTGCAATAGCCGTAAGGAGCAGGTCCCCCGGGCCATGAGCCAAGTGCGGCACGGCTATCATAGTTGTCTTTCACGCGCTCCGCCGTCGTCTCGCGCTCCAGTTGGGCGAAAACCATGATGATATGGAGCATAGCTCGTCCCATAGGGGTTGAGGTGTCAAAGTTCTCTGTCACAGAAACAAACTCGACACTGTGCGCTTGCAACACATTCCAAAGCTGACCGAAGTCAGCAATGGAACGCGAGAAGCGATCGAGCCGATAGACATAGAGCTTGCTGATTTTGTCTGCCTTGATATCCTTGAGCAGCCGCTGAAAGTCGGGACGATCTGTGTTTTTCCCTGAGTAGCCCTGATCGCTGTACATGAGCAGCGACGAATTGCCGGAGGTCCGGATGCATAGATCGAGCTGTCCCTTGATGGAAAGGCTGTTCTTCTTTTCGACGGACTGGCGTGCATAAGCGGCTTCGTATCTCATCTTACGCACTCTCTTTTCCAGCAGTCTTCTTCTGCGCCATAATCAGGGCTATGCAGGCGTTGCGAATATCCTTCAGCTGTGCATCGCGTTCGTCCGGCGACTTGCTTTTGGGATGCATGTGCTTGATTTCCATAGGACAGATCCCTCCTGCCTCCAACTTATGAGAAGCCGGCGAAGGAAATGCTACGATTTTATTATCGGACAAGGCCATATTAGATGGACTCCTTTCTTGTATGTGGACAAGAAAACACTGTGTAGGTGCATTAAAAGCCTACACAGTGTTCAGAGTCGCTCTGAAGGTTTTCCTTGCACAAACGAGAGCAATTGATTATACTGATATCATCGGTGCGGGAAATCCCGTTGTGTAGGTGGTGCTTCACCTTCGCAGGCGGCAGAGAGTTGCAGCTCTCTGCCGCTGCCGTGTTTTATTGTCCTCTTTTAAGCCTAAACAGAAACAGGCTGTCCTCACACAGTGGCGCCCCGAATTGCTGTGACACGATG
>ERZ772882.2896-NODE-2896-length-14583-cov-7.217855_pt1 | contig 14583 bp, 9 predicted proteins | sample MGYA00580576_ERZ772882 | MGnify/ENA primary metagenome ERZ772882 (study PRJEB29015, sample SAMEA2737658) | human gut metagenome | biome: human gut; feature: human-associated habitat; material: faeces | place: China | collected 2012 ... | reverse complement strand
CTGCCGCACCTCGCTCGCCGTATCGGCACTTAGAATTATGCGGTATTGCCTAAAGTTTTTCGCCCAGCCTTTTTTCAAAAAAGGCTGGAAAACAACTCCAAAAAGAAAATTACTTCTCCTTCGGTACCAGCACGGTCTTGCCGCCCATGTACGGCTGCAGAACAGCCGGAATGGTCACGGTGCCGTCAGCCTGCAGGTGGTTCTCCAGGAAAGCAATCAGCATGCGCGGCGGGGCAACGCAGGTGTTGTTCAGGGTATGGGCCAGCTGGGTCTTGCCATTCTCATCCTTGTAGCGGATGCGCAGACGGCGTGCCTGGGCATCGCCCAGGTTGGAGCAGCTGCAAACCTCAAAGTACTTCTGCTGACGCGGGCTCCAAGCCTCAATGTCGCAGCTCTTCACCTTAAGGTCAGCCAGGTCGCCGGAGCAGCACTCCAGCTGGCGAACGGGAATCTCCATAGAGCGGAACAGCTCAACAGAGTTGTGCCACAGCTTGTCGTACCAGCTCATGCTGTCCTCCGGCTTGCAGACGACGATCATTTCCTGCTTCTCGAACTGGTGGATGCGGTAAATGCCTCGCTCCTCAATGCCGTGGGCACCCTTCTCCTTGCGGAAGCAGGGGCTGTAGCTGGTCAGGGTCAGGGGCAGCTTGGCGCCGTCCAGGGTCTGGTCAATGAAACGGCCGATCATGGTGTGCTCAGAAGTGCCGATCAGGTACAGGTCCTCACCCTCGATCTTGTACATCATGGCATCCATTTCGGGGAAGGACATAACGCCCTTCACCACATCGCCGTGCATCATGAACGGGGGGATGACATAGGTGAAGCCCTTGTCGATCATAAAATCGCGGGCGTAAGCCAGAACAGCTTCGTGCAGGCGGGCAATGTCGCCCAGCAGATAGTAGAAGCCGTTGCCGGAAACGCGGCCTGCAGCATCCAGGTCAATGCCGTCAAAGCTTTCCATGATGTCAACATGGTACGGGATGGGATAATCCGGCACAACAGGATCGCCAAAGCGCTGTACTTCCACATTGCAGCTGTCGTCCGGGCCGATGGGCACACTGGGGTCGATCATCTGCGGGATGGTGTACATGATGTCGCGGATCTTGTCCTGCAGCTCGGCTTCCTTGGTTTCCAGCTCTTTCAGGCGGTCAGCCTGTGCGGTCACCTGCTTCTTGATCTCCTCGGCTTCGGCGGCCTTGCTGGGGTCCTTTTTAGCCTGGCCCATCAGCATGCCAATCTGCTTGGAAAGCTTGTTGCGGTTGGCGCGCAGGGTGTCACCCTCGCCAATGGCGGCGCGGTACTCGGCATCCAGATTGATGACCTCGTCTACCAGCGGCAGCTTGGCATCCTGAAACTTCTTTTTAATGTTCTCCTTGACCTCATCGGGGTGCTCACGCACAAAACGAATATCCAGCATGATTCAAAATCCTTTCCTCTATTTGTAATTTTGCAAATGCCTGAAATCTAAAGTAATAAAATGAAAGAGTTATGCCTCGCCCTCACCGGACGGAGCGACCGCCTCGGCAGCCTGCTCAGGGTCATACTGCCCCAGCAGCCCGGCGAACTGCTGCAGCTGCGCATCAGAATAAAATGCAATGTGCAGCACGCCCTTGCCGCCCTTGTAGTCCACATGCACTTCGCTGCCGGTGGTCTCTTTCAGGGCACCCTCCACCTCCACGGCAAGCACCGGGCGGGTAAAGGCATCCTCTTCCTTGGCGGGCTTCGGCGGCTTGGACATTTTGCGGCACAAAGCTTCGGCCTGGCGCACGCTCATGTCCTTGGCAATGATCTGGTCCGCCGCGGCGGACATCTGCTCCGGTGAGCCAAGGCTTAACAGCGCTTTGGCATGGCCCGCACTGATGTCCCCTGTCCGCACCTGATCCCGCACATACTCCGGCAGATTCAGCAGGCGCATGGCGTTGGTAATGGCGCTGCGGCTTTTGCCCAGCCGCTTGGCAGCTTCTTCCTGCGTTAAACCATAGCGCTCAATCAGCTTTTTGCAGCCCTCAGCCACTTCAATGGGGTCCAGATCCTCGCGCTGTAAGTTTTCAATCAGGGCCAGCGCAGCGGCCTGTTCATCGGTAACTTCTTTGATCAAAACCGGAACTTCATCCAGCCCGGCCATGCGCGCGGCACGCCAGCGGCGCTCGCCCGCAATGATCACATAGCCCGGCCCGGTCTTTTTGGCGCGCACCGCAATGGGCTGCAGCAGGCCGTTTTCGCCAATGCTCTCTGCCAGGGCCGCCATGGCGTCCTCGTCAAAGTTCTTGCGCGGCTGGTCGGGGTCCGGCTCAATCTCCCGCACAGGCAGGCGGGTCAGATCCGGGCTAGCATCTTCGGTCATGGGCAGGTCTTCAAACAGGCTGTCCAGCCCTTTGCCAAGGCCGCCCAATTTGCGTTTTGCCATTCACACACTTCCCTTTCCCAAACAGGAAAACCAGGGTCATTCCCGCTCGTTATTTTCCAAAAATTCACGCGCCATGGCCATATAGGCTTCGCTGCCCTTGCCGTTCGGCTCGTAAAAATTGATGGGCATACCAAAACTGGGTGCTTCCGAAAGGCGCACGGTGCGCGGCACAACGGTTTTGTAAACCTTGTTGCCATAGTACTTTTTGACCTGTGCAACCACCTGCATGGTCAGGTTGAACCGGCCGGAGTACATGGTGAACACCACGCCCTCAATGTCCAGGTAATGGTTGTATTTTTTGCGCACGATCTTTAAGGTATTCATCAGCTCCGAAAGCCCCTCCAGCGCATAATACTCGCACTGAATGGGGATCAGCACCGTATCGCAGGCGCAAAGACCGTTGACGGTCAGCAAATCCAGCGAGGGCGGGCAGTCAATGAACACATAATCGTACAAAGGAATCAGCGGTGCCAGGATGCTGCGCAGGCGGTTTTCGCGCCGGGGCAGCTCCACCAGCTCCACCACAGCACCGGCCAGCTGCGTGTTGGAAGCAATCAGGTCTGCGTTGAACTTGGTGTGAACGATGGCCTGCCGGATGTCATCATCGTTGATCAGGCAGGTGTAAATGTTGGATTGCTGGCCTTTTTTTGCAACGCCGTAACCCGAGGTGGTATTGCCCTGCGGGTCAAGGTCAACCACGAGAACCTTTTTGCCCAGCGCAGCCACGCAGGAAGAAAGGTTGACGCAGGTGGTCGTTTTGCCAACGCCGCCCTTTTGGTTTGCGATTGCAATTACTTTTGCCATTTTACCCTCCATGTATCGTTTGGAACCGCTAAGAACTTATTTATTATAACACAGCAGCCCCTTTTGTGGAAGTCCTAACCCCCAAAAACACAAAAAATCCCCCCGGAATGTTCCACGTGGAACATTCTGGGGGAGGGATTCTACCGGGAACGATTCATTCTTTGCGCGGTTTATGTGAATGGATGATAAAGGGAAAAATGACCGCCCTGTTTTTGTGGCGTTGCTTAAATAATAAGTGCGCCGTTACTTAAGGAATATGCGTGATAATAGGTAGAATCATCATCATCTTGCCCGCTGATAATAAGATAATTGTCGCTAAAGAAGGTGGTACGGACAGAAAAGTCCGGTATGCTGATTTCATTTTGCTTCTCCCCTGTATCAATATTATAGATACCGACAGAATCACAGAAACCAAGCGCGAGTATAGAATCATTTTGTGAGTTACCATATGGAGAGTCCGGAACAAAGAACGGATCAAGTGCGCTGCCGTCAGCAGGGTTCAGTAATGTGCAATAGGTATTACCGTCGGCACCATTTAGAGTGAGCAAAAGCTTATTATCCAAGGGAATTAGGGAATTAAGAGCATCTAGATAATTTTCAGGAATATTGATTTCGTTTCCGTCCGCAGTAAAGAAAGTTTTAGTTGAATCACAGAGCATCAAATCAGAATAAATGGTGCGGCAGAAGTAGCCAAGACCGGAAGAATCAGAGCCTAAAAATGAAATATCACTATACGATATTTCATTTGCAAGGGTATCTTGCCAGGTGTTGATGGCGGTGCAGTCAAGTGCGTCAGAAGGAAAGACACTCCAAGGCAGGTGGACGTACGACGTAGCATTAGAAGGCATATATTTTCCACCTAAGATAAAGCAAGAAGAATTATAGAGGTCAAGGCATGAAAAGGTGGTATAGTTGTGTACTAAATAAGGAAGATCGGAATAGGGCATATAATTGCTGGTAAAAGTATCATGCTCAAAAAGGTTATAGTTGATATAGGAGTTACTATCGTAAAAGTCAATTTTGAGGATGTGATTCTCACCAAGATCATCATCAGGACCAAAAGATATTTTCCGCAAAGAACTTGGACCACTAGAGAAAGTCCATACGATGCCATCGTCATCAAAGTCCATGAAATCAGCAAGATTGTGAGAACTATCGGTGCAGTCATACAAAAACTGACCATCCTGGTCCAATACGCACATGGATGCTGATTTCCCGTCAAAACCCGTTTTGGCACGGATGGACAGAATGAGATGGGAATTGATCGGATACAGCCGTTCATACCCCAGAGATTCATCCGGCTGATAAATCACATTGCCGTTTTCATCCAGAATAACCCCGGCAAAACCGGCGGTGGAAAGCTCCATGGTTCGCCCGGTGTAGACGCATTCGCCGGAAACATTTTCGTCTGTTGCAGCAATCAGGTGCCCATCGGCCAAAGGGTATAGTGCGGTGTACCCATCCATTAAAACGGTGTTGCCGCCGCCATCGATAATGCCGCAAATTTTGTTACCGGAAGTATCAAGCCCGTTGATAACGTGCTTTCCATCCTGCCATTCCCTGCTGAAACCGGTTACTTTGCTGAACAACTGGCTGGCGGGCTGCCCGGCTGGTTGTTGGGTGGGTTCTGGCGTGGATGCTTCGGTCGGTGGCACTGTGGGGGAAGTAGTTTTGGTTGAGACGGCAGAAGAAGCCGCAGAGGAATCCGCCGCTTTGCCGCAGCTGCACAACAGGGATGCAAAAATTACGGATGATAAAAGAATCGCAGTTGCTTTTTTCATGGTTACCTCCTTTATAAAAGCTGAACGTCTTGATATCTGGATTATACCCCGTATATGGGGAATAGTCAAGAATCAATTCCATAATATAATAAAAGATAAAAGTGATTGCACCAAGTAAAGGAAAATGTAGCCATGATATCTTACGCACCGCTGTGGCGGACAATGAAGCAGCGTGGTGTTTCAACATATGCCTTAATTTCGCAGTATGGGTTCAGCCGGGGCACATTAGACAGACTGAAACAGACACGAAATGTAACAACAAATACACTGGATGATTTGTGCCGGATATTGGATTGTGAAATTTGGGATGTAATCGAATATATACCAGATACCAAAAAAGACTGACTGTTCACATCGGAACAGCCAGTCTTTTTCTATTTTAACGCTTCTTGTATGGGAACCTCAAACCGCAGCTAAATCTATTTTATCGGTAAGATTGATTGTGCATAAAAACAGTTTGTAGAGGACGATGCTTGCATCGTCCCGCATGGCGGGCTTTGTGTAATATTTCATTCTGCTATATGGTATGAGACGGCGGGCGCACAATGTGCGCCCCTACGGGTGGGATGCATGGTAAAATGTTGATTGCCTATTATAAAATGCACTGTAGAGAACGGTCTCGACCGTTCCGAGGCCTTGCGATATATGCCATTACTAAATTAGCCGCAAAGTTTCAATAAATGATGGCTCCCCTAGAGGGGAGTTGGACGCGGAGAAGCCTGAGGGGTGGTTCCACAGGTAGTGCCCCAAAATTCATGGTGCAAATCCCCCACCGGCGGCCAGAGGGCTCTGCGCCCGCAGGCGCGTTTCGGAGGCCAACCGGGGCAACGCCACGGCTCTTAGGCCGGAGATGGCCGCCCTACCGCGTAATTGTCCGCAAATGTCGAATGATATATACGCCCGTCCGCGGGACGTCGGGGACGCCGTCACCTACAAAAATCAGGGAAAAGTTTGGCACAAAATTTGCAGGCGCGGTAAGCCATAGTACCGGCGGGGTCAGTGACCCCGCCCTACCAGAAAATTGTAAGTTCATCACGAATATTTTATGTGTCCATCCAGCCATCCCCGAAAATCATAGATAATCCACGGACAGCCACGAACCTAATCTTATGCTCCCACCCTACCTCCAATTCCTCATTTCTAATTCCTGATTTCGCATTCGCCCAAACTCCTAACTCCTCCCTCCTAACTCCTAACGAACTCATCGTCTTCCCCAAGGCTGCTTCCTTCCCCGCTCGGCATTTCCGGCTCATGGCACGCCGGCAGCGTGTTGGGCACGGGCAGCGGTGCAGGGGTAGCGGTGGGGATGCGTACCGTGTATTCCAAAAATCCATCCGCTTGCTCACAGCTGGTCACGGCGGGAATGCCCCGCTGGGTCATCAGGTCAACCGCGTGCTGTAAGGTGTTTACAAACAGCCGCACATCCCCCACCATCGGCACCGTGCTGCGGCAGGGGCCGGGGGTGTCTTTGGGGGCAGCCAGCATGGCGTCCACCAGACGGTCGGCTTCCCGCACACTCAGCTTGTCCCGTGCGATCTTTTCCAGCGCGGCGGTGCGGCGGCTTTCCGGCAGGCGCAGTACAGCGCGGGCGTGGCGCTCGGTCAGACCGGCAGCGGTGCAGAGCTGCTGCTGGGCGGTGGTCAGGGTAAGTAAGCGCAGCTTGTTGGCCAGCGCGGGCTGGCTTAACCCCAGGCGGCGTGCAGCTTCGGCCTGGGTGCAGTTCCAAAGCCGGATCACCTCCCGGATGCCCCTTGCCGCATCAAAGGCATCCAGTTGGGCGCGCTGTAAATTTTCCAGCAGCCCCAGCGCAGCGGTTTCGCTGTCGTCAAAGTCCTGAATGATGGCCGGGATGCGTTCCAGCTTCGCCAGGCGGCAGGCCCGCAGCCGCCGCTCCCCTGCCACAAGCTGGTACTTGTGGTAGCCTGTCTTGCGCACGCTGATGGGCTGCAGCAGCCCGTTCTGTAAAATGCTGACAGCCAGCGCCGCAATCTCGGTTTCATCAAAGGCGGTGCGCGCCTGGAACGGCGATGGCTCGATCTGCTCCACCGGCAGTAAAATAATTTTGCCGGGTTTCTGATTGGCGGCTTTTTTATCCGGTTTGGACATATGGCTTCTCCCTCCCCCGCACAGGCAATAAAAAAGCCTGTGCTTGCCTTTTATCAAAAGCATAGCACAGGCCAAACCGGTTAGAAAGAAAATTCGTTCGCCGCAATTCGAGGTGAAACCCGGAGTTTTGTTAAATTAAAGAGGCTTTTTTGCAATTTTTCCGCCGTTGCGGGGGTAAGCTGTCGGCGTTTGCGAAATCTTTTTGCAAACCACCAGCCGCCGCTCGCTGCCGTCCGGCAGGGTGAACGCGCGGGTATCGCCGTAGGCACCGCCCAGCTTTTTCAGGGCGGCAGCAGAACCGCCCAACTCAGCATCCGCATCAGGGCCTTTCATTGCAATGAACACCCCGCCAACCCGCACAAGCGGCAGGCAGTATTCGCACAGCACCGGCAGGGCGGCTACCGCACGGGCGCTGGCGACATCAAATTGTTCACGCCAGATTTTGCGGGCGGCTTCCTCTGCGCGCTCCTTGGCGAACTCTACCCCCGTCAGGCCAAGTTCCCCGCACAGGTACTTCAAAAAGTCCACCCGCTTGCCGGTGGGCTCCATCAGGGTCAGCTGCAAATCCGGCTTGAAAATTTTTGCCACCACACCGGGGAACCCTGCCCCGGTGCCAACGTCCACCAGTTTGCCGGTTACTTCCGGCTGGGCGGCAAACAGCAGGCTGTCCGCAAAGTGGCGGTCCTCAATGCCCTCCGGGCTGGTGATGGCCGTCAGGTTCACCTTCTGGTTGTAATCCACCAGAATTTCCGCATAGCGGTCCAGCAGGTCCAGCTGGGCACCGCTCAGCACAATGTTCCACGTGGAACATTTTTGTGCAAGGCGTTCTTTATCGATCATATAAGCTCCTTTATAAAAATAATAAATAATAATGAATAAAGAACAATGTCGGTGCGCCGCCCACTGCGGCGCAAATAAAATAGGTTGGCTGCGATGGAGCGACCATGATTTTTTCCGGAACAGCTGACTTAATTAAAATGTGATGCCGTGGGCATCACACAACAATTATTCATTATTCTCTATTCTTTTTTAATTAAAAATGAGTATCCAGCCCTTATTCTGCCGCCGCAGTCTTCCCTGCTTTCATCAGGGCAATGCTCAGCTGGGCCAGGTCGCTGGGGCTTACACCAGGAATGCGTCCGGCCTGTGCCAGCGTGCGGGGGCGAATCTTCGCCAGCTTTTCGCGGGCTTCCAGCGTCACGGTTTCCAGCGGGGCGTAATCAAAGTCATCGGGGATCACCACATTTTCGTGGCGCTGTACCTCGTGGATAGCGCGCTGCTCACGGGCAATATAACCGGCATAGCGGATCTCGGTTTCAATGCGCAAGGCCATGGCAGCACTCACATCCTGCCCGCGGCCAATCACCTTGGCCAGCAGCTCATAGTGTACGCCGGGCCGCTTGAGCAGCTCCGCCGCCGTGCCGCCGGATTCACCCAGCGTTTCCAGTACTTCCGGCGGGGCAACGGTGCGCAGCTCCGCCAGCGGTACTTTGGTGGTCTCCAACCGGTGCAGCTCGGCCTTTTTCACTTCCATGTCGTGGGTGAACGCCGCCCAGCGGGTGTCGTCCACAAGGCCGTATTCCCGGCCAATGGGGGTCAGGCGCTCATCGGCGTTGTCCTGCCGCAGGCTCAGGCGGTACTCGCTGCGGCTGGTCATCATGCGGTAGGGGTCCATCACGCCCTTGGTTACTAGATCGTCCACCAGCGTGCCAAGATAGGAAGTATGCCGTGCCAGCACCAGTTCGCTCTTGCCCAGAGCCTGGCGGGCGGCGTTCAGGCCGGCCAGCAGGCCCTGCGCGGCGGCTTCCTCATAGCCGGAAGTTCCGTTGAACTGCCCTGCCCCGTACATGCCGCCGATCACTTTGCTTTCCAGCGTGGGCAGCATGCTGGTGGGGTCCACACAGTCATACTCGATGGCATAAGCCGGGCGCATGATCTCCAGGTTCTCAAACCCCTTGATGGTGCGGTACATGGCATTCTGCACGGCTTCCGGCAGGGAGGAACTCATCCCCTGCAGGTACATCTCCTCGGTGTCCTCGCCGCAGGGCTCCACAAACACCGGGTGGCGTTCCTTGCCCTTAAAGCGCACCACCTTATCTTCAATCGAAGGGCAGTACCGCGGGCCGACACCCTGAATGTCCCCGCCGTACAGCGGCGAGCGGCTCAGATTGTCCAGGATGACCTTGTGGGTCTCCGGGTTGGTGTAAGCAATGTAGCAGTCCACCTTGTTGTGCATCGGCTTGTGGGTCATAAAGCTGAACGGCTGCAGCAGTTCGTCCGGGTCGCCGGGCTGGCAGTCCAGCTTGCTGAAGTCAATGCTGCGGCGGTGTACGCGGGCCGGGGTGCCGGTCTTGAAGCGGCGCAGCGGCACACCGTGGGCCGTCAGATCCTTGGTCAGCGCGGTGGCCGCATGGGTGCCGTCCGGGCCGCCGTCATAGTGGGCTTCGCCCACAAAAATGCGCCCGCCCAGCGCTGTGCCGGTGGCAATCACCACGCACTTGCAGCTGTAATAGCCGCCCAGCGCCGTTACCACCCCGCACACATGGCCGTTCTGCACATCCAGCCGCACGATCTCTGCCTGGTGAATCTCCAGGTTGGGGGTCAGCTCCAGCGCATGCTTCATCCACATGTGGTAGCGCTTGCGGTCAGTCTGCACGCGCAGGCTGTGTACCGCGGGGCCTTTGCCGCGATTCAGCATCCGGCTCTGCAAAAAGGTGGCGTCCGCCGCAATGCCCATCAGACCGCCCAGCGCATCGATCTCCCGCACCAGATGCCCCTTGGCTGTGCCGCCAATGGACGGGTTGCAGGGCATGTTGCCGATAAAATCCAATGTCAACGTAAAGATCGCCGTCTTGGCGCCAAGCATGGCTGCCGCATGGGCAGCTTCAATTCCGGCGTGTCCGGCACCCACCACGACCACATCATAATTTCCCAAAAAATCCATAATCTCTATGCCTCAAATCAAAACTCTTTGATGGAAGAAATTTTCGTCACTTCATTGTATCACAGCCGCGCCCGGAACACAATAAAAGAGCGCCTGCCCCCGCAGAAAATAGCGGGTAAACAGGCGCTCTTGAAACGCAGAAGAACAGGTGGGTTATTTGCCCACACAGAAGGTAGAAAACACTTCGTCAATGGTAGCTTCGGTGGCATCCTCACCGGTCAGGCGGGCAAGGGCACGCTGCGCATCGCTGATGCACACCCCGGCAGCATCCAACCCAAAGCCGTCCTTCTGGCTGTTCAGGGCTTCGGCCAGGGCATCGCGGGCTTCCTTGGCGGCGCTCAGCTGGCGGGCGCTGCACAGCGCGGCAGCGTTGGGGTCCAGGTTGGCGGTGCCCAGCAGTTGGGCGACCGCCTGACACAAAGGCTGCAGGCTGGCGGCGTCCCGCGCGGTCAGCGGAATGATGGCCTTGAAGTAAGGCGCTAACTGCTGCTGTGCGGCAGTGAACGCTTCCCCCTGCCCGGCCAGATCCTGCTTGTTCAGGATGGCCAGCGCAGGGCGGCCCTGGCAGCGGCGTGCAATTTCCAGGTCTTCCTCATTCAGCGGGGCGGCCAGGTCGAACACGGCCAGCACCAGCCCGGCTTCCTCCAGCTTTTTCCAGCTGCGGCGGATGCCCTCGGCTTCCACAGCATCGCCGTGCTCCCCCACATCCCGCACACCGGCGGTGTCAAACAGGTTCAGCCGGATGCCGGTATCCCCCAGCATCACGGCCTGCTCCAGCACATCGCGGGTGGTGCCCGCAATGGGGGTCACAATGGCGCGGTCAAACCCGGCCAGCAGGTTCAGCAGGGTGCTTTTGCCCACATTGGGGCGGCCCAGCAGCACACAGTCCACCCCGCGGCGCAAAACCGCCCCGGCCCCGTACCCGGCAATCAGCTGGTCCAGCGTGTTCTTCTGCTCGCTCAGTGTGGCGATCAGCTCTGTCTGCGATACCTCCGGCACATCCTCCTCCGGGTAGTCGATCCAGGCGGTCAGGTGGGCAGCCAGCGTTTGCAAAGCGGCCTGGATGCCCGCAATGCGCCGTGCCAGCGCGCCGTCCAAAGCGGACTTTGCCAGCGCTGCCCCCTGCCGCCCTTCGGCGGAGATGATCTCCATCACGGCTTCGGCCTGGGTCAGGCTCATGCGGCCGTTTTCCAGTGCGCGGCGGGTAAACTCGCCGGGGCCGGCGGGCGCAGCACCGGCCAGGTACAGCGCTTCCAGCAGGCCCTGGGCCATGGCGTTGCCGCCGTGGACTGAAAGCTCGATCACATCCTCACCAGTGTAGCTGTGCGGTGCGCGGAAAAACAGGGCGATGGTCTCATCCATCTCCTCACCCCGCAGATGGTAATGCCCCAGCATGGCGGTGTAGCCTTTGGCTTCCGCAACCTGCTTTGCCGGGTTGCGCGGGGTGAAGATCTCCCCCACCACCGCATACGCTTCCGGTCCGGATACCCGAACGACCGCAATGCCGCCTGCCCCCGGTGGGGTGGCAAGGGCGCAAATAGTAGAACTCATATCAATACCTCGAACTTATCTGTTGTTGGCTTTATGCTGGCCTTGGCTGCGTCAGCAGCGGTAACTCTCCCGCGGGCCAAGGTAGGATTCCGGCAGGGTGGTGCCGTCCGGCCAAAGCACGATCTTTTCCAGAATGATGGCCGGGCTGACCGCATAAAAGCGCAGTGTGTTGACCCCCGCATGGCACAGGATGACGGCCTCGGTCAGCTTTACATTGGCAAAGCCCTCGGCGTACCACTGTTCGCTGCCAAAGAACGGTCGGTTCTCCTCGTGCACGGTGTTTACAACCTGCACCGCTCCGCCATTGACCGAATAGCCGATATACTGCTTTGGCTCAAAGGTGACCGGTGTGGTGGCGGACATATGGAACTGTACATGATAGTTTCCGTCTTTTGCCGCAGCAAACGTATATTCCAGATAGGGGCGCTCTTCGCTGTTTTCAAAGTTGGCGGTAGCCGGGAACACTTTCAGCGCGGTGCCCAGGCGGCCATACGGCTTGAGCAGCGCAAAGCCGCCGCCGGGAACATCCCGCTTGGCAGTGTAGTGCTGTGCTTCCATGGCAATGCAACCGTTGGCTTCCACAAAAGTTCCTTTGGGGTAACTGACCGGCGTATTGTCCACTTCCACAATGATGTTGGCCGCACCGGTCCCCTCCTGGATATGCTCATTCACCACAGCGAACTGTCCAGCCGCTTTGCCGGTGATCTGGCTGCGGTCAATCGTCAGGGTCACGCGCTGGTTTTCGGCCACGGTGCCGCCGGTGCAGCTGAACTGCATCCAGGGGCAGTCGGTCTCAATGTGCCAGCTGATGGGGCACTTGCTGCCGCAGGCAACGTCAAACGCAACCTGGCTGACATCCGGCCGCAAAAAGTCCTGCCATACCTGCGGCTTGCGGCCATTCCACCAAAAGCCGGTGGCGTACTCGGTATCTTCCACGCGGGATACGATCATCCGCGGCCGGTTGGCCGGGGTGATGTACATCCGGATGGGCAGCTTGTTGTCCTCGTCGTTCCAGTACACAAAGCCGATGTGCTCCGATAACCCGAACCCGTAATACTTGCCGCCGTCCACGGTGTGGTATTCGTTCACCAGCGCTTCGTCTGCTTCAATGCAGGCCTGCACTTCATCGGCCAGCCGGTTGGCGGCAACGCGGTTCTGTTTGGCGTACAGATGGTTGCGCCCGGTCAGGATCCACATCTTCATCAAATTGGCCGTGCCGCACGCCGGAAAGTAGATCAGCGAGATAAAAGCGCTCAGGTCCTCCTGCGGGCAGGCGGTTTTCAGCACATCACATTCGGTAAGGATATGCTCAGAAATTTGCAGCACTTCCTCCGCCTCGCCGTAATGGGTCGGGTGGTAGGTGTTCTCCCCCATCTTCTCGTGCTTTCTGCGGGCCAGCAGGCGGGTGTAGTCGGTGATGATGCCCTCAATGCGGGGCAGGTCCGCCGGTGCAAAAGCCGCGCCAAAGTTGCGGCGCACCCACTGTGCGGTGTACTGGGTGGTAATGGCAGCATCCTGCCCGCCCCAGACGTCGATATCATAAGCCAGGTCCAGGAAGTAGGAAAGCCCGAACTCCTGCGTGCCAATATCACCGATGTTCGTTACCCAGATCTCCCGCACGCCGTATTCGTAAGCGGCGGTCATCTCCTCCCACACTTTGGGCAGGTAGGTGGCACCCACCCATTCAAATGAGTGGGGCCCGCCGTGCATGTCCATGTGGTAGTACATGCCGTACCCGCCGGGGTGGTTGCGCATTTCCGGGCTTGGCAGCGTGCGGGTGGAGCCGTGGTTGTTGTCGCTCAGCATCAGGGTCACGCCGTCCAGTTCCGGATCACCGATTAGGCCCGGCGTTTCCTTGCTGCCGTAAAAGAACTCTTCGGTTTCTGAGAAGAAAACGATCTGCCGCGGCACCTGTCTGACATCCGGGTTAATAATCTCCCGGATCAGCTGGTTCTGGGTTTTCAGCACATTACGGATCAGTTGAATGTTCTCTTCCAGCGTGGCGTGCTGCATAATGGCAGTGTCATTTTCGCCGCGCATGCCAAGAGTGATGACGTTCTCAAAATCTTTGTTGCGGGTCAGGCCGTCGCGCCAAAAGCGGGTAATGCCTTCTGGGTTGGCAATGTAATCCCAGGCATCGCCGTAAATGGAACCCCTGCCCCGCACCATGCTGTATTCCTGCCCGCTGCGCATACAGGGTTCGTGGTGGGAGGTGCTGATCACCACACCCAGTTCGTCCGCCAGTACGGCGTTTTCCAGCCCAGGGCCGTCCAGGCTGAAATTGGAATTCCACATGGCAGGCCACAGGTAGTTGCCTTTCATGCGCAGCAGCAGCTCAAATACCGGCGCATAGCAGGCGGCGTTCATGCTGCCAAAATGGGTCTTGGCCCAGTTGCCAAAGGCGGGCCATTCATCGTTGATAAAAAAGCCGCGGTACTTGACGGACGGCACCCTGGATACCATGTTCACCCGATCATCCAATACCACAGTGTCCTGGTGCCGCGGCAGGACATGGTTCCAGTTGACCAGCGGGGAAACGCCGATCAGCTCCGAAAGATGGAACAGCCCGTAAATGGTGCCGCGCTTGTCGTTCCCCGCAATCACCAGCGCGGCGCCAATGCCCGCCAGGGGGGTCTCAATGACCTGGAAGCTGTAGCATTCCCATTTGCCCCGGATGGCATTCAGGTCAAGTTTGCCCGCGGCTTCCAGCGCATCCAGCATGGGGCTGTGCCCGATGGTACCGTACAGCACGGCACAGCCGCTCCCCTGCCCGGCGGTAATTCCGGCGGGCGAAACGCCCGTCACCAGTTCAATATCCTGCTTTACCATTCCGGCAACCCGTTTTACACCGGGCAGGGCCTGTGCTTCCTCATAAAAAGCAAGCCCTTTGCCGATCGTGATCTGCGGCATAGTTGTTTTCCCTCCTGCTTTTATCAAAGGCAATACCGCATAATTCTAAGTGCCGATACGGCGAGCGAGGTGCGGCAGCT
>ERZ772882.2890-NODE-2890-length-14604-cov-3.365936_pt1 | contig 14604 bp, 9 predicted proteins | sample MGYA00580576_ERZ772882 | MGnify/ENA primary metagenome ERZ772882 (study PRJEB29015, sample SAMEA2737658) | human gut metagenome | biome: human gut; feature: human-associated habitat; material: faeces | place: China | collected 2012 ... | reverse complement strand
CAAATCGGCCGAGGAGATCAGGGAGATAGAAGAAGCAGTAAATATCTCCGCCGATATGCACATCCGGGCGATGCAACTTGTCCGGCCGGGGATGAAAGAATGTGAAATAGCAGCAGCAGTGACAGAAGTCGCTTTACAAAATGGCGGACAATTGTCTTTCCCGGTGATTGCCACCATTAACGGGCAAACCCTCCATAATCATTATCACGGTAATATCCTCCACGAAGGGCAGTTGTTATTGTTGGATGCAGGAGCGGAAAACGGCATGCACTATTCCGGCGACCTCTCGTCGACCATTCCGGTAAGTAAACATTTTACAGAACAGCAGAAAACCATCTATCAAATCGCTTTACAAGCCCATCAGGCCGCAGTTGCCGCCCTAAGACCGGGCATTCCGTTCAAAGAGGTCCATCTGATTGCCGCCCGTACGATTGCAGAAGGGATGAAATCGATCGGCCTGATGAAAGGAGATCCCGACGAAGCAGCCCGTTCGGGTGCTTATGCGTTGTTCTTTCCCTGCGGACTCGGCCACATGATGGGACTCGATGTTCACGACATGGAGAATTTAGGCGAAGTATGGGTAGGATATAACGGACAACCCAAAAGTACACAGTTCGGTTTCAAATCGCTCCGTCTGGCCCGCCCCCTGGAACCCGGTTTTGTCTTTACCATAGAACCCGGCATCTATTTTATTCCTGAGCTCATCGACTATTGGAGAAGTGAAAAACGGTTCTGCGAATTTATCCAATACGACAAACTGGAAGCCTGGAAAGGTTTCAGCGGCATCCGTAACGAAGAAGACTACCTGATCACTCCCGACGGAGCACGCCGGCTCGGCAAATATAAACCGATGACCATCGGGGAGGTGGAAGGGATGAAGTAGGATTGGCGCACTGCGCCAATCAATAAAGTCTGATCCACTCATACCCATTCCCTGTCTGATCCATATAACGGATAAAATCTTCCGTCTTTATAGCCAGAGAAGCCCGGTTATCATTCGGATGAAACGACAATTTCCGGGCTTGTTTCAAATTTTCATCAAGGAAAACATAGACATGGTGTTCCGTATCGTTCACTAATCCGAAAGGGCTGACAGATCCCGGCTTCAACCCCAGGTATTTCTCCATCCGTTTTTCCGAAGCAAAACTTAATTTCCCTTGTTTTAATAGTTGTTCCAGATCATGAATCGCCAGATTCCGATCACAATGAAAAATAACCAGGTAATGCCGGTTTCCCTTATGATTCCTGAAAAACAAATTCTTACAATGTGTACTGTCCAAATTTTTCCAATATTGGCGGGCAATCTCGATCGTAGGTGCCTCAGGATGTTCCAGATAATCGAATTCAATACCCAAAGCTTTCAATGTCTCATACACTTTCTCCTGTCCAATCATCATCTCATTTTATTTTATTTTTTTCATCTCTCTTCTTTTCCCCTCCTTCATTTTCCCCAAACCTTCAACTTTTAGCTTTTTACTTTTTACCTTTCCCCCTATACCACCTCCCCTGCCACTCTCCTCTCTCGCGCAATCTCTTCTCCAGTTTAGCCACAAACTCATAATTCTTTATCCCCCATTTCGGAGCGATCAGATATTCTTCGGGTGATTGATTGACAAAACGTTCCAGATAAACATCCGGCCGGATATGTCCGATCACGTCCACTACAAAATCGAGGTATTCTTCATAACTATACAACCTGAAAACCTCCGGATGCCGAAGATATTGTTCGGCCATCGCCGTTCCCCGGACAATCTGCAACTGATGTAGCTTCAATACCTGAATCGGCAGATCGCACAAACGGACCGCCCCCTCCAACATAGACTCCCGGCTCTCTCCGGGTAAGCCGAAAATCAAATGAGCTCCTATCCGGATACCTCTCTCAGCCGTTTTCCGTATCGCTTCCTCAGCTTCGGCAAAAGTATGTCCCCGGTTGACCGTTCGCAAAACTTCATCATTTGCAGATTCGACTCCATACTCTACACAAACATAACAACGCCGGGACAATCCGGCAATATAATCCAATACGTCATCGGTCACAGCATCCGGACGGGTAGCGATCACCAATCCTACTACATCGGGACAATCCAATGCCTCCTCATACTTTTGCCGTAACTCTTCCAAAGGAGCATAGGTATTCGAATAAGCCTGAAAATAAGCCAGATACTTCTGACCGATATACTTTCGGGCAAAAAAGGCCCTTCCCTCCCCGATCTGTCGGGATATCCCCGACACAGCCCGGCAATAACCCGGATTAAAACTCTCATTATTACAAAACGTACAACCACCGGTCCCTTTTTTCCCATCCCGGTTCGGACAAGTAAATCCACCGTCGATAGACAATTTTTGCACCCGTTCTCCAAATAATTCTTTGAAATAAGCGGGGTAATCATTGTACCGTTTCCGACTCTCTGTTGGCTTCATGCATTTTCTCTTTAGCAGAACAAAAATATCATTTTATTTCTTAATTTTGTTCCCGTAACCACAAACAATAAATGATGAAAACAATCTGCACGGGCATGTTCACGATCATGCTGGTCCTTCTTTTCCGTCCCGTCGGAGCTCAAACCGAAGATGCTTTTCCTTCATACATCGAACAATGTTTCAACAACTATTTCAATTTCAACCCCCAGGAAAAAATTTATCTACATACCGATAAACCGACCTACTCTGCCGGCGAAAATATCTGGTTCAGAGCCTACTGCGTAGATGCCAGCTATCATATCCCGACCCAATTAAGTAAATTTATCTACCTCGAACTCATCAACCGTCAGGATTCGATTTTAAAACGTATCCAAATAAAACAGACCGATTCTTGTTTTTATGGCAATTTGACGATTCCATCCACCACCCCTCCGGGAGAGTATTGCCTGCGTGTCTTTACCAACTGGATGCAAAATAACGAAGAAGATTTTTTCTTCAAAAAAAATATACAGATCGTCAGTACAGTGAATGAAGTAAACATTCACACGGCAAGCAGCCGTCAGGACAATGCAATCCGGACGACGCTCACCCTAATCGATAATGCCGGCAAACCTTATGTTCATCAACGTCTGAAAATCACGACCTACCGTCATAAACTAGCGGTAAACAAGACTACCTTGAAAACCGATGAACAAGGATCCGCCACTTTACAATATCCGGTCAGCGACAGTATCGACCGGATTCAGGTAGCGTTCCCGACGGACTTGCCTTTTGCTTTTTCAAGAGAAATCCCTTTATTGAATCTTTCCGACGACTTCGACTTTCAATTCTTCCCGGAAGGCGGTAATTTATTAGCGGGCACCACGCAAACCGTCGCCTTTAAGGCACTGGATGCAAACGGACGTTCGATAGCTGCCGAGGGAAAAATTTACAATAGTAAGGAACAGGAAGTCGTTTCTTTTTCAACCTTTCACCGGGGAATGGGAACCCTGGAACTGACCACCCAGCCGGGCGAACGCTACTATGCCCTGGTACATACCGCCACAAACCGGGAAAAAAGAGTCGACTTGCAGATTCCCCAAGCGGAAAATCTGGCCTTGCAGGTTTATCCTCAGGACAACCACCTGATCCTTGCTGTCAAAAAAGGAATTCATTTTCCTGCAGGGAAAACGATTTATATCGTTATGCACTCCAGAGGACGTCTGTTAGGCGTGCTACCGGCAAAAGACGATTTCGTGGGAGCCTTACCCCTGAACTCCCTGCCCGGTGGTACCGTGCAGTTCGTACTAGCCGATGCCGACTCACACATTTACAGCCAGCGTTCTTATTTTATAAAGCCGGATCCGCAACCTGTATTACAACTCCGGACCGATAAAGAAAAATACGACAGACGGGAAAAAGTAAACCTGACACTACAGTTTACAGACATCGGCGAGCACCCCCTCGAAGGCAGTTTTTCCCTCTCTGTTACGGACAATACGATGGTTCCCCGTGACACCCTATCGGACAATATCGTCAGTTATCTGCTCCTGACCTCCGACCTCAAAGGGCACATCGAAGCCCCGGGAAGTTATAGTCGTGAAACTCCCGAACACATCGATCTCCTCATGCTCACTCATGGCTGGACCCGTTATGAGATCGGGAAATTCCTGACTGCCACACCTTCTAAAGCCACTTTCAAGCTTGAACAGGGACAAGAAATCCGGGGAAAAATCACCAATTATAGCAATAAGCCGATGGCGAATGCCAGTGTACAAATCTTTATCCCCGGTGAAAATACATTGGGAGAAGTGAAGTCGAACGAAAACGGAGAATTCATCATCCGGGATCTGGATTTCCCCGATAGTACGATTTTTCTGGTACGTGGCTACAAAGAGAAAGGAGGAAAAATGGTAGATATAACTATCACTCCCCGGCTATTTAAAGATCCCGTCACTCATTTTACAATCCCCCGGGAAAATAAACCACTGGGCAAAGAAGAATTTATGGACCAGTTCAAAGGTAGTTATTTCTACCAGAACGGTGTGAAAGTCTATATTCTCGACGAAGCGGTCGTATTACGTCACCGTCCGGAAAGCGTACAACACAAATACGAAGGCCAATACACAGATATGACGGATTACATCCTGGGCCAGGAAGAATTGAATAAATTCAATACTTCCAGTATCTATCAACTATTATCCCGTCTTCCGGGTGTTATTGTCTCCGGTACCAAAGTGACGATGGCCCGCAACGGAAGTACGCCTCTGTTCATGATCGACGGATTGCCACAGACCGAAGACATGCTGAACGCAGTGATGCCGGAGGATGTGGACAATCTGGGAGTCATCCGCGACGGAGCCCGGCTGACTTTCTTCATGGCCCAAGGCGGTGCCGGCGGTGTGATTGTCATCAATACCAAACATGGCCATTTCACCCCCAAAGCCACTCCAGGGTTGATCAAATTCATTCCTTTAGGTTACTCCGAACCGGATGAATTCTACATGCCCCAATACAACGACCCGGAAATACTCAAAGCTCCCGAAATCGATTACCGCAGCACGATTTATTGGCAACCGGTCGTCCCGATCGATTCATCCGGGCAGACTTCCCTCTCTTTTTTCACTTCCGACATGGCCGGCAGTTATACCATCACCGTCGAAGGATTGGGGAAAAACGGGGAACCGGTATACCGGCAAACGACAATCCGGAGGGAATGATAAAGAGCCAAGAATTCAAAATTGAAAACGTTTGAGTAATAGATCATTATAAAAATAGAAGCCGATTTTTATAATAACAAAAAATATTCTATATTTGCAACTCTGAATACGCAAGCTCGCGTGGCTTTCAGTTTATTGTATATCAATAGTTTATAAAAACAATATCATAATAATAAACCTTCCCTCTCAGGGAAATAAATCAAATCTAACAGAAATATGAGTACGAAGTACGTTTACACATTCGGAGACGGAAAAGCAGAAGGCAAGGCAGACATGAAAAATCTGCTCGGTGGTAAAGGCGCCAACCTGGCGGAGATGAACCTGATCGGCCTGCCTGTACCTGCAGGTTTCACGATTACCACTGAAGTTTGTACACTTTACAACCAGAAAGGTAAAGATGCTGTTGTAAAATTAATAGAAAACGACGTTAAAGCCGGTATTGCACACATGGAAAAAATCATGAATGCAAAATTCGGTTCCAAAGGAGAGGCTTTCCCGTTGATGGTATCCGTACGTTCCGGTGCCCGTGTTTCTATGCCGGGTATGATGGACACCGTGCTGAACCTGGGATTGAATGACGATGCCGTAAAATTACTGGCAGAAAAATCAGGAAATGCCCGTTTTGCCTGGGACTCTTACCGTCGTTTTATTCAGATGTACGGCGATGTTGTAATGGGTGTAGCAGCAGCAAAAGGCGAGCACAATCCGTTCGAAGTTGAAATCGACAAGCTGAAAGAAGCCAAACATATCAAACAAGATACTGAATTTACCGTTGAAGATTTGCAGGTATTGGTCGAAAACTTCAAAAAAGTAGTCAAAACCAAAACCGGCAAAGATTTCCCGACTTGTCCGTGGGAACAGCTGTGGGGAGCCATCTGTGCCGTATTCGATTCATGGATGACCGAACGTGCCGTTCTGTACCGTCAGTTGAACCAGATCCCGGAAGAATGGGGTACTGCTGTTAACGTACAGTCTATGGTTTACGGTAACATGGGTAACAATTCGGCTACCGGTGTTGCTTTCAGCCGTGACGCTGCAACCGGAGAAGACATCTTCAACGGAGAATACCTGATCAATGCACAGGGGGAAGACGTTGTAGCCGGTATCCGTACACCGCAGGAAATCACCATCGAGGGTTCACGCCGTTGGGCTAAACTGCAGGGTATTTCCGAAGAAGAACGTGCTTCCAAATATCCTTCGCTGGAAGAAGCTATGCCTCAGGCTTATGCCGACCTGAACGCTGTACAGGAAAAACTGGAAGACCACTTCCACGATATGCAGGATATGGAATTCACCATCCAGGACGGTAAGCTGTGGATGTTACAGACCCGTAACGGAAAACGTACCGGAGCCGCTATGGTGAAAATGGCTGTCGATATGCTGAAACAAGGTATGATCGATGAAAAAACAGCTTTGTTGCGTCAGGAACCGGCTAAATTGGACGAGCTGCTCCATCCGGTATTCAATAAAGAAGCTCTGAAAAAAGCTCACGTTATTACCAAAGGTCTGCCGGCTTCTCCGGGTGCTGCCTGCGGGCGTGTCGTATTCTTCGCCGACGAAGCCGAAGAATGGAAAAACAGAGGTGAAAAAGTGGTTCTGGTACGCCAGGAAACTTCTCCCGAAGACCTGCGGGGTATGAACGTATCCGAAGGAATCCTGACTGCACGCGGTGGTATGACTTCTCACGCAGCTGTCGTTGCCCGTGGTATGGGTAAATGTTGTGTATCCGGCGCAGGAGATATCGTAGTCGATTATGCCAAACGTAATTTCTCCGTAAACGGAACAATCATCAAAGAAGGAGACTGGATTTCCCTGAACGGTTCTACCGGTGAAGTTTATTTAGGAAAAGTAGAAACAGAAGATGCAACATTGGACGAAGACTTCACAGCCATCATGAACCTGGCTGAAAAATATACCCGTATGTATGTACGTACTAATGCCGATACCCCGAAAGATGCCCGTAAAGCCCGTGACGTCGGAGCCAAAGGTGTCGGACTTTGCCGTACAGAACATATGTTCTTCGAAGGACACCGTATCGACGCTATGCGTGAAATGATCCTGTCCGACACGGTAGAAGGACGCCGGGATGCACTGAACAAGATCCTGCCGATGCAGCGGGGAGACTTCGAAGGTATCCTCGAAGCCATGAACGGACTGGGGGTTACCATCCGTCTGCTCGACCCACCTTTACACGAATTTACTCCGAACGAACCGGCTTCACAACAATATATGGCTCAGAAACTGGGAATTCCGGTAGAACGTATCAAAGAAAAAGTAGATGCTCTGCACGAATTCAACCCGATGCTGGGTCATCGTGGCTGCCGTTTGGGAGTTACCTATCCGGAAATCACCGAAATGCAGGCCCGTGCGATCATCGAAGCTGCTTGTAACCTGAAACTGCGTGGTCTGGATCCTCGTCCGGAAATTATGGTTCCTTTGGTAGGTACTGTGAAAGAACTGAAACAGCAGGCTGAAATCATCAACCGTGTTGCAGCTATGGTATTCGAAGAAAAAGGCGTTAAAGTAGATTACAAAGTAGGTACGATGATCGAAATCCCGCGTGCCGCTATCACCGCAGATCAAATCGCCGAAGTAGCCGAATTCTTCTCATTCGGTACCAACGACCTGACTCAGATGACCTTCGGTTACTCCCGTGACGACGCCGGTAAATTCTTACCGGAATACATCAGGAAAGGTATCCTGAAAACCGATCCGTTCGCTGTATTGGATCAGGAAGGTGTAGGCCGTCTGGTTGAAATGGGTGTGAAACTGGGTCGTAAGACTAATGCAGACCTGAAAGTAGGTATCTGTGGAGAACACGGTGGAGAACCTTCATCCGTCATCTTCTGCGACTCAGTAGGTATGAACTATGTCAGCTGTTCACCGTTCCGCGTGCCCATCGCCCGCGTAGCCGCGGCTCAGGCTGCTATTATGCATGCAGGTAAGTAATAAGAATTTATTACAAGCTTAAATATCAAGAAGGTGTCTGAAAAGGCCACCTTCTTTTTTTGTTATGCCGCTTGTTTATTCTCCCTTTTTCCTGTTTTCGTCATGCGTTACCCAAATCAGACTTTACCCATTCGTCGACCAGCTGATATAGCTCCTGTTGCAGAGGATCCATGCGCAGCATTGTCTTTGAGGGCTTGATATGTCCGGACTTAGTGTATGTCAGAGCATACATCGTCTTTACAAGCTCTCGGGCTTTCTCCAATGTGATTGTCGAGTTTGCGGCCTTTAGCAGACGTTCCATCTCAAGTTGTAGGACATAAACGCAAAAGCAGATGCAGATATGTCCCTCGATACGATTCCTCAGACGATGATACATGGGTCGTATCTGCAGGTCGGTTTTGCTCATGCGGAATACCCGTTCGATAAACCATAAGTTATGGTAGTTGGCAAGGACTTCTTCATCCGGGAGCGTGGCATTGGTTACATAGCCTTTCAAACCATCCCATGCCGCGTCTTTCTCAAAAGTTTCAAGATCGATGCTTATATTCGCCTCTCCTTCAATTCGCAGATATTTGTTGTAGCCTCGATTATTTATGTGCTTCTTAGTGATCTTGCCGGAGGCTACCTTTGCCTGGAGTCGCAAAAGCCCTCTGGTGCGGTTGAAAGCATCTTTCTTCTGGCGCTTTTCTGTAAATGACACAACAATACGTAGTCCGTCGTCTGTCTCGATTGATGCAACCTGACCGTCTGAGAGATTGAGCGCCAAGACTTTCTTCTTGACATTGGCATTCTCGTTTTTAAGCCTTGCTCCAAGTATATACTCATAGCCGGCAGCGACAAGAGCATCAATATTTTTGCGCGACAGCAGGCCCGCGTCGGCCACCACAATCGGGCTGGGGAATCCGAACTTCTGCTGAGCTCGTTTCAGCAAAGGTATAAACGTTTTCTTTTCCGACAGATCTCCCTGGAATATCTCATAGCTTATCGGCAACCCCTCCCTTGTCACCAACAGTCCGAGAAGAATCTGCGGACAATCAAATTTGCCGTCTTTTAAGTATCCTGTGCGCCTGAGATCATCTTCACCAGCCACCTCGAAATAGAGCGTGGTAATGTCATAGAATACCACATCAATACATCCTCCCATTGCCCTGGCGCCATGCGCAAAAGTAATCTGCTCGATTTTAGATTTGATGTCATCGGCATTGCCCTTTCTTCCACACAACTTGTCAAGATAACGGTAAATCTTGTTCACATCATACGACACTCCATTATATCTCCACAGATAATCAACTGTTTTCAACTTGCTTCCCGGGGCAACGAGACGGCTGAGAACCAATGGACGGAACAGACCTCCTATTGCATCATAGCCTACATGGTCAAACAATCTGCCAAAGACAACCTCCGGCCCGTCCACAGATATTTGGCTATTGGAAAGCTTGCCTATAAAATCCTCCAGATTTTGTTCTGGCGGCTGATTAAAGAGATTGTAATACGTCCCAGTCTGACGCCGGATAAACTCTTGTGCCTGTTCAACCATCCGCTCAATCTCCGACATGTCGCGTGAACTGCCAAAACTCTTTACCAAAACGTTGTTACGACCTCGTTTTTGAAGAACTCGGACGCTCGTTGTGCCTGATTTGTTTTTGGATCGGTTGATAAACATGGCACAAAATTACACTGTGTTACCCAAATCACCAAATCTCAATGAGCTTAATCGCTGATAATCAAACCATAGCTTTTTCACCCTAAAAAAGTGACGAAAACAGGTGCCGTAAAGATGCATACATTGCTTGATTACGATTGTCTGTTGCCTGAGTTCGTAAATATTACAGACGGGAAGAGATCTGACAACAAAGCCACTTTTGACATTGAGATAAAGCCGCACAGCATCGTGGTGGCCGACCGCGGATATTGCGACTACGGCCTCCTAAATCATTGGGACAGCAACAATGTATTCTATGTTGGCCGCCATAAGGACAATATTCGGTACAGGACTATTGAGGAACTGCCCTTACCCAAGCAGCATACCCAAAACGTCCTGATGGATGAAAGCATCGAGTTCGGGCTACCTGCGGCCAAAGAGAAATTCCCCAAAAGGCTGAAGCGTATAGCAGTGTGGAACGATGAGCATGGATTTGTTATTGAGCTTCTTACCAATAATTTTACACTTGCAGCCTCTACGATAGCAAAACTGTATAAGGCGCGATAGAATATCGAGATTTTCTTCCGCAATCTCAAACAACTTCTACGCATCAAGAGCTTTATCGGCACCTCACGCAACGCGGTGGAGATTCAAATCTGGACTGCGATGATCACAATGCTGCTTTTTTCCTGGCTCAAGCACATAGCGCGCTATAAATGGGCGCTGGCCAACCTCGCCTTTCTCGCTTTGGCTCAACACATTTACCAAAATAGACCTATACAAGTGGCTGAACGAGCCCTTTACACCCCCTCCCCAGGATGAAAATCCGGTTTGAGGGGTTTGGTTACGCATTGATTTTGCAGAGTCGTATGACTCAGCAAGTTATCTCCTGCAAAAAAATTATTTAGGACAATATTGATGCTTGGCGCAAATTGTATTTCTTAAGATATTTCTTATTTTTGTAATCTCTTTGAAAGCATACTTTATGGAAGACAAGGAACTATTTGTATTAAAATCATTGTATAAACGAGACTACAACGCATTTCATTATCTTTATGAATCGTATTTCTCTAAAATGGTTTTGTTTGCAGAAAGTTATGTGTACGATGAGGAAGAAGCAAAAGATTTAGTCCAAGATTTATTCTTTTATATTTGGGACCATGCGGATTCTTTGTTGATAAAAACTTCTTTGAAAGCTTATTTATTTACCTCTTTACGAAACCGTTGTCTGAATGCATTGCGTGACCGCAAAATAGTGGATAGTTGTAATGATAAATTACTGGAAGCACAATTGTTTGCTGGGATAAAAGATATCGAGATAAATGAAACTGTTGAAATGCGGTTGCAGAATGCTTTGAATACTTTGCCTGATAAGTGTAGAGAAATTATATTGTTGAAGATAGTTGAAGGTAAAAAAAATAAAGAAATAGCGAACCAATTAGGGTTGGCTGAAACTACAGTTAAAACACAAGTACAACGGGCTTATAGAATTTTAAGAGAACAGTTAATACCTATATTATTGTTTATTAGCTGGCTTCAAAATGGAGGATATTAGTAGTTTTATGTTTGTGTGTATTTGATTACCGTAATGGAGGGTGAGTTATTTGTGTTGCAGAGAAAAAAATATCAAAAATTTTCCAATATTGTCCTAAATAAATTTTGCGTATGAGGCAACTTGCGGAGTCATACGACTCTGCATAATTAATGAGCAATCCCCCCCTCATGCCGGATTTTCTTCTTCGGGAGGCGGTGTAAAGGGCTCGTTCAACCACTTGTAGAGGTCTATTTGGGGAATGTATTCAGTCGTAGCGAGAAAGGCGAGGTTGGCAAGTGCCCATTTGTAGCGTGCGATATGTTTTAGCCACATAAATAGCAGCATTGTGATCATTGCTGTCCATATCTGAGTCTCTACGGCGTTGCGCGAGATGCCGATAAAGCTCTTGATGCGCAATAGTTGTTTGAGGTTGTGGAAGAAAATCTCGATATTCCATCTTGCCTTATACAGTTTTGCTATCGTAGAGGCTGCAAGCGTGACGTTATTGCTAAGAAGCTCAATTACAAAGCCGTGTTCTTCATCCCATACCGCTATACGCCTTAGCCTTTTGGGGCATTTATCCTTGGCCGTAGGCAGTTCAAACTCTATGATTTCATCCAACAAGACGTTTTGGGCGTGTTTCTCGGGCAATGGCAACTCTTTAATGGTTCTGTGTTGGATATCGTCCTTATGGCGAACCACATAGAATACATTGTTGCTGTCCCAATGGTTTAAAAGTCCATAATCGCAATATCCGCGGTCAGCCACCACAATGCTGTGCGGTTTGATTTCAATGTCAAATGCCGCCTTGTTGTCTGTTCGCTTACCACCTGTAATATTCATAAATTCAGGAAGTAAGCAGTCGTAATCAAGCAATGTGTGCATCTTTACGGCACCCTTTGACGTGGTATAGTGCGCCCAATCGTAAACCGATATGGTCAGCGAGACCAGAGTGGAATCCAGTAATTTGATGGGCATCTTGAACCGGAAGCCTTTGCGCTCCCAAGCCGCCTGCTGTCCGAAATAACGGAACAACATATAGAATAGCTCCTAGAAGACCGAACTGTCTCGGTGTGCATTCTGATAAGCGACTGTCGATTTGGATGGTGCGCGGCTTATGCCGGGATGGTTAAGATTTCCTGTGGCGGATTTTAATCCGTTGGAAATATCACGGACGGAGTCGCAGTTGGAGAACTGACAGAAAATCATGCTCACCAGCTGGATCCAGGTGTTATAGCCCTTGCAATGCTTGTCGGTACCGGCATCGCGAATAATTTTTCTGATGATTTCTTTGGGTAAAAGCGCAATTACCTGCGCAAAAAGTGTTATTTGTGTCATAGGAAGTAGTTGAGTTGTCGCTCACTACTAAGGTAGTCATTTTTCCTTAGTAAACTACTTCCTTTTTTATTTTTCTCAAAAACGTTTAGGACAATATTGAAAATTTTCTTTCCTTATGTACTCCGTTTTTTTTGCTTTTGTGTCTTTATAAAAAAATAACCACAAAAACCATGGACAAGAAGTTTATAAATTGGAGGGTAATTATGCAAAGTCTTTTAGGTAAGTCTACCGGTGTCGATGATGAGCAAGTTGAGGAGTGGTTGCATGAAGATGCCCGGAATCAAGAATATTATGAGAAAGCCAAATATTATTTCGATAATTATTATTCTGGTGAAAAAGAAATACACCAAATTAATATGAAGAAAGCTTGGGATGATTTTTTAGTTTATACAAAAAAATCACGGAATAACATATGGAAAAGATATTTGCAGTATGTAGCCGGTGTTGTAATGTTATTGGGTGTTGGAGTGGCTTTATTATTGTTGGTAGGTAAATCAGAGAAGCCTTCAACAGTTGTTCAAAATCAAATGATAACACCCGGAACAGTAAAGGCTTTGTTGATTTTTCATTCGGGTAGTCAGGTCTCATTAACAGATTCTACTGTTTTTGAACAAGTCGTAGAGCAGCATTCGATGGCAGAAAAAATGGATGAAGAAACCCAAATGGAATATAATACGATTATTGTTCCGCGAGGAGGAGAGTATAGTTTGGCTTTAGCAGATGGTACAAGAATAAAAATAAATTCAGATTCTAAATTGACATTCCCTCATAGATTTATGGGAGAGGAGCGTCGTGTCCGTTTGGAAGGCGAGGCTTTGTTTGATGTGGTAAAAGATAAGGAGCATCCTTTCATTGTGGAAACAGCAAAAGGAAATGTACAAGTGTTAGGAACACTATTTGATATTAATGTTTATCCGGAGGAGGATGTTGTACAGACAACATTGGTCGAGGGTCGGGTTGTCTTTAAGGGGAAGGGGATGTCGCAACATGTGGAATTGTCACCAGGAGAGCAAGTGACATACAATATGAAAAGCGGAGAGTCGCATGTAGAGAAAGTAAATACTAAAGTTTATGTAGGTTGGGCTGAAGGGAAGTGGTTTATAGAAGGGGAACGGCTGGAAGATATAACGAAACAGTTGTCGCGTTGGTATGATGTGGAGTTTTTTTATAAAAATCCTGAAGCAAAGGAACTTGTTTTTACCGGCGATCTGGAAAAGTATGATGATTGTGAAGTGGCCTTGGATATAATATCAATGACCACTAATGTGATGTTCACAATTAGAGATAGAGCCATAATCGTACAAATGAAATAGTATGATTATTTTTACTATAATGACCCTAATAATATGAATCTAAACATCAAAACTAAGCAGGCGTATGAAAAAAAATCGAAACAAAAATTGTTTGGGTGTAATTAAATACTCTAAAAGGAGTATGTTAGTGATGAGATGGATGTGTGTATTCAGTTGTATGTTGTTGTTTCAGATTTCTGCTGTCGCTTATTCTCAAAAGAAAGTGACATTGGATGTAAATGGAATGGAAATGGTGGATGTTATCCAAGAGTTAAGAAAACAGACTGGTTACAAATTCTTTTTCAATCACAATGAGTTGAAAAAAACTGGTAGGGCTTCCGGTAAATTCTTAGAGAAGGATTTGAGTGTTGTATTGGATGAGATATTGGGGAAAACAAATCTGACCTACCGTCAGGAAAGAGGTATCATTATTATTGTTCCCCAAGAAAAATCTGTAGAAGAAAAGAAGGCAAGAGTGGAGATTATAGGTAAGGTTACAGATGAGAAAGGGGAGCCGTTGTCAGGGGTGACAGTTGTCATTAAAGGATTGGGTTTTGGAACTTTAACGGATGCTAACGGAAACTATAAATTAGTAGTTCCCAATGCTCCTGAAAAATTTTCTTTAACGTTTTCTTTTGTTGGTATGAAGACGGTGGAGAAAGCTTATGCGGGGAAAAATGTCATCAATATTGTGTTGCAAGAAGAAACGATAGCATTGGATGATGTTGT
>ERZ772882.2877-NODE-2877-length-14651-cov-4.862017_pt1 | contig 14651 bp, 10 predicted proteins | sample MGYA00580576_ERZ772882 | MGnify/ENA primary metagenome ERZ772882 (study PRJEB29015, sample SAMEA2737658) | human gut metagenome | biome: human gut; feature: human-associated habitat; material: faeces | place: China | collected 2012 ... | reverse complement strand
ACACGCTGCCCCGCGCGCTGATCGGCACCCCGAAGGTGATGCCGCACACCAAGCGCTTCGCCATCAACCTCAACCGCCTGACCGGCGAACTGCCCGACTGGCTGCTTTACCACCCCGCCCTCGACTGGTGGTCACCCTTCCAGCTCGTGTTCACGCAGGAAGGCAAGGATGCGACGGGCGCATCGGCCGGATTCGGCAACGAACCCGCCAACCTGAACTATTACTACGAATTCTACGAGGGGTACAAGAAAGACCCCGGCGCAGAAGAGGAAGACGAGGATACGACCAAATAATCAAGACGATGAAAAACTATTTATACGGCATTTTTGCCATTGCATTCCTGGCATTTACCGCCTGCACCAACGAGGAGCTCCCGACGCCCGGCACCGGACAGGACACCCCTGTCGAGCACAAATCGGGGGAGATACTCGTCAAATTTTCGCCTTACGTGAGCGAGATACTCGACAAGGCGGCCGCAGCGACCCGCAGCGGCGGCCCCGCCACCCGCTCGGGCATCCTTTCGGTCGACGAGGTTCTCGACATCGTGGGCGGCTACCAGATCGAACGCGTCTTCCCCGTAGACGGCCGCAACGAGGAGCGCACCCGCGAATCGGAGCTGCACCTGTGGTACGTCGTACGCTTCGGCGACGACTACTCCGCCGAGGAGGTCGCCGAAAAACTTTCGGCCCTGGGCGAAGTCCAGCACGTGAACCTCAACCGCACGATCCGCCGTGCCTACAACGCCGGCAAGAAGGCGATGCCTCTCACCCGCGAAGCCCTCGCCGCCATGCAGCGTGCGACCCGCGCCGCCGGGGATACGGGTTATCCCTTCAACGACGAGCTGCTGCCGATGCAGTGGCACCTGATCAACCGAGGCAACCTGTTCGGCGAGAAGTCGATCGTCGATGCCGACGTGCAGTGCGAAGAGGCGTGGAAATCCTCGACGGGCGACAAGTCGATCATCGTCGCCGTGCTCGACGAAGGCGTCATGGTCGAACACCCCGACCTGAAGAACAGCATGTGGGTCAACGAAGGCGAGGTTTACCGCTCGAAGCAGGACAACGACGGCAACGGCTACAAAGGCGACGTCTACGGCTACAATTTCGTATTCGAGACGGGCGTCATCTCATGGGATGACATCAACGACACGGGGCACGGCACGCACGTAGCGGGCGTAATCGCCGCGCAGAACAACAACGGCATCGGTATCAGCTCGATCGCCGGCGGCAACGGCGACATCCCGGGCGTGAAGATCATGAGCTGCCAGATATTCTCGGGCAACACGGTCAGCAACTCGCTGGCGACCGTCCGAGCCATCAAATACGCGGCCGACAACGGCGCCGTCATCCTGCAGTGCAGCTGGGGCTATGTTTCGGGCAGTGCCAACAGCTACGAATGGGGGACGCCGGGCTTCAAGGACGAAGAGGAGTGGGCGACGAACGCCCCGCTGGAAAAGGACGCCCTCGACTACTTCCTGCATAACGCCGGGTCGCCCAACGGCCCGATCGAAGGCGGCCTGGCCATCTTCGCAGGCGGCAACGAGAGCGCCCCGCAGGCCGGGTTCCCGGGCGCTGCCGAGGACTGCATCTCGGTATCGGCCACGGCTGCCGACTATACGCCCGCCGTCTACACCAACTACGGCCCCGGCACGACGATCGCAGCCCCGGGCGGCGACCAGGACTACTACTACGAGTACTTCGACGACAACCACAAACGCGGCGAGATCGGCTGCGTGCTCTCCACGCTGCCCTACGACATCAGCGAAACGGGCTACGGTTACATGGAAGGCACCTCAATGGCCTGCCCCCACGTTTCGGGCGTCGCCGCGCTCGGGCTCTCGTACGCCGCACAGCTCCGCCGCCACTTCACGGCCGACGAGTTCAAGGCACTGCTCTACCAAACCACCACGCCGATCGACTCCTACATGACCGGCCTGAAAAACTACTACCGCTACGTCGCCGACGTCGGCCTGAACCAGCCCATGCAGCTGACGCTGGCCAACTACCGCAACCAGATGGGCACGGGCCAGGTCAATGCGGCCAGGCTGCTCAATGCGGTCTCCGGCAACGGCAAGCAGGTTTCGTTCCCGAACCTCTACATCTCGCTGGGCAAGGAGGTGAAGGCCATCCCGGCCAACTACTTCCTCGGCGGCGAAACGCTGACCTACACGGTCAGCATCGCCGACACGGCGGTCGCCACGGCGTCGATGGAGGGTGCGAAACTGACGGTCAAGGGGCTGAAGGCCGGTACGACCAGGGCAAGCATCACTTCGAGCAAGGGCGAGACGCACAATTTCAACATCACGGTGCGTAAATCCGCAAACGGTAACGGCTGGCTTTAACGAACGATGCGCTGCGGAACGACGATAGCACGTATGCTCTTCTGCTGCGGGGCGTTGTGGGCGGTTACCGCCGCCACACCGCTCTGCGGACAGATCCGCATCGTCCCCCGTGCCAAACTCGACAGCCTGGCGCACCCCGCCACGGCCGACGGGGCTCAAGCCATGCGCTTCGAGCGCACGCAGATCGACGCAGGGCATATCGGCGAGGACGATACGCCGCCGAGCTACACGTTCAAATGGCATAACGAAGGAACGGCACCGCTCATCATCACCCGCGTGCAGACCACCTGCGGCTGCGCCGCGGCCACCTACGGCCGGCAGCCCGTCCGCACGGGCGGCGAAGGCACGGTGACGGTCACCTACCACCCGAAGGGACACCCGGGGAGCTTCGACAGGCGGATCTTCGTCTATACGCAGCTCTCGGACAAGATGCCGACGGCCATCCTGCACCTCACGGGCACGGTCATAGCCTCGGAACTCACGGACGGCGATTACCCCTATGCAATGGGGACGCTGCGGCTCAAACAGCAGTCCGTGCGGTTCGCCCGGGAAGGGTTGCAGAGCGAGCGCATCGAATGCCTGAACACGGGCGACCATGCCATGCGGCCACGCTGCGACGATCACCTGCTCCCGCGGGGAATCACCCTCAGGTGCGAGCCCGCAACCCTCGCCCCGGGCGCCAAAGGCGACCTGGTCATCGGGTTCGACCCCGCGCAGGCAACGCACAGGGCTCCTGCACAGCTGCCCCTGATCCTCGAAGGGCCCGATGTCCCGCCGAGCGGGCGCACGCTGCAGATCCGGTTCGAAGAAACAGAGTAAGAAACAGACAAAAACGAGTCATATGAAAACAATTTTTAGATTTACGCTCCTTGCACTTATCGTGACGGCCTTCTGCGCCTGCGATGACGACAAGTCGTATGTAGCCCCCCTGGATGTCACGCCCAACAACCTCGCCGGCACGTGGCAGCTCGCCCAATGGAACGGCGCGCCCCTCGCCCAGGGCAGCTACGTATACATCGAGTTCATCCGCAAAGACCAGAAGTACGTCATGTACCAGAACTTAGACAGCTTCGGCGCCCGCAAGCTCACGGGACGCTTCGCCATCGAAACCGACGAGGAACTGGGCGCCATCATCTACGGCAACTACGATTACAGTGCCGGCGACTGGCAGCACCGCTACATCGTGACCGACTTTTCGAAGACACAAATGATATGGACAGCCAAGGACGACCGCTCGGACATTTCGGTCTACGAACGCTGCGACGGCATCCCCGAGGATATTACCGGAGGGAAAACGGAGTAATAAAAAGTTCACGCCGCAAGGCAGTAAAAGGGACTCCCACGCAACAGGGAAGTCCCTTTTATCTTTTGCCCGGAGCGCCATGACCGGCCTATCCGGGTTGGTAATGCGGGGAATTTGCAGTATTTTTGCGCAAAACAAAACGGACTATGACACGACCACTGCAATTCATACCTTTCAAATCCCGCGCAGACAAAGGCTGGGCCGAAGCCTGGGAGCTTTACGAAAAGTCGTTCCCCTACAACGAACGCTGGAGCGAGGAGGCCTACGACCGGGCTTTCGGCGACCCGAATTTCGAAGCCGACGGCATCTGGCGCGGCGGGGAGTTCATCGGCATCCTCTTCCACTGGGGTGCCGACGGGTACCGTTATGTCGAGCACCTGGCCGTCTCGCCCGCCCTGCGGGGACAAAACATGGGCTCCGCGGCACTCTCGGCCTTCTGCCGGAAGGTCGGGCGCGTCATCCTCGAGATCGACCCGCCCGTAGACGACATTTCGATCCGCCGCCTGCACTTCTACGAGCGGCTGGGGTTCGTCGCCAACCCCTACCAATACATCCACCCGTCGTTCCGCAAGCCCTTCACACCCCACCGGCTGGTGCTGATGAGTTATCCCGGCGCCATCACCTACGAAGAAGCCCGCAGTTTTGCGGACTTCGTTCGGGAGGTAGTCCTCCGCTATTCGGAGCACGAAGCCCCCACTCTGCCGAATTTAGCGTAAAAAGCGGATCGCTTCCAGCAAGACAACGGTTCCGACCGGCATAGGCCGTTCAGCGGCAGGATTTCTTTCCCGGCATCCCCGGCAATGCAGACGATGCAGGCGGATAGGCGCCATATCGGCATAAAATGGAGCCGGGCGCAAAAACGGGATCCCTCCGGAAGCCGCCCGGCCGAAAACCCCGTTACAGGATCCCGACCAGGTATTTGGTGACGAAATAACCGCCCACGACCAGCCAGACATACAGCAGTCCCGCCAGCACGAAGGGCTTCGCCCCGGCATGTTTGAACTTGTCGATGCTCGTTTCCGTACCCAGCGCCGTCATGGCCATCGTCAGCATGAACGTATCGACATATTCGATGGCGCCGTTCAACGGAATGTCGCGGACACTCTCCGCCCCGGTCAGGTATTGCAGCAGCGAATTGAGGCCGATGACCGCGATGAAGCCGAAGGCGAACCACGGAATGGTAATTTTGCTCTTCTCCTTGTGCCCTCCGGCGGTTTTCCGGCGGCCCGCCAGCACGAACCCCAGGATAACCAGCACGGGCGCAAGCATCATCACGCGGATCATCTTGGTAATGGTGGCCGTCCCAGCGATTCCCAGCGTATCGGTCGGATCCATTGCGTTGCCCGCCCCCGCCACATGGGCCACCTCGTGCAGCGTGCTGCCCGTATAGACGGCCACGCCCGTGTCCGTCAGGGCGTCGAGCATCCCCGTGCGGTACATCAGGGGATAGAGGAACATCGAGAGGGTGCCAAAAATCACGACCGTGGAGACGGCGATGGCGGTCTTGTACCCCTCGCATTTCACGACCGGCTCAGCACCCAGTACGGCCGCCGCGCCGCAGATGGCGCTGCCCGTCGAGGTCATCAGCGCCGTGTCGCGGTCGATCTTCAGCAGGCGTCCCAGCAGGACGCCGCCCAGGATCGTGACCGTCACGACGACCAGGTCGACCGCGACGGCCGGAATACCCACGGCGGCCACCTCGGAGAGCGTCAGGCGGAACCCGTAGAGGATAATGCCCCAGCGCAGCACCTGCTTGGTACAGAACCTGATGCCGGGCACCCACGTTTCGGGCAGTTTGTTGCGCAGGCTGTTGGCATAGAGCATGCCCAGCACGATGCCGACGATCAGCGGGCTGAACGAAAGTTTCTTTACGAGGGGGAACCCGGCGATGTAGAATGCCGCGAACGAGAACAGGACGATCAGCAGAATCCCGTGCAGGGTATTCGCCCTATTACCTTTTTTCAACATATCCTTCGTGTTTTTTTAAGAAGCCGTTATAACTTTTCCTTTGTTTCGCCGACAAAGATCGCATCTTTTGGCGGGATATGGAACAAGAACCGGTTATCCTACATAACCATAAGTTATAACGCAAACTGCAGCCGCGCAGCGATGCCCGAAAATGGAAACGGGAACGGGATGCGGGAACAGAATACGAAAACGGGAACGGGATGCCCGCCGGGTCAGCGGTCGGCCCGGGCGAAATCGACGAACTGCCGGACAAGCCGGGCAGGTTCGGCCTCGGGATGCACGAACACGAAGTCGCGCGTGAGCGCCAGGGAGTCGACATCGACGATTCGCAGCGTACCGCTGCGCAGCTCGTCCACGACCGAAATCACCGACAGGATGGCCATGGCGTCGCTGTTGCGCACGAATGCCTTGATCCCCTCGGTCGAGCCGAGGCGCATCACCACGTTCAGCTCCGGGATGCGGATCCCGGCCTTGCCGAGTGCCGTCTTGATGACTTCGAGCGTCCCCGACCCGCCCTCGCGCAGCACGAGGGGAATCTGCCGTAAACGGTCGGGCGTCACGGCATCCGTCCGCGCATAGGGGCCGCCCGTACGTGCGACCAACACCAGTTCGTCGGGCGCGAAGAGCGTATAGTGCAACCCCTGCCGGCGGCTGAGGCTCTCGACCATCCCCAGGTCGATGCTGCGCCCGCACAGTGCCTGTTCGACCTGGTCGCTGTTACCCGACATCATCGAGACCCGCACGCCTGGGAAACGCGTGGTGAAGCGGGCGAGGATCGGCGGCAGGAGGTATTGGGCGATGGTCGTGCTGGCACCGAGGCGCAGTTCGCCCTCGACCGCACTCGCGCAGAGGCTCATCTCATACTCCATGCGGCGGTAGTCGCCGGCCAGCCGTTCGGCGCAGGTCAGCAGGGTTTCACCGGCCGGGGTCAGCTCCAGGCGGCTGCCGCGGCGGACGAAGAGTTGCGTCTTATAACGGGATTCGAGCTCACCGACATGCTTGCTGACGGCGGGCTGGGAAATGAACAGCTGCTCGGCAGTCCGGGTGAAACTGAGCGTCCGGGCTGCGGTGATAAAAACTTTAAGTCGGAAATCGTCCATAACTTTCGTAGGTTATCGGCGCAAGGCCACCAGCCATAGCGTCCTCAACCCAGATGCCCGTCTTGGGCGAACTCCTTTACCGACTTGATATAGTGGTCGATAGTCTCCTGCATCGAAACGAACGATTTACCTCCCGCGGCATTCTTGTGGCCGCCGCCGTTGAAGTACTTGCGGGCGAAGAGGTTGACGTCGACATCTCCGCGCGAACGTAAACTCACGCGGATGAACTTGCGGTGGGCCAGGAACATGGCCGACATCTTCATCTTCTTGATCGTCAGCGCGTAGTTCACGAAACCCTCGCTGTCGCCCTGCTGGAACTGGAAACGGCGCATTTCGTTCTCCATCAGCGACATATAGGCCACCGTCCCGTCCTGGATGATCTCCATCTTGCGGTTGATGACATAGCCGAACAATCGTGCGCGGCCTTCGGTATAGGCGTTATAGACGTTGTTGTGTATCTCGGGGATGCTGATGCCCTTCTCGACCAGCACCGCCACGGCGCGGAACAGCTCCGGCGTGAGGAACGAGTAGGCGAAGTTGCCCGTGTCGGTCATGATGCCCACGTAGAGCGCCTCGGCCATCTGCCGCGTAATGGCATCGGTGCCGAACAGCGCTTCGATGATACTGTATACGAGGAAACAGGTGCTCGACGAATCGGGATACGAGAACGAGAGGTCGAAATGCCCGTCGGGCGAAAGGTGGTGGTCGATCAGCACGCGGCGCGCCGTGGTGTTGGCCTCGATCGTATCGCTCAGGATTTCGAGCCGCGACACGGCGTTGAAGTCGAGGCAGAAGAGCAGGTCGGCCTCGGCGATGGCGCGCACGGCATCGCCCGCGGTGTCGTTCTTGAAGACCACGACCTGGCCGATACCCGGCATCCAGTCGAGAAAATAGGGGTATTTGTTCGGGACGATGCACGTTACCTCGTGTCCCATTCCCCGCAGCACCTCGGCCCAGGCGAGCGAAGAACCCACGGCATCGCCGTCGGGATTGGTATGGGCGACAATCACGATCTTACGGTTTGCCGGGGCGAGAAGTTCCCTGAGGGATTCGATACGCTCTTTCGATAGCTCCATTTCAGCCTTGCTTCACATTGGTGATACTGGGCAAAGGTAGCAAAAAAGAGGGAGATAACAAACCGCGCCCGCCGATGCATACTGAATTTGCACGTTTGCATACACCCCGCAGCCGGGAATTTCGTTAATTTTGTCCCGGCTAACCAAAACCGTACGTATGAAAAAACTCATGTCCCTGCTGCTGGCAGGCCTGCTCCTGGTAACGACCGCCGCGACGGCCGCGGCACCCTATGCCAACAACCGCGCCCCGCTGCGCGAAAAGCCCTTCGTGAAACTTCCGCTGGGCGCCATCCGCGCCGAAGGGTGGCTCCGCGACCAGTTGCAGCGTCAGGCCGACGGGCTGACGGGGCACCTCGATTCGGTCTACCCCGAGGTGATGGGCCCGCGCAACGGCTGGCTGGGCGGCGACGGCGACGTCTGGGAACGCGGCCCCTACTGGATCGACGGGCTGCTGCCGCTGGCCTATATCCTCGGCGACGAACGGCTGATCGAAAAGACCCGCCCCTGGGTCGAGTGGGCGCTCGGCAGCCGGCAGCCCGACGGCTATTTCGGCCCGGCGGAAGACCGTCCGTTCGAAAGCCCGGCCATACAGCGCGACAACGCCCGCGACTGGTGGCCCAAGATGGTCATGCTCAAGGTGCTGCAACAATACTACTCGGCGACGGGCGACGAGCGCGTCATCGAACTGATGAGCGCCTATTTCCGTTACCAGCTGCGCGAGCTTCCGAAGACCCCGCTGGGGCACTGGACTTTCTGGGGCGAACAGCGCGGCGGCGACAATCTGGGCATCGTCTACTGGCTTTACAACATCACGGGCGACGAATTCCTGCTGGAGCTGGGCGACCTGATCCACCGGCAGACGTTCGACTGGACGGGCATCCTCGCCGGCGGGGAGGTGATCCCGACGCCCTTCTCGCTGCACTGCGTGAACCTCGCGCAGGGGATCAAGGAGCCGGTGGTCTACTACCAGCGCAGCAACGACCCGGCGCATGTGGCGGCCGTGAAGAAAGGCTTCGAGGACATACGCCGCTACATCGGCCTGCCGACGGGGTTGTACGGGGGCGACGAGGCGCTGCACGGCGCCGCCCCGACGCAGGGTTCGGAGCTTTGCACGGCCGTGGAGATGATGTACTCGCTGGAGGAGATGGCCGAAATCACGGGCGACGTGCAGTTCGCCGACCATCTGGAGCGCGTGGCGTTCAACGCCCTGCCCACGCAGGCCACGGACGCCTATGACGCCCGCCAGTACTACCAGCAGGTCAACCAGGTGATGATTACCGACCACCGCCGCAATTTCGAGCAGAGCCACGACGGCACGGACATCCTCTACGGCCTGCTGACGGGCTATGCCTGCTGCACGTCGAACATGCACCAGGGATGGCCCAAGTTCACGCAAAACCTGTGGTATGCCACCCACGACGGCGGGCTGGCCGCGATGGTCTACTCGCCCTGCAACGTCACGGCCGAAGTGGCCGGCGGCGTACGGGTGACGATCGCCGAGCGGACGCAATACCCCTTCGACGAGCAGATACGTTTCGAGATAAGGATCGACGGCCGCAAGGTGAAAACGGCCGAATTCCCGCTCCGCCTGCGCATCCCCGGCTGGTGCGAGGGGGCGACCGTAGCGGTGAACGGTCAGGCCGTGGCGTCGCCCGGGAAAGGTTCCGTGGCGGAAGTGCGGCGCGCATGGCGCACGGGCGACGTGGTGACGCTCCGCCTGCCGATGGAGGTCGCCGTCAGCCGCTGGTACGAACGCTCGGCCGTCGTCGAGCGCGGGCCGCTGGTCTACTCGCTGCGCATCGGCGAACAATGGTCGAAAGTCCGCAACCCGGGCAAACAGATTTACGGCCCGTGGTATTACGAGGTGCGGCCTACAACCCCGTGGAACTACACGCTCTTCGAGGAGGACGTCCGCCCCGAACGCATTGCGGAGGCATTCAGGGTCGAGCGGCGCGACATCGGCGACGCCTATCCGTGGACGCTGGAAAACGCCCCGGTGGAGATCAAGGCGCGCGGGCGCAGGCTCGACGAATGGGTGCTCTACCAGGAGAGCGCCGGCCCCCAGCCGTACAGCACCAACGAGACCGCCAATCCCGCCGAAGAGATCACGCTGATCCCCTACGGCTGCACGACGCTGCGCATCACCGAGTTCCCCCTGACGCGCGACCTGCGCAAGAACTGGTAGTGCGCCCGAAAGGCAGGGCGGGGAAAAGATAGTGCCTGGAAACGGGTGTCCGGGAAAGCGGATGCCGCAGGGAGGGATCCGGTGCCGGAGAAAACACCGTAACGGGAACCCGCAACCCGGGAGAAGGGAGGTTGACGGAAGAAGGGAACCGCCCGGAAAGCATGGCGCCGGGAGGGGTGAAAACCGGAACGGCACAACGTTTCCGGGGGGGGGCCGGCAACGAGAAACGGCGCACGAGGGGATATGACCGTCGTGCGCCGTCCTTTTTTCGGGGAGGGGCAGCCCGTTTTCCGGGGGTCGGGGCCCCTTTCCGGGGCGGCGATTGGCACGGTTCGGGATTTTTGCGTAGCTTTGCAAATCTAAATCACACGTTATGGCTTCTTGTCTCCAGGTGGAAAACCTCACCAAATCGTACGGCGAGCAGGTACTCTTCGAAAATATCTCGTTCACGATCGAGGAGGGCCGGCGCGTGGCCCTCGTGGCGAAGAACGGCACGGGGAAAACCACGCTGCTGAACATCATCGCGGGGAAGGAAAGCCACGACGCGGGCAGCGTCGTGCCGCGCCGCGGCCTGAGGATCGCCTACCTGGAACAAAGCCCCGCATACCCGGCAGGAATGACCGTACTGGAAGCCTGCTTCCACTCGGAGAGCCCCGCCCTGAAGGCCATCGCGGAGTATGAGCGGGCGATCGGCGATGCGTCGGGCGAAGGGTTGCAGGAGGCGATGGCGCGGATGGATGCCCTCGAAGCGTGGGATTACGAGCAGCGCGCCAAGCGGATCCTTTCGCGGCTCAGGATCCGCGACTTCGGGCAAAAAGTGGAAACCCTCTCGGGCGGGCAGCTCAAGCGCGTGGCGCTGGCCAACGTGCTGATCAGCGAATCCGACCTGCTGATCCTCGACGAGCCGACCAACCACCTCGACACCGACATGACCGAGTGGCTCGAAGAGTACCTCGCGGCGAGCAGCGCCGCGCTGCTGATGGTGACCCACGACCGGTATTTCCTCGACAGCGTGTGCAGCGACATCCTCGAAATGGAAAACCGCCGGATCTACCACTATGCCGGCAACTACTCCTATTACCTGGAAAAGAAACAGGAGCGCGAAACGGCCGACGCGGCACAGCGGGCGAGCGAGATGAACCTCTACCGCCGCGAACTGGAGTGGATGCGCCGCCAGCCGCAGGCGCGGGCGACCAAGGCGCGGTCGCGCATCGACGCGTTCCGCGATCTCGAATCGCGGCTCAAAACGACGCGCCGCAGCGGCGAGGTGCGGCTCGACGTCGGGGCGTCGCGGATCGGCACCAAGATATTCGAGGCCCGCGACGTGAGCAAACGCTTCGGCGACGTGGTGATCCTCGACAGGTTCAACTACAACTTCACCCGCTACGAAAAGCTGGGGATCGTGGGCGACAACGGCTGCGGCAAGTCGACGCTGCTCAAGCTGCTGACGGGCATCGAACGACCCGACAGCGGCGTGATCGACATAGGCGAAACCGTTCGCTTCGGCTATTACAGCCAGCAGGGGCTCGAATTCGACGACTCGATGAGGGTGATCGACGTGGTGACGGCGATCGCCGAGCAGGTCGAACTGGGCGACGGGCGGCGGATGAGCGCCTCGCAGCTGCTGCAGCATTTCCTCTTCACGCCGGAAACGCAATACAATTACGTGGCACGCCTGAGCGGCGGCGAGCGGCGGAGGTTATACCTCTGCACGGTGCTGATGCAGAGCCCCAATTTCCTGGTGCTGGACGAGCCGACGAACGACCTGGACATCGTAACGCTGGGCATCCTGGAAGAGTACCTGCAAGCGTTCAGAGGCTGCGTGATCGTGGTGTCGCACGACCGTTATTTCGTGGACAAGGTCGCCGACCACCTGCTGGTTTTCTGCGGCGGGGGCGAGATCAGGGATTTTGCGGGAACCTACTCGGAATACGTGGCCTGGAAGCGCGAATACGAAGCGGCACGCCGCGCCGAAGCCGCACAGGCCCGCCCCAAACCGCAGGCGGCGAAAACACAGGCGGCGGAGGCTGTGCCGCGCAAGCTCTCATTCAACGAAAAGAGGGAGCTGGAGGCACTCGAAACGGAAATCCCGGTGCTCGAGGCCGAGAAAGCGGCACTCGAGGCGTCGCTCTCGTCGGGGACGCTCCCGGTGGAGGAGCTCACGGCGCAGTCACGGCGCATAGCGGAGCTGATCGCGTCGATCGACGAAAAGACGATGCGCTGGCTGGAGCTGAGCGAGCGGTGAGGGCAGGCATTCCGCCCGGCGGAACGGCCTGCGGCAGGGCAGGCGGGCGTCCAAGTTCCGAAAAAGCCCGCGCTTGTCGAAGCGCGGGCATGAATCCGTACAAATCCGATTACCTTTTTATATTCAGCAGCGTGAGGTTTTCCAGCACGGTCTGCTGCGCCACACGCTGGATGTATTCGGCCTGTTCGGCCGGGAAATCCAGCGTGCAGGCGGTCTGGTAGGGCTTGCCGTAGATCGTGGTGAAAATCACGTTCGCGGCCAGGTAGCTGCCCAGCGGCCCGGGGTGGAAACAATCCTGCGCATAGAGCACGTAATCGGGCCTTTCGGCACGCACCCGGCGCCATGCCATGCCCACGGGGGCACACCATGCGTCGTTGTCGTAGGCCATTTCGAGGTAGCTGGTAATCAGCCGTTCCTGCATGGTGCCGTAGCTGTTGGCGGGCGGGTACTCCGGAATCGGGAAGCGGTTGCCGTTCTTATGCCCCCACGTCATGTAGAAGATCACACGGGCATCGGGCGACGCGACGTGCACCAGGCTGTCGAGCGTACGCGCCGCAGGGTAGACTTCCCGTGCGACCTGCCGGGTCGGCATGGCCGGTGCGGAACTCTGCTCCTGGAGGATGACGTAATCCCAGCCGCCCGCGGCGATGGCGTCGAGCAGTTTCTGGTTTTTCAGGTGGCCGGAAAGGCGCTCGCCGCCCTTGAGGAAGCGCGTACAGGAGAGTTTCACCTTCTGCGTCGCGGCGATCTGCCGGACGGTGGACGGCATGTCGTTGTAATAGGTATAGCTGTTGCCGACCCACAGCACCCGCAGCGAATCGGTGTCACGCGCCTGCGCAAAAAAGGGCACGAACAGCAACAACAGGAATTTCAGGACGATCTTGGTCATAGGTCTGAGGTTTGGATTGGGTTGATCTGTTTTTTTTGTGTTCAGGGTGTCCCCGGCGGCCGGATCATGCCCCGCGCAGGAGGCGGGCCGTACCGGGAGGGGGCTGTCGATCGGGCGGGGGTGTCGATCGGGGAACGAACCGTCCCGGCAAAGCCTCCCCGGGCAAACGCCCCAAAACGTCGGGGGGGGGCACCTACCCTTTCGTCCGGTGGTCGGCGGCGTATTTGCGGCACCAGGCGGCGATCCCGCATTCGCCGCACTTGGGGCTGCGCGCCATGCAGACGTAACGTCCGTGGAGGATCAGCCAGTGGTGAGCCACCGGCAACAGGTGCGAAGGGATGTTCTTTTCGAGCGTCAGCTCGGTCTGCAACGGAGTTTTCGAATTGGTCGTCAGCCCGATACGGTTCGAGACACGGAAGACATGCGTGTCCACCGGCATCACCTCCTTCTGCCACAGCACGGCACCCAGCACGTTGGCCGTCTTGCGCCCCACGCCCGGCAGGCGCTGCATCTGCTGCAGGTCGCTCGGCACCTCGCCCCCGAACTCTTCGCACAGCATACGCGCCATGCCCGCGAGGTTGCGGGCCTTGTTGTTCGGGTAGGAGATGCTCCGGATATAGGGGTAAATCTCCTCGGCCGTGGCCTTCGCCATTTCGAACGGCGTGGGGAAGCGCTCGAACAGGGCGGGCGTAGTCATGTTGACCCGCTTGTCGGTACACTGCGCCGAAAGGATCACGGCCACGAGCAACTGGTAGGGATCCGTATAGTGCAATTCGCTCTCGGCCACGGGCATGTGCTCCGAGAACCAGGCGATAACGCCGTCGTAACGCTCTTTGGTAGTCATAGTCGTTGTTTTTTACGTCGGAACAAAATCTTCTTCACGAGGAGCCCGCAGCCTTCGGGGCAGAACAGCAGGCGCGGACAGGCAGCCACGTCGCGGCGCCACCGGGCGAGGTATTCGCCGACGGAACCGTTCCAGGAGAGTACCCACAACGCGACCGAACTGCGCCGCCGCAGGATGCGGAACCGGTTGCGGCGTGCACCGTAACGGGCATCGAACCACAGGCTTATGTCCATCAGGGAGTCGCAGAAGGCGATCCGGCGGGGATATTCCGTGCTATGGCTCACGCTCTGCGGCAGGCGGCGGTGCACCGCCGTGATGGCCGGGAGGTAGCGCACACGGCTGCAGGCCGCGAACCAGAGCCACATCGGGGCGTCGTCGGTAAGCCATTCGGGGTGCTCGTCGGGGCGCACCTCGGCATAGTAGCGGGCGATGAGGTCGCGGCGCGCCAGCGTGGCGCAGTTGGCGATGGTGAGCCGGCAAAGCAGGTGGTCGAAGTCGGTAAAGTGCTCCTCGTGATCGGGTTCGGTGAGGCCGGTGTTCTGGTAATAGTTGCTGGCGCGCGTATAGCACATCCCGCACGAGGGGTCGGACTCCAGCAGGTCGGCCTGCATCTGCAACTTGCGGGGGTCGCTCCACCAGTCGTCGCCGTCGCAGTAGGCCACGTATTTCCCGCGGCAGGCATCGAACGTGCGGCGGTAGT
>ERZ772882.2876-NODE-2876-length-14653-cov-3.392177_pt1 | contig 14653 bp, 13 predicted proteins | sample MGYA00580576_ERZ772882 | MGnify/ENA primary metagenome ERZ772882 (study PRJEB29015, sample SAMEA2737658) | human gut metagenome | biome: human gut; feature: human-associated habitat; material: faeces | place: China | collected 2012 ... | reverse complement strand
GATGGAAAACTCTACTCGCCAAATCTATTTCAATTCCATAAAGGTACGATTAGAACTTTTGACCGAGCGACCGAGGGGGCGCAGAGAGAGATTTCAATTCCATAAAGGTACGATTAGAACCTTTAACTAATTCTTTAGCTGTCACAAATGCTATAATTTCAATTCCATAAAGGTACGATTAGAACGTTGTGAAGCTCATTTACATCTTTGTCTGTCTGTATCATTTCAATTCCATAAAGTCAATATTTAAAATGTAAATTAATTATGAATCCCATGAATCAACAACTTTTTCAGGTCGAATTTTGTAATATCATAAAGAAAATAACAGATGATAAAACAATTAAATAAAGGCAGCTCTTCCTGCACAATAACAGGTACACGTTATCCATAATCAAATATATTGATAGGATAAAATATAGATAATAAGAAGCCGCCGATTGCATAAAATCGGCGGCTTTCTATTGTTGTAATACCCTTATACGATGTATCCCAATATCGTTTTTTTCAATATAGAGCCAACAAAATTTCAATAAATTTCCTTATTGAGGCGAATAAATCACCTTTTTCTCTGTATAGTGAAGGATTTTATCCTTCACTATAAATAAGGAGTGATTTTTTGACAAGCGAAACATTTCGTAATCAGGGCTTGTTTCTTAGGAATCAATTCAAAGGAGAAGGCATATTTGAGATTCCTATTGTGAAAAAACAACATGTAAATGTTGAAACGGTAACACTTATCGGTTATGATCATGTTAAGACGGAAGAAAAAGAATTTACCCACGCAATGGTACATTTCTTTTTGGATGATTATAAGTTCGAAGTGTTATGGAATAATCCTGAGCCCAGAATAAAAAAGTTGGCGCAATATCGGGCAGTGCTAACACCACAATACAGTTTGTACACTGAAATGCCTATGACTCTGCAGCTATACAATACGTTCAGAAACAGATGGGTAGGCGCTTGTTTGCAATCTCGGGGCTTACAGTCATACCAACTGTCTGCTGGGGAACACCGCAAAGTTATTGGTTCTGTTTTGACGGTTTGGAAACAGGTTCTATCGTTGCTGTATCCACATTGGGTGTACGTACTGAAAAGGAGCTGTTCATGCACGGATATCAGGAAATCATAAAACGCGTGAACCCGGAAGCAGTCATTTGTTACGGTAATCCTTTTGACGAAATGGAAGGGAATATCATTGCCGTAGATTATGCCAAAACAAACAATTTATCCAAATGGGCAGACTACATTTGCGGTGAAAAAGAGATACCTTTTAACAGCAACTTGATTGTAAAACGGTATGGTTATGTGCTGAACGAAAAAGGAATGGGCAGAGCTTCCGGACAATGGAAACCTAAAAAAGAAGATGATAAACGCTTTCTCGGAAAACCGGGAGAAACCAAAACAACTATCAAAAAGAATGGTGATACTTATATTACCCGTATTGGAAAGAATGGACGAGCAACCAGTGAACGCCATAACTCAACACATGGAAATCCAAAAGAGCATGTTAACCCACATGAACATGATGTGATTTGGCAGGAAAATGGGACTCCAACCTTAGGTCCCGGCCGACCGGTCAGTGAAAAAATAAGTATATTAATTTCGGAGGTGTAATAAAATTGAGTAATCAGTATGAACCAAAATTTGAAGACTTAGACGATTTTCTGGATTCTTTGCTGCGTGGCAGAGAAATCGTAATTGAATATCACGGAAAACAATACGGTATCTTTTATCTTGAAAAAGGGTTTTATGTGGCACAATCTTATCATGATGAAACAGGAAAATTATATCAAACGCCGGATGAAGCACTGGAATATACCATTGACGGTACCAAACTAAGAGACATAATTACAGTTACAGATGTTGTGCAAAGAAACTTTTAATTTCCTAGCAAACCCGGAATAAAAGATTTTAGAACTAAGGAGCAACAAAAATGAACTATATTAAATGTTCAAAATTTGAGGACTTAGACGACTTCCGTGATTCCTTGCTGCGCGGCAGGGAGATTGTATTTGAATATAACGGAAAAGAATACGGTATCTTTCTTTTTGACGACGGCATTCATGTTGCACAATCTTACCATGATGAGACCAAAAAAGTATATCCAACGCCGGACGAAGCGCTGGAATGCACTATTAACGGTGTTAAAATCAAAGATATCATCACTACTGTAGAAATTGTTCATAGAAGTATTTAGGAATGCGATTCAAAAAGAGAAAATCAAGCCTTACTATAAACATCTTTATGAATCGAAAATCATCTATGAAATTCTATACACCAATTTATCATGCTTATATTCTATACGAACAAATAAAAAGAGAAGCTGTAGGTGCTATACTTCAGCTTCTCTTTTTATGTTATATATGATTCTAACAATAAATTTAACCTCTTTTATAGAGATGCCAGCTCCAATTCTTCTACTGCTTGGTCCAGAAATATTTTTCCGTCTAAATGATCCAGCTCATGGCATAAACATTTAGCCATTTCTCCTTCTCCTGTAATGGTAATCTCTTCCCCATACTCGTTCAGCGCCTGCACTGTTACTGTTTGAGGCCGAACGGTTTTTACCACTCTATTTGGAAAACTGAGGCATCCTTCTATACATTCTTGTTCACCTTCAGATTTGATAATCTTTGGATTTACTAGTTTTAAATACTGGTCACAATAGTCAATGACAACCAGCCTTCTTAAAATACCAATTTGATTTGCTGCCAGCGCTGCACCACTTTCCGTATGATGCAGGGTGTCCATCATATCATCAAGCAGTTGTCGTACTCTGTCATTCACTTCTTCCACTTCCCTGCAAGATTTTCTTAACACAGGGTCATCATTATATCTTAATTCCCGAATTGCCATACTTCTCTCCTTTTCTGAATCATATATCATTCTTAGGCACTCTATCAAATTAGAATACAATCATTCCACATATGTATTATCCAATTCAGCAATTAGCCGGAGAAAGTTTTGTATCTTATTTGATGATGAATCCCAGCTTACCTATATTTATTTGCGTTTTATACTTTTTCATATACTATATACACAATTCTGATAGAAAGTCAACCATACACAAATGGTTATCGCAACATTTTAACAAATCAAAATAAAGAAAACAGCTGCTTTATAAAGCAGCTGTTTCTCTGTCATTTGGTTAATTGATAAACATTGGAATCTTCTGTAAAGTTCTGTACATTATAAAGTAACAATACATCTGTAATACCATTTTGCTCCATATAGTCCATGGTACTTTGTCTGTATGCACGCAAATCAATCATATGCACCTCTTCATAATCATTTACGGCAAACGGAGCAAAACTGTTTGCATAGGAATCTTTAACAATTAACAACTTCTTGCCATTCTTATTGCTTGTGGTAATCTTTGTAATGGCTTGATTTCCGTTTAAGAAAGCGGAATATTTATCTTTTTCATTTAAATATTTCTCTTCAATTAAAGAATTGGAGGTCTCCGTTACTTTATCTCCTGCACGGTACTCCACTTCCAAGGGATATTCATTGGGATTTTTATAATACATAATGGTTTCAGGCTGTACGGTATAAAGATTTGCCTTTGAGTAAGTGGTGCCTAAAAACTGGTCGCTCAATATCTCAGACTGATACCAAGATAATGGTTTTGGTTCAATTCCCATCTCTTTACAAAATTCTTGATAAGCATAGTATACGCCCAATGAGGTCCAATGATGGTCTGTCTTATAAAAAATATCTTCATCTTTATGAGCACTGAGCGCATCTGTTACGTCTATAAATCCCGGCAGAGCTTCCTTCATTTGTGCTATTAGCTCTTGCTGATCCACTTCGGGCGCAAACAACGGCAGTTTATCTTTCAAAATATCATTGGCTGTGGGAACAATCATAGCCTTTACTTCGATTCCGAATCTATCCTGCACCTTTTGTGAAAATTCTTTGGCTGCCGTCAGATTGCCTTGGAATCTGCCATTATCATAAGACCAGAATTGTTCTATTAAATATCCGTCTTTTGCAAAATAGACTCCCCCGGAATCTTTTTTCTGTGCTCCCAACTCTACCAGTGATTTTAGTCCTACCCACTGGTCACGGAACATGAAATGGTCGGATATGTAGGTTTCAAAATCCGTTGTCCAAATTTGCTTTGTTTCACGCCCTGTTTCATCTACCGTGGGAGTGCCAACAAACAAGCTTTCCCATGTTAGCTCAGGAAATTCTGCCAACACACGATTCTCATTTTCAGAAAAATCCTTTTTCGGCATTGCCGCGTTTACAATGGCGATTGTAGCTACAATAAGTACAAATACAATGGTCATAACTCTTGCACGTATTTTCATACAATCACCTCCTAAAATCTAAAATATAAGAACGGGTTGTATGTACTGTTCACCAAAAATGCAACCGAAACCACAAATATTGCGATGACAAACACATTTTCAATGATCATAGCAGCCCATGTTTTGGTTTGTACCAAAGACATAATTTTTCTTCCTAATTTTGCAGGCAAAGGTGTGCTTGCAACAATCAAAATTAAAATTAATACAAGATTGGATAACAACAAATATAATGACATATTGTCAACCAATTGCAAACCACCAAATCCAAACATTCCTTTTAAATACTCCCAACCTTTTGTCATGTCATCAAAGCCGAAAATAACCCAACCGATTACAACAAAAAACAGAGTATAAACATGAGAAAAAAATGCCGGAATTTTCTTCAAAACCTTTAGTAAGAACAGCTTTTCAATGATAAGCAGAACGCCGTAATACCCGCCCCAAATTAAAAAGTTCCAGCTGGCTCCGTGCCAGAATCCCGTACAAAACCACACGATAAGCAAATTAAAAATTTGGCGTACCAAACCTTTTCTGTTACCGCCAAGCGGAATATACACGTATTCTCTGAACCAGGTGCCCAGTGAGATATGCCATCTGCGCCAAAATTCCGTAATGCTTTTTGAGATATAAGGGTAATCAAAGTTTTCAAGAAACTTAAAACCAAGCATTTGACCAAGACCAATGGCCATGTCGGAATAAGCAGAAAAATCAAAATAAATTTGGAATGTAAATGCCAAAGCTCCAATCCAGGTGCCAACTACACTCATGCTGGAAACTTCCATAGCCGAAAGCTGCGTCCAAACCTGACCAATGGTGTTAGCCAACAAAACCTTTTTAGCCAAGCCCGTAACAAACCGTTTGATTCCATAGGCAAACATGTCCGTATTTTCGCGGCGGTTATCCAATTGATCCGCAATAGTAGTATAACGTACAATCGGACCTGCAACCAATTGAGGAAATAATGCAACGTAAGCGCCAAACGACACAAAGTTTTTTTGTGCAGCCGCATCACCACGGTAAACATCAATGACATAAGACATCATTTGGAAAGTATAAAATGAAATGCCAATGGGAAGTGTTAAATTGAGCAACGGGATGGAGGTTCCAAACCAAGCATTGATATTGCCAATAAAAAAGTCGGTATATTTAAAAAATCCAAGTATACCTAAGTTTAAAACAACCGAACTTGCTAAAATCCATTTTGCGGATGTTTTACCTTTGTACTTTTGTACCAAGGCACCGTACACAAAATTCAAAATTGTAGAAAACAACATCAACACTACATAGAATGGTTCTCCCCACGCGTAAAATACCAAGCTCGCAATAAACAAAATAAAATTCCTTATTTTTCTGGGCGAGATAAAGTAAATACCAAAAACAATAGGGAGAAATACAAACATGAAGTTTAAACTGCTAAAAACCATGTTATTTTTCTCCGTTTCATCTATTATCATTTCTATGATCTAATTTTCATATGTTTTTTATTATACAACAGTTTATAGAACTTTCACAATGAAATTGAGCAAATACCTTGATAAAATTTTCACAATTATTTAATGCAAAAATAATCGAAATTTTATATGTTATACAAACAAAATTTGGTATATCAACCACTGGTATTCTTGTCCTTTTTCAATACTACATCTAGATGTCAATATATGTCTAATTTCGAAGTTAAAAATGGAATATAAGATTCTGTAGAGACAAAAGAAACACCGTACCTCGTTTTTACTTCACGGTCGGATACTGTATCGCACCCAGCGATAATAAACGTAACACATAACACAGACAACAACAGAAGCCATTTTATTCTCATATTGTTTCCTCCCCCAAACAGTATGAGTCAATATGGTAACTTTTACACAAAAAAGGAGAATGAAATATACACTCTCCTCACTATGCACCTATAATAGATAGGATAAGTTGATTGGACACCAAAAATCCTTTTGGTGTCAGTGCAAAACCGTTCTTTTTCATATGAACCAAACCTGCAGCTTCATACCGCTGTGCCCGTTTGATATAAGATTGCGGAAGTGGTTCCTGAAATTTGTGATACCAAATTTCATTCGTCAAACCATCTGTTAACCGCAGCGCCAACATGATAAATTCTTCTTTATCTCCGCCCTGTCCGTCCATAATTGGTGGGTTTCCTTTCAGAAATGAGTAAAGATTCCTATCATAATAAAATCTTTCTCCCTTGAGAAAAGAGTGAGCGGACGGTCCTATTCCTAAGTATTCCTTTCCCTGCCAATATTTTGTATTATGTTTGCTGATTTGCAACACTCCGTTTGCATCCTTTTGAGCAAAATTAGAAATTTCATATTGGTGGTATCCTCTGCGCTCCAACTCATCTACCATACATAGATAAAAATCTCCCATTTGGTCATCATCCGGCAAGATGAGCGTATTTTGTTGCTTACCGTATGGCGTGTTCGGCTCTACTTTCAGCAAATAAGCAGAAATATGACTTGCTCCTGCATTATGACAAAACGCAATAGACTCTTTCAAACTCTGTTCCGTCTGTTTTTGAATTCCTACCATCAAATCCATAGATACATTTGCAATTCCGGCTCTATGCGCAGCCATAACCGCCATCTCAGCCTGCTTTGCTGTGTGTTTTCTGCCCAATAAATCCAGCTCTTCTGCATGTGCGGACTGCATTCCAATGGATATGCGATTGACACCTTTTTGTGCAAGTGCATCGAGCAGCGCTTCCAACTGTCCCGAAGGATTCACCTCTACTGTGATTTCTGCTCGCTCCAGCCCAAAACAATTCTTTGCCACATCTATGATACTACATAAACGATTTGCGCCCAAAGTACTGGGGGTTCCACCTCCAAAATAAAGCGTATCTGCATCTCTGCCAACCGCTTTTCTATATGTATATAATCTATTTATAATACAATTAGTATAACCATTCATTTGTTTTGTATCGGTTAATGAATAGAAATCGCAATACGGACACTTTTGCGTACAAAACGGCACGTGTATATAAAGGCCAATCGGTTCCATGTTGCTCCTCCTAAGACAATTTTATTTATCATATCATATTTTATCATACTTTTACATATTGTAATGTGTAAGCCATAATTTGCTAAAAAGTCAGCACCACAAGTACATATCTGTAAGAATTTTTTCTTACGATGATGTAAAGCAAAAACTCTCCGTACTTTTATAAAGTCGGAGAGTTTTTGCGATTTTAAAATAGTTCTGTCAAAAAAACTTTATGATTTTTGTTTTTTCGCTGAGACAGCATCAACAATCACTTTAATGATTTGAATTACAACTGTCGGTGCAAAGGCCAAGCCTGCAATTGCACCAATTTGCATACCATTCAAAGGAGATACATCAAATACACCTTGAACCCCCGGAATAAACAATGCACAGCTTAATAAACCAACCCCAATTACAAATGCACCTATTGTATATAAATTGGTATGGATACCCAATTTAAAAATAGAACCTTTTGCTCTGCAGTTAAATCCATGGAACAAACGTCCTAAACATAAGGTAGCAAACGCCATGGTGCTTGCTGTCATAGCATCCGTTTGCAGACCGATAAAAAAGGCCCCTACTGTTGCAATCGCAAGCAAAACACCTTGATATCCTGTATCTATCAAAAAGTCTTTTGTTAAAATAGATTCTTTACTGCTGCGAGGTTTTTCATTTAATAAATCCTTTGAGGATTTTTCCATACTGATTGCCAAAGCAGGCAAACTGTCCGTAAGCAAGTTGATAAACAACAAATGTACTGCTGTAAACGGAACCGGTAATCCAAAAATAGAGGTAAACAATACAACCAAAATACCCGCAGTATTACCGGACAACAAAAATTGAATGGAGTTTTTAATATTATTATAAATATTTCTGCCGTTTGTTACCGCTTTGACAATGGTTGCAAAGTTATCATCCGTTAGAATCATAGACGAGGCATCTTTTGATACTGCTGTACCTGTAATACCCATGGCAATACCAATATCCGCCTTTTTCAAAGCAGGCGCATCGTTTACACCATCGCCTGTCATCGCTACAATTTGGCCCTTCTTCTGCCACAAGTCCACAATACGGATTTTATGTTCCGGTGATACACGAGCATATACAGAAATTTTTGGCAGCAGTTCGGACAATTCTTCGTCTGAAATTTTATCCAATTCTGTACCAATCATGACCAAATCGCCTTCTTTAAAAATGCCGATTTGTTTTGCAATTGCAGAAGCCGTTACTTTATGGTCACCTGTAATCATAATCGGTTTAATTCCCGCACGAATACAATTTTGAACCGCTTGGGCAGATTCTTCTCTCGGTGGGTCAATCATACAAATAAGGCCTACAAAAGTGTATCCTTGCTCATCATGTAAATCTATCTTTTCATCGTCTTCTTGTTTTTGGGCAAAAGCCAATACGCGAAGACCATTCTCAGACATTCTTTGATTTTCATTTTGGATTTTCAATTTATCGTCTTCCGTAATCGGACGTACAACACCATCATCCAATATATCTGTTACTCGGTCCAGCAATACGTCTACTGCACCTTTTGTCACCATATATAATGTATCATCAATGCGGTGAAGTGTACTCATTAATTTACGGTCGGAATCAAACGGAATTTCTGCCAAACGTGGATATTGCTCCAGTTTGTCATAATAGTCCCCATTATGCTTCATATAATAATCCACCAAACTGGTTTCGGTGGGGTCACCCAATGTTTTACCGTCTGTCACAGTAGTATCATTACATAAAATTGAAGTTAAAAACAGTCTGTCTTTGCTGCCGTCCCCATAACAAAAATAATCTGTTACAGTCATTTTATTCTGTGTCAATGTACCTGTTTTATCAGAACAAATAATGGATACACATCCCAGTCCTTCCACTGCACGCAAATTTTTAATAATGGCGTTCTGTTTCGCCATTCTTGAGGTACCAATTGCCAAAGAGATGGTAACAATGGAAGACAATGCTTCCGGAATTGCTGCTACAGCCAAGGCTACCGCAAACATGAGGGAATCCATAATGGCTGCAAACAATTCATTTCCCGGTAACTCATGATACAAAGTAAGACCAAATACAATAAAGCAAATTGCCATAATGATTAAAGATAACTTTTTACTGAAGTTATCAAGGCTTACTTGAAGCGGAGTTTTGCGTTCTTTTGTATCGTTCATCAGCTTCGCAATTTTTCCGATTTCCGTATTCATACCTGTACCTGTAACAGCTACCAAGGCACGACCGTACGTTACCATAGAACCGGAAAATACCATATTTACCTGGTCACCAAGTGCCAGCTCTTCCTTGTCTATTGCATCGCAGTGTTTATGAACCGCTTCAGATTCACCTGTCAGCGCACTTTCATTTACCTGCAAAGAATAGTTTTCAACCAATCTTCCGTCAGCTGGAATCATATCTCCTGCTTCCAAAGTCACAATATCGCCTACTACAATATCTTTGGCATCAATTTCTATCTTTTGCCCGTTGCGTATTACCTTTGCCACAGGAGATGACAAAGCCTTTAAACTTTGCAGCGATTTTTCTGCCTTAAAATGCTGTACAGTACCTAAAATAGCATTCAGGATAATTACTACCAAAATAACAATGGTACTCTCATAGTTTCCTGTCACCAGCGAGATAATTGCCGCTGCAATTAAGATAATGACCAGTAAATCTAAAAATTGCATAAAAAACACTTGAAATACATTTTTAGATTTTTTCTCTTCCAGTTCATTGCGTCCATAAGCGGCACGCTGTTCCTCCACTTTGGCATCATTCAAACCATCGGTCGTGGTACCTAAATTGGAAAGAACTTCTTCCGTCGTTTGCTGAAAGAAGTGTTTCATGGATATTCCTCCTAACATTACATACACGGAAACAGCAAAGCAGACAATAAAAAAAGACTTTTATTACGACTCGAAAGCCGTAATAAAAGTCTTGCTATTTCAGATACAAGCGAGCTTTAAAAAAAGCCGGAATGTCGCACTGTATCACAGATATCTCTGCCAGCTACTCCCTTTTAACTTGCCAATAATGTACCATATATTTTTTTAAATGTCAACTGTAAAATTAAAATTATGACAATCTTTTTGTATTATTGTATGACAACCGTTGAAAAATGTGTACTGGACTATGTCATCATTTTATTAATATGAAAGAAAACCATTTCATGATAGCTCTTCAAATATCCTGTAACCTTCTCCATATGGATTCCACCTTACAACAGAAACCAATAGCAAAACAAACCTTGGCAGGAACATTTTTCAAGGTTCCTGATTTTGATTGTTGGTTAAAACGTTTTAACATTTATATAGTAGTGTTATAATAACTCCATAACAGCATTAAAATTAAAATTTTGACTGTCATGAGAACGTTGTAACGTTCTTCCGTTAGAAATTGCGCAGCAATTTCTTTTATGTTATAATAAATTAATTTAAATTACAGAAAGAAGCATAGGTGATTAATTTGTCAGTGCCACAAGACAGAATACGAAATTTTAGCATTATTGCCCATATCGACCATGGAAAAAGCACTTTGGCTGACCGTATACTGGAACAGACCAAGGCTGTTGCTTTGCGAGATATGGAAAATCAACTGTTAGACAATATGGATTTGGAACGTGAACGAGGCATTACCATTAAAGCACACGCTGTTACTTTGGTATATCACGCAAAAGATAATCAAGATTATGTTTTTAATTTAATAGATACCCCGGGTCACGTGGACTTTACCTATGAAGTTTCCCGTTCATTGGCCGCTTGTGAAGGTGCCATTTTAGTAGTGGATGCTTCTCAAGGTATAGAGGCACAAACACTTGCAAATACCTATATGGCGGTTGATGGTGGATTGGAAATTGTACCTGTGATTAATAAAGTGGATTTACCAAGCGCCGATCCGGATCGTGTTTGCAAAGAGATTGAAGACGTCATTGGCATTCCGGCGGAAGACGCTCCACGAATTTCTGCCAAAACAGGTCTTAATATTGACCAAGTAATGGAACAAATTGTAAAACAAATCCCGCCCCCTCATGGAGACCCGGACCAACCCTTGCAGGCACTTATCTTCGACTCTTACTATGACGCATATAAAGGTGTTATTGTATATGTCCGTATTAAAGAAGGACAGGTACATGCAGGTGATGTGATTCGCATGATGGCAACCGGAGCCACTTTTACCGTTGTAGAATGCGGTTATATGCGTGCGGGAGGCGGAACAGAACCTTCCGATGTATTGTCGGCAGGCGAAGTTGGTTATATTGCTGCTTCCATAAAATCTGTTCAGGATGCCCATGTAGGCGACACCATTACCTTACACAATCATCCGGCAGCAGAACCTTTGCCCGGTTACAGAACCATACAGCCAATGGTGTTCAGCGGCATCTATCCCGCAGATGGAGCCCATTATTCTGATTTAAGAGACGCGCTGGAAAAATTACAGCTAAATGATGCTGCCCTGACTTATGAGCCCGAAACGTCCATTGCACTCGGATTTGGCTATCGCTGTGGATTTTTAGGACTGCTCCATATGGAAATAATACAAGAACGGTTAGAAAGAGAATATAATTTAGATATTATTACAACGGCTCCAAGTGTTATTTACCGTATTACAAAAACAAACGGAGAAGTAATTATGGTAGATAACCCAACCAATTATCCCGATTCCGTATTGATTGCACAAGCAGAGGAACCTATGACCAGCGCCCACATTTATACCCCCAGCGAATATGTAGGCAATATTATGGAACTTTGCCAGGAACGCCGCGGTATATTTAAAGATATGAAATACCTGGATACCGATCGTGTAGACATTCATTACGAATTGCCATTAAATGAAATTATTTATGACTTTTTTGATGCATTAAAATCTCGTACACGCGGATATGCCTCGTTTGATTATGAAATGATTGGATATGCAAAAAGCGATTTGGTAAAGCTGGATATGATGCTCAACGGAGAAGTCGTAGACGCATTAAGCTTTATTATTCACAAAGACAAAGCTTATGCACGCGGCAGAAAAATGGCTGAAAAGTTACAGCAAAAAATTCCGCGCCAATTGTTTGAAGTTCCGATACAAGCTTGTATCGGCGGCAAAATTATTGCGCGTGAAACAGTAAAAGCGGTACGAAAAGATGTGCTTGCCAAATGTTATGGTGGTGATATTAGCCGTAAACGGAAACTGCTGGAAAAACAAAAAGAAGGTAAAAAACGTATGCGTCAATTAGGAACCGTAGAAGTTCCGCAAGATGCGTTTATGAGTGTTCTAAAGTTAGACGAGTAATTACTGCTTATAAAAATCCACATAAAAAGAGACAAGCATTTCTTGTCTCTTTTTTTAATATTAAGATTGTTTCTGTCTTTTCTCTCTTAATTTCCAACTGAAAAATCCATAGATATCATTCAATAAAAATATACTGAAACATATTACCATTGGTACATACGAAATCTGTGTTAATGATGCCAATATCCACAGCACAATTAAAACAATATCATTGGCCGCATATGCCAAGGCATAGTAAGAATTGCGAAATAACATTAAGTAGGACGCCAGAAAACTGGTAGCGATAGAAATGGTGCTAACTGCTAAATTGGGAGTATGAAGTGCCTGAAGAATAAAGAAAAAAACAGTAGTGACAACTGCAGTGAGAAGCCACATCACTCCTGTCTGCAATTTGGTTAGTTTATGTATCTTCACCTCGCTTCCTCCCTTTTCATACGGATGACGAATCCAAGAAACAATGGAAAGTGCGGCAATAGGCATCGTCATTCCAAGGTAGGTAATCATTTCTCCGTAATACTGAAATTGCAGAGATGCTATGGCATATAAAATACTGAATATTACTGTCAGTATCTGCCCCCATACATTGCCTTTTGCTACAAAAATAAGGGCTGTTACTCCGATAACCGTAGCACAAAGAGTAAATATTTGTATTTCTCCTGTCAATATATTGGAGGTTGCCACAATGATAACAGACAAAATCCAAATTACCCAATCGTGTTTCTTAAAATTCTCAAAAGGGTTTTGCATTTCATATCATACCTTTCAAAAAAATAAGCATCCACATGACACATCTTCAAAGACCTAACGATGTGCAAGTGAATGCAATACATTTCACACTACCCGGTGGCAGTTTCTATATCATTTTATTAAATTATACTTGATATGATAATTCAGGTCAAGTCAATGGTTCGCTTCTACAAAAACAGAGAGATTACAACCGTCATCATACCCGCAACACCCAGTGCCATACTGCTCATTGCACCTTGTATCTCCCCCAACTCCATTGCTCTCGCTGTTCCTATTGCAGTACTGCTACAGCCCAAACCTACACCAATACCAACTGGATTTTTGATGCGGAGCAATTTTACCAACAGTGGAGCAAGCACCGCACCAATTACACCCGTAAAAATAACGCCGGCTACCGTAATACCCGTAATGCCTCCTAATTTTTCACTTACGCCAACTGCAATCGGTGTTGTTACTGTATGAGGAACCAGAGAACCTGTTAAGGTTTCGTCTAACCCAAATACTTTACATAATGCAATGGTACTGCCAATAGAAACGCCGCAGCTTACCAAACAGCCTGTTAAAATGGGCAGCCAATATTTCTTCAATGTTTCAAGCTGCAAATAAATACTATATCCTAAAATAGTAGTAACAGGTACTAAGAATACCGTAATAATACTTCCGCCTTCATTATAAGAATCATACGGAATACGGCAGAAATATAAAATTGGAATAATAAGAACCATTGCAATCAACAACGGATTTAAAATAGGTGTTTTAAACTTCCGATTCAACCATAGACCAATTAAATAACCTACAATCGTCAATGTAATTCCAAATAAACCATTGCTTAAAATAGCCTGTAAATTACTCAAGATATGATCCATTTTTATCTCCTTTCTTTTCCATAATTTTTTCCTGAAGTTTCATCACTCCAATTACGGTATATGATGTCACCAAAAAGGTAAGCAATGCGGAAACGATGCAGATTAATGCAAACTGCCACATATATCCTTGTAAATAACCTACGCTCTCCATGATACTTACTGCTGTAGGAATATAAAAGAATGAAATATTTTTTAGTACAAACTGCGAAACCTCTTCAATATGACGTCTTTTGATAAATTTAAACAGTAGCAATAAAAATAACAATATCATTCCAATGACGCCGGATGGAAATGTAAACGGAAGTACTGCCGCAATACATTCGGCGACAAGGCATATACTAAATATAATAGCTAATTGGGTTAAAATTTTCATAAAATACACTCCGATTGTTTATGATTTTTGTATACTTATTTAGTATACTTTCAATTTACTATGTTTCAGCAATTCTGTCAATAGTATTA
>ERZ772882.2873-NODE-2873-length-14660-cov-4.571790_pt1 | contig 14660 bp, 11 predicted proteins | sample MGYA00580576_ERZ772882 | MGnify/ENA primary metagenome ERZ772882 (study PRJEB29015, sample SAMEA2737658) | human gut metagenome | biome: human gut; feature: human-associated habitat; material: faeces | place: China | collected 2012 ... | reverse complement strand
CGAAATCGTAGGTCAGCGCCGAGGTGAACGACATGTCGCCGCCGCACAGGCGCAGAATGCGGTAGGGCAGCCCCAGCGACCTGACGATAGACTCCACGTGGGCCACCATGCCGTCGAGCGCTTCGTACGACGCTTCGGGCAGGCTCAGCTGCACGATTTCGACCTTGTCGAACTGGTGCAGGCGGTTCAGTCCGCGCACGTCCTTGCCGTACGAGCCGGCTTCGCGACGGAAGCAGGGGGTATAGGCGGTCATCTTCACCGGGAAGTCCTTTTCGTCGAGGATCACGTCGCGGTAGATGTTCGTCACAGGCACTTCGGCCGTCGGGATCATGTAGAAATTGTCGGCCGTGGCGTGGTACATCTGCCCTTCCTTGTCGGGCAGCTGGCCCGTGCCGAAGCCCGAGGCTTCGTTGACCATGATCGGCGGTTCCACTTCGAGGTAGCCGGCCCGGGTGTTGCAGTCGAGGAAATAGTTGATCAGCGCACGCTGCAGACGGGCTCCCTTGCCTTTGTAGACGGGGAATCCTGCGCCCGTGAGCTTGACGCCCAGGTCGAAGTCGATGATGTCGTATTTGCGCGCCAGTTCCCAGTGGGGCAGCGGGTTTTCAGGTAGTTGGGTGTAGCTTTCGACCAGTTTTACGACGAGGTTGTCCTCGGCGGTCTTGCCTTCGGGCACGATGTCGGCCGGGAAATTGGGCAGCGAGACGATCGCTGCCTGCAACTCCTCCTGCACGTTGTGCGATTCGGCCTGCAGGCGGTTGGATTTTTCCTTGAGGTCGGCGACGAAGCGCTTGCGCTCCTCGGCTTCGTCGCGGCGTCCCTGTCCCATCAGCGCCCCGATCTCTTTGGCGGCTTTGTTCTGCGCTGCCAGCGTATTGTCCAGTTCGGTCTGGATGGCCTTGCGGCGGTCGTCCAGCGTTTCGATCCTGGCGATGACCGGTGCGGCGTCCACTCCCTTCTTGGCGAGCTTGCGGATCGCGGCCTGCTTGTCATCGCGAATTTGCTTTATCGTAAGCATGGTATCCTGTGTTTTTGTGTGTATTCGTGTTTACAAATTGCAAAATTATAAAAAACACGCCAACTTGCACTCCTGTCGCTCCGTTTTTTGCCTGTTTCATAAAAAAACGGAGTTTCACCGCGTGCGGGAGCCCGGATGACATTTTTCCGGGGTCACAAGTCCGCATTTGTCGCGGATTTTGTTAATTTTGCAAAAAATAATGCGTTGAAATCCGTCGAACTACTCGCTCCCGCCAAAGATTTTCAGTCGGCCGTCGCCGCCGTGGACTACGGTGCCGATGCCGTGTATATCGGCGGGGCGAAGTTCGGAGCCCGTTATGCGGCAGGTAATAGCGCCGGCGAGATCGCCCGTGTGGTGGAATATGCCCATCGCTACGGAGTGCGGGTGCATGCCACGCTCAACACGCTGATCTACGACGACGAGCTGGAGGCCGCCGGGCGGCAGGCCCGCGAACTGATCGCGGCCGGGGTCGATGCGCTGATCGTGCAGGACATGGCGCTGCGGCGCATGAACCTGCCGGTCGAGTTGCATGCTTCGACGCAGATGTGCAATATGACACCTGCCCAGGCGCGTTTCCTGGGCGAGTGTGGGTTCGCCCGGGTGATCCTCGAACGGGCGCTTTCGCTCGGCGAAATACGGGACATCTGCGCTGCGACCGCGGCCGAGGTGGAATGTTTCGTCCACGGGGCGATCTGTGTTGGTTACAGCGGCCGCTGTTTTCTCTCGCGGTCGGTGTCCGACCGCAGCGGCAACCGCGGGGCGTGCAGCCAGCCGTGCCGCCTGACTTACGACCTGACCGACGGCCGGGGACGTACCTATATTGCCGGGAAACACCTGTTGTCGGTGCGCGACCTGAACCTTTCGGCGCATATCGGCGAGTTGCTCGACGCGGGCGTCACTTCGTTCAAAATCGAAGGGCGGCTCAAGGATGTCGGTTATATAAAGAACATTGTGGCCTACTACCGTCGCGAAGTCGACGCTGCGCTGGCCGTAAGGCCGCATCTGCGGCGGGCTTCAGCCGGGGAGAGCATCCCGGATTTCACGCCCGATACGGTCAAGAGCTTCACGCGCGGGGAGTCGGAATATTTCTTCGCGGGCAAGCGGCCGGGCGTGGCGTCGTTCGATACGCCGAAGGCGGTGGGCGAGTATGTGGGCCGTGTGGTGCGGGTTGAAAAGAACAGGTTCCGCCTCGATCGGGGCGGTTTGCTCGCCGCGGGCGACGGCATCTGTTTCCTCACCGACCGGGGGTTCGCAGGCACCAATGTCAACGCCGCCGACGGCGACTGTGTGACGCCCAACCGCATGGAAGGTATTGTGCCCGGGACGGAGGTCTATCGCAATTACGACCACCGTTTCAACCAGCTCCTCGCCCGCAGCCGTACGCGCCGCGTGATCCCCGCCTCGGTGCTGGTCGAAGCGACGGCAGGGGGTGTCAGGTTCAGTTATACCGACTGTGAGGGGGTGACGGCTTCGGCCGCACGCAGCGTCGCCCTGGAAAGGGCTAAAAATGCCGCGGCCAATACCGCGGCATTGCGGACGCAGGCGGTGAAGGGCGGCGATACGGTTTTTGCCGTGCGCGGGGCCGAAGTGCGGGGCGGCGACTGGTTCGTCCCGGTGTCGCTGGCCGCGGAGCTGCGCCGCGAGGGGCTCGATGCATTGTCGAAGGCCCGGTCGGAGCGCGGCATCGGACACCGGATATTGCCCGAAGGCAGGGCGGAATATCCTGCGGAATGCCTTTCGGCGGAGGAAAATGTCACCAACCGCCTCGCTGAGGCGTTTTACCGCGACCACGGGGTCGGGCGGATCGAACGGGGGCTGGATCTCGCGGCTTCGACGGCGGGGCGCCGCGTGATGCGTTCGGCCTACTGCATCCGCCGCGAGATCGGCGAGTGCCTGAAGGAGCATCCCCGCCTGCGGGGCGAACTGTGGCTCGAACGCGGCGGTTCGCGCTATCGGCTGGAGTTCGACTGCGACCGGTGCGAGATGAGCCTGGTGGACTGTACCAAGACGAAATTATGAAACCTAAACGATAACTCCATGATGAAAAAAACTTTTTTGATCCTTGCGGCAGCGCTTTCGGGCGTGTTGGCTGCCGGCGCCCAGACCGGGCGTGAATGGCAGGATCCTGCCGTCAATGAAATCAACCGCCTGCCGATGCGCTCGTCGTTCGCCGCGGGCGAGCGCCTGTCGCTCGACGGCGTATGGAAATTCCACTGGGTACGCAACGCTTCGGAGCGTCCGTCCGGCATCGGGGCCGTCGACTACGACGATGCGGCGTGGGGCAGCATGCCCGTGCCGGGGATGTGGGAGCTGAACGGTTACGGCGACCCCGTCTATGTGAATATCGGCTATGCCTGGCGCGGCAATTTCAGGAACGATCCGCCCTATGTGCCCGATGCCGAGAACCATGTGGGTTCCTACCGGCGCACGTTCGACATCCCGGCATCGTGGGGCGGCAAGGACATCTTCCTTTCGATCGGTTCCGCCACGTCGAACGTCTATGTCTGGGTCAACGGACGTTTCGTCGGTTACAGCGAGGACAGCAAGCTGGCCGCGCAGTTCGACATCACGAAGTTCGTGAAGCCGGGCGAAAACCTCATTGCCCTGCAGATGTTCCGCTGGTCGGACGGCACCTACCTCGAAGACCAGGACTTCTGGCGCTTCGCGGGCATTGCCCGCGGCGTGGAGCTGACTGCCCGCGACAAGGCGCACCTCGAAGACGTGCGTATCACGCCCGTGCTGGATTCGGAATATAAGGACGCCACGCTGCGCGTCGAGGTGGAAACCACGCCCCGCGTGAAGTCGGTCGGTCTGACGCTGCGCGATGCGGCGGGCGGTGTCGTGGCGGAACATTGCAGCCTGCCGGCGGCAAGGGCGGGTATGTCTTCGAGGTCGCCGACCCGGCCAAATGGTCGGCCGAGACCCCGAACCTCTATACGCTCGAGATCGCCGTGTCGGACGGCAGGGGCGTGACCGAGACCGTGACGCAGCCCGTGGGCTTCCGTTCCGTGGAGATCAGGGACGCACAGTTGCTCGTGAACGGGCAGCCCGTGCTGATCAAGGGCGCCGACCGCCACGAGATGGATCCCGTCGGCGGCTATGTGGTGAGCCGCGAACGGATGATCGAGGACATCCGCATCATGAAAGAGATGAATATCAACGCCGTACGCACGAGCCACTATCCCAACGACCCGCAGTGGTACGAGCTGTGCGACCGCTACGGCATCTATGTCGTGGACGAGGCCAACGTCGAGTCGCACGGCATGGGCTACGGCGACAACACGCTGGCCAAGGCGCCGGCTTATGCGCAGGCACACATGGAACGCAACCGGCGCATGGTGCTGCGCGACAAGAACCATCCTTCGGTCATCATCTGGTCGATGGGCAACGAGGCGGGCATGGGCCCCAACTTCGAGGCATGCTACCGTTGGATCAAGGAGTACGACCCTTCGCGTCCGGTGCATTACGAACGTGCCGTGTACGATCAGGACGGGGCCTTCACTGACATCATCTGCCCCATGTACTGGGGCTATGAACAATGCGAGAAATATGCTCGCAACAACCCCTCCAAACCGCTCATCCAGTGTGAATATGCCCATGCCATGGGAAATTCGATGGGGGGCCTAGACCATTATTGGGAACTGGTGCGCAAATACCCCTCCTACCAGGGCGGTTTCATCTGGGACTTCGTCGACCAGGGGCTTGTCCGCTACGAGCCCGACGGCCGTGTGTCGTTCCTCTACGGCGGCGATTTCAACGACTACGATGCGACGGACAACTCGTTCAACTGCAACGGTATCATCGCCCCCGACCGCACGTGGCACCCCCATGCCTACGAGGTGCAGTGCCAGTACCAGAGCATCTGGACTACGCCCGTCGACCTTGCGCGGGGCAGGGTCGAGGTCTATAACGAAAATTTCTTCATCGGGCTGGATGCCTACGAAATGGAGTGGCAGCTGCTTGCCGACGGCCGTGTGGTGAAGGCCGGCCGCATCGGCGACCTCGATGTCGCCCCGCAGCAGCGCCGTGCATATGAGCTGGGATTCACTGCAGCCGATTTCTGCCCGCAGGCGAAGGAAATCCTGGTGAACGTGGCCTATAAACTCAAAGAGAAGCAGCCGCTGCTCGACATCGGCCATACGGCGGCCAGACAGCAGTTCGTCGTACGCGAGTACGACTGTAAGGCCGGTTTTGGCCTTGCGGCCTCGGCGCGTCCCGTAGAGGTGACCCGCTGGGAACGCGGTGTGCGCGTCGAAGGGGATACGTGGCAGATGTTCTTCTCGCGCGACGGGTTCTTGGCTGCCTATACGGTCGACGGCCGTGAGCTGATGGCCGAAGGGGCCGAACTGCGCCCGCAGTTCTGGCGTGCCCCGACCGAGAACGACCTTGGGGCGAAGTTGCACCAGCGGCAGGCTGTATGGAAGAACCCCGAACTGCGGCTTACGAAGTTCGACGCTGCGGTCGAGGACGGGGTGGCCGTCGTGGAGGCCCTCTATGAACTGCCCGCCGTGAAAGCTACGCTGGCGCTGACCTACCGCATCAACGGTGCGGGCGAAATGGAGGTCTCCGAGCGGATGACCGCCGACAAGACGGCCGAGGTGCCCAACCTGTTCCGCTTCGGTATGACGCTCACGATGCCGGCGCGTTACGACCGTGTGGTTTATTACGGCCGCGGTGCGCACGAGAACTATGCCGACCGCCTTTCGTCGGCCGACCTGGGGCTTTACGAGCAGCGTGTCGCCGACCAGTACCACGATGAATACGTGCGTCCGCAGGAGTCCGGCACCAAGGGCGGCCTGCGCTGGTGGACGGTGGCCGACAGCGCCGGTACGGGGCTGACGATCCTTGCCGATGCGCCGTTCTCGGCCTCGGCGCTGCCGTACGCCACGGCAGACCTCGACGTATCGAATTTTCCGCCGCAGCAGCATTCCGGGACGCTCGTGGCACGCGATGCCACGTTCGTGAACTTTGACCTGCTGCAATCGGGCCTGGGCTGTATCGACAGCTGGGGCGCATTGCCCGAAAAGCAGTTCCGGGTGCCCTACGGCGATTATACGTTCCGCTTCATGCTGAAGCCGACGGTAAAGTAACCATAAGCATGCAAGGACAGTTGACACCCTCGTTCGGGGATTACGAACTGATCGACACGGGGGATTTCGAGAAGCTCGAACGCTTCGGGCAATACGTTGCCCGCCGTCCCGAACCGCAGGCCATCTGGCGGCGCTCGCTCCCCGAGGGGGAGTGGCGCCGCATGGCCGACGCGGCCTTCCTGCGCGATGTGCGCAGCGACGAACGCGGCGAGTGGCGCCTGCGCCCCGGCATGCCTCCGCGCTGGACGGTGGCCTACGAATACAAGGATATGGCGCTTCGTATGCGCCTGGGGCTCACCTCGTTCAAGCATGTCGGCATTTTCCCCGAACAGGCCGCCAACTGGAATTTCATCTACGATAATTGCCGGGCGCTGGTTTCGGGCGGGACGTTTCCTGCGGATATTTCCGGCGCGGCTGCGGCCGGGAGTTCCCTGCCGGCACACGATGTTGCAGTGCCGTCAGGCGCCGGATCGGGCCGGGACGGGCACTCTGCCACCGGCCCGGGGTGTTGCGTCACGCCGCGCGTGCTGAACCTCTTTGCCTATACGGGCGGGGCGAGTCTCGCGGCATGTGCCGCAGGGGCGGATACGACGCATGTCGATTCGGTGAAGCAGGTGGTCACCTGGGCGCGCGAGAACATGGAGCTGAGCGGACTGGACGGCATCCGGTGGATCGTCGAGGATGCGCTGAAATTCGTGCAGCGCGAAGTCCGCCGCGGCAACCGTTACCACGGCATCGTCCTCGATCCCCCGGCCTACGGGCGGGGTGCCAACGGCGAGAAATGGATTCTCGAGGACAACATCTGCGAGATGCTCGAGTGCTGTGCCCGGTTGCTGGAGCCGCGGGGGGCGTTCCTCGTGCTGAACCTCTATTCGATGGGATTGTCGTCCACGCTGGCCCGTACGGCGGTGCGGCAGGCGTTCGGTGCGCCGCGTACGGAGCAGTACGGCGAACTTTGTTTCACGGATCGTGCGGGCAAGCAACTGCCGCTCGGTACGTACTACCGTTTTACACGTTAAAAACTTGGAACCATGAGTATCCTGATCGTATTGTTCGGCCTGCTGAGCGACTGCCTGTTGTCCGTCCTGGTGGGCATCATCGGCAGCAGCCGGCGCATCGGCTTCGGGCTGGCATTCCTCGTGAGCCTGATCTTCACGCCGCTCGTGGGGCTTATCATCACCCTGCTGACCGACCCGTTGCCGTACGGCGGCCAGCGCTGGGGCTGCGTCGGCACGTTCGTGGCCATCCTCGGCCTGTTGTTCCTCTGCGCCTTCCTGATCCTGTTACTGGCCGGAGGCGCCGTCGTCGCCATGTTCTGATTTCCCGTAACGCCCCTCCAGCAGGAGAATCATGTTTTCGAGTTTCTTCTCGTACTCTCCGAAAAACCAGTCGTCGAAGGCTCTGGGGATCAGCCCGATCCAGTTTCGTACCGTTTTGTCGGCGAGCGTTTTCTCGAATCCTTCGTGGTAGGGTGAATTCCAATGGAGATTCTCCATCTGGGAGGGCAGCATGGCCTGCATGCGCTGGTCGTAATACAGCTCCATGTAGTCGTCGAACGCCGCGAGTTCCTTATAGCAGCGCAGCAGGTCGATGAGGGTCTGCTTGTCGGCGATATGCGAGGCGATGCCCGTCGTCTTGAGCATTTCCAGGGCATCGTTCGACAGGCGGTAGGGCTTGCCCATGCCGCCTGTGATGTAGCGCGAATAGGTTTCGACCGTGTCGGACGGGAACCCTGCGAGCGAAAAATCCGCTTCCAGCAGGCGCCGTGCCACCCATTTGTCTTTGCCGTATGTGTACCTGTAATCCCGGACGACCTGCAGGTTGTCGTGCAGTTCGGATGCGACGAGTTGCATGGCCTGCCGTACCTCCCGCTGTTTGGCCGCTTCGGTGATCCGGGCGGTCAGCCACAGGGTCAGCAGTACGCCGCCCGTGACGATCGAGAACTGGCGCGCGTAGTCGCCGATTTTCCACTTTTTAATTCGTTTCTTGAGGGGTTTCTTCATGGCTGCGAGGGTGTTTCCCTTCCGGGATGCTCAGAATATGTAGTATATCAGGATGCCCGCCGCGGCCGAGAGGCAGATCAGCAGGATGGGGTTCACTTTTTTGACCGAGGCGACGAAGACGCCGCCGAATAGCGCCCAGCTCCAGCCGTCGATGAAGTTCTGTTCGTCGGGCGCTTTGCTGTGCGGGAACATCAGCAGCAGTGCCGCCGAGGCGATCATGCCGATCACCACGGGGCGCATGCCCTTCATGGCTCCTTCGACGATGGGGTTTTGCTTCAGGCGGAGGAAGAAGCGCGTGATGAGCAGCATCAGCGTGAGCGACGGCAGGCATACGGCAAACGTCGCCAGCGCCGCCCCCAGGATGCCGCACCACGCGTTGCCAGCCTGCGCCCCGACCGTATAGCCCACATAGGTGGCCGAGTTGATGGCGATGGGCCCGGGCGTGATCTGCGAGACGGCCACGATGTCGGCGAATTCGGCATTGGTCATCCAGGCGTGCTGCACGACCACTTCGTTCTGGATGAGCGAGAGCATGGCGTAACCGCCTCCGAAGCCGAAGAACCCTATTTTCAGGTAGCTTACGAACAGTTGCCAGAAGATCATTTGCCTGCTTTTTTAGCGATGAATAATGTCCATGCGATGCCGATGGCGGCCGCTGCGATCAGGATATAGATCGGCGACCAGCCCAGGTACCATACGGCCAGCGCCGACGCGGCGATCACCGCGAACATGGCCCAATGCATCTCCCGCGCCAGCGAGATCACCGGCACAACGATCAGTGCCACCACGGCCGGGCGCATGCCTTTGAATGCGGCGTCCACAACGGGGTTGTGGCGGATGTCGGCAAACAGGAGCGCGATCGCGAGGATGATGACGAACGACGGCAGAACGCTGCCCAGCAATGCCGCCACGGCGCCTTTCAGCCCCCGCATCTTGTAGCCTACGAACACCGAGGTGTTGATGGCGATGGGGCCCGGGACGGATTGTGCGAGGGTCAGCAGGTCGAGGAACTCCTTGTGCTCGATCCAGCCGCGCTTGGCGATCAGCTCCTGCTCGATGAGCGGCAGCATGGCGTATCCCCCGCCGAAGGTGAAAAGCCCGATCTTGAAGAAGGAGGCGAAAATGGTACGAAGTCGTTGCATGTTTTCCGTGTTCTTTACTTAATCCGGCAGTGTTGCAGTCGTGCCGCAGGGGCGGGGTTCCGGGGCGGCTGTGCTCCCCGCCCGGCCGTTTTATTGTCCGGCGTTGGCCACCGACGCCATGACCGTGGCGACGACGGCTGCGGTTTCGGTGCGCAGGCGCTGCGTGCCGAGGGTGATCTCCTCGAACCCGTTGGCGCACGCGAAAGCGATCTCCTCGGCCGAGAAATCGCCTTCGGGGCCGATGAAGACCAGCGCCGCCTCGCCTTTGCGGAGCGTCGCGGGCAGGTAGATTTTGCCTGCGGGCGACAGCGCCGGGGCGCAGTGAGCGATGAATTTCCGCCCATCGAACGGCCTGGCTGCGGCCTCGCGGAACGGCGTAAGCGGGTGCAGCTCCGGGCGGTAGGCCTTGAGCGACTGTTTCATCGCCGCCGTGATGACCTTCCCCGCGCGTTCGGGTTTGAAGACGCGGCGTTCGCTGTGTTCCGTTTCGAGCGGGACGATGGCGCTGACCCCCACCTCGGTGGCCTTTTCAAGGAACCATTCGAAGCGGTCGGCGTTTTTGGTCGGCGCCACGGCCATCACCAGCCGGTAGGGGAGCGGTTCCCACTGCGCCTGTGTCGTGGTGACGCGAACCGTACATCGTTTCGGGTTGTCGTCGGTGATCTGGCAACAAAATAAATTGCCCCTTCCGTCAGTTATATGGAGGGTATCGCCGCGCCCCAGACGCAGCACGCGGACACAATGTTTCGACTCCTCTTCGCTCAGCGTATAGAGGGGCGGCGTGATGTCGGGGGCGTAAAAAAGTTGCATACCTGTTATAAATTACTAACTTTGCATCGCTGTGCGGACGCATCGAAGATGCCTCCGCCGTCGGCGATTGCAAAGTTACACAAAATAACACGATAGATGAAACGTATTGCAGGATTATTCACAACACTTTTACTGCTTATGACACTTGCGTCATGCGATTCCCGGAAAACGGCCGGGGAAAACCCGTTTTTCACCGAATGGGATACGCCGCACGGCGTGCCGCCGTTCGACAAGATCCTGCCCGAGCATTTCATGCCCGCCTTCGAACGCGGCATGTCGTTGCACGAGGCCGAGATCGACGCCATCACCTCGAACAAGGACGAGGCCACGTTCGAAAATACGATCCTTGCCTATGACAATGCCGGGCAGATGCTCGCGCAGACCGAACTGGTGTTCGGCATGCTGTGTGCCGCTGAAACCAACGACCGCATGCAGGCCCTGCAAGAGCAGGCCATGCCCCTGCTGGCCGCGCACAGGGACAAGATCCGCCTCGACGACAAGCTCTTCGTCCGTGTGAAGGAGGTTTACGACAGGCGTGCGGCGCTGGGGCTCGACGCCGAGCAGATGCGCCTGTTGCAGAAAACCTACGACTCCTTCGTGCGTGCCGGGGCGTTGCTCGACGCCGAGCAGAAGGCCCGCCTGAAAGAGATCAACGGGCAGTTGTCGCTCACGGCCGTGAAATTCGGGAATAACATCCTCGCAGAAAACAACAATTTCGTGCTCGAACTCAAGTCGGACGAACTCGACGGGCTGCCGGCAGGCATCCGCGATGCCGCCCGCGAGAAGGCCCAGCAGATGGGCAAGGGCGACAAGTGGGTCTTCACGCTCCACAAGCCCAGTCTGATTCCGCTGCTGACCTATTCTACCAGGCGCGACCTGCGCGAGAAAATATACAAGGCTTACCTGAACCGCTGCAACAACGGCGACGAATACGATAACAAGCAGCTCATCAACGATTTCATCCGCCTGCGCACGGAGAAGGCACACCTGCTGGGCTATCCCTCTTACGCCGCCTATGTCGTGGCGGACGAGATGGCCGGTACGACCGATGCCGTTTACGGCCTGCTCGACCAGATCTGGACGCCGGCGCTCGAACGCGCCAAGGGCGAGCTGGCCGAGATGGACACGCTTTTGCAGAAGGACATCCCCGGTGCCACCTTCGAATCGTGGGACTGGTGGTATTACGCCGAGAAGCTGCGCAAGCAGAATTATGCCCTCGACGAGGAGATGCTGCGTCCCTACTTCTCGCTCGAGAACGTGCAGGGCGGCATCTTCTACCTGGCCAACCGCCTCTACGGCATCACCTTCCAGCCGATCGTCGTGCCGCTCTACCATCCCGATGCGGTCGCCTACGAGGTGCTCGATGCCGATGGCTCGCACCTGGGTGTGCTCTATTTCGACTATTTCCCCCGCGACGGCAAGAGCCAGGGCGCCTGGTGCGGCAACTATGTCGAGCAGACCTATAAGGACGGCAAGCGCGTGGCGCCCGTGGTGAGTGTTGTCTGCAACTTCACGCGCCCGGTACGCAATACGCCCGCACTGCTGACGCTCGACGAGACGGAAACGCTCTTCCACGAATTCGGCCATGCGCTCCACTTCCTGTTTCACGACGTGAAATACCGCGGCCTCTCGGAGGTCGAGGGCGATTTCGTCGAACTGCCTTCGCAGGTCATGGAGAACTGGGCATTCGAACCCGAGATGCTGAAGCACTATGCCGTGCATTACCGCACGGGCGAAGTGATCCCGAAATACCTCGTGGACAAACTCCGCAAGAGCGAACTCTTCAACCAGGGTTTCGCCACCACGGAACTGATCGCCGCGTCGCTTTCCGACATGGATATCCACTCGGTCACCGAATACGAACCGTTTGACCCGATGGCATTCGAGCGGCAGGCGCTCAACGAGAAGCGAGGCCTGATCCCGCAGATCGAGCCCCGCTACCGTTACCCCTATTTCAGCCATATCTTCGACGGCGGCTACTCGGCGGGTTACTATTTCTATACCTGGGCCGAGGTGCTCGACAAGGATACGTTCGAGGCCTTCCGCGAGAGCGGCGACCTGTTCAACAAGAAGATCGCCGCAGATTTCCGCGCCAAGCTGCTTTCGCGCGGCGGTTCGGAGGATGGCATGTCGCTCTACCGGGCATTCCGCGGTGCCGATCCCGACAAGCGGGCGATGTTGCGCAGCCGCGGACTCTGGGACGAACCCGAACCCGAACCGGAACCCGACGACGAAGGCGAAGCGCCCCTTCAGCCCGAAGTACGGCAGGAATAGCCCTCATCCGTAAAATTAACCCAATATTTGCAATAACATGAAAAAAGCATTTATCATCATGACCTTTTCCGCGATGGCGGCCGGGTGCGCCGACAATTCGATTCCCAAGGCGCAACTGCCCGAATTAGATACTTCGAACCCCTTGCTGGCCGAGTGGAATACGCCCCACCAGACCCCGCCGTTCTCCGAGATCGAACTCTCGGACTACGAGCCTGCGTTCGACGCGGCCATCGCCTGCTCGCATGCCGAGATCGACGCGATCGTCGCCAACCCCTCGAAGCCGACCTTCGGCAATACCATCGTGGCTCTGGAGCGCCACGGTGCGCTGCTGGATCGTATCTCGGGTATCTTCTTCAACCTGCTCGAAGCGGATACGTCGGACGAAATGCAGCAGATCGCACTGCGCGTGCAGCCCAAGCTGACCGAACTGTCGAACGACATCTCGCTCAACCCCGAACTCTTCGCCCGCGTGAAGGCAGTCTACGGGAAACCCGGCCGCGGCCTCTCGAAAGAGGACAAGAAACTGCTCGAGGATACCTACCAGAGCTTCGCACGCAACGGTGCCGCCCTGTCCGACGCGGACAAGGAGCTCTACCGCAAGTATTCGTCCGAGTTGTCGGCCGCAACGCTCCAATTCGGCCAGAATGCCCTGGCTGCGACCAATGCCTTCTCGATCAACATCACCGATCCGAAGGTCGTGGCCGAACTGCCGGACTTCGTGAAGGAGGGCATGGCCGCCGATGCCAAGGCGCGCGGTGAAAAGGGCTGGACGGTGACGTTGCAGGCGCCGAGCTATGTGCCTTTCCTGACCTATTCGTCGAACCGTGCGCTCAAGGAGAAACTCTGGCGTGCCTACAATTCGCGTGCATTGGGCGGCGAGAACGACAATACGCTGGTCGTGAAACAGATCGCCAACCTGCGCCTGAAGATCGCCAACCTGCTGGGCTATAAATGCTATGCCGACTACGTGCTCGAACGCCGCATGGCCGAGAACACCCCGACGGTCATGGCCTTCCTCGACGAGCTGCTTTCCCAGACCAAAGCCTATGCCGACCGGGACTATGAGACCGTCGGCGACTATGCCGCTTCGCTCGGATTCAAAGGCCAGCTCATGCCGTGGGACTGGGGCTATTACAACGAGAAGTACAAGCACGAGAAATATGCGCTCAACGACGAGCTGGTGAAACCTTATTTCAAACTTGAAAACGTCCGCAAGGGCGTCTTCATGCTCGCCAACAAGCTCTACGGGCTGAATTTCACGCCCAACGACAAGATCGAGGTGTACCATCCCGACGTGACGGCCTACGACGTGACCGACGAGAACGGCCGTTTCATGGCGGTACTCTACTTGGACTTCTTTCCCCGCGAATCGAAGCGTTCCGGGGCATGGATGACCGAGTTCCGCGGTGCGAAGATCGTCGACGGCAAGGAGACCCGTCCGCTGGTGTCGCTGGTGATGAACTTCACCAAGCCTACCGAAACGGCCCCTTCGCTGCTGACCTTCGACGAGGTGGAAACCTTCCTCCACGAGTTCGGCCACTCGCTCCACGGCATGCTGGGCGAGGGCAAGTACGAGTCGCAGACCGGAACGAGCGTTTACCGTGACTTCGTGGAGCTGCCTTCGCAGATCATGGAGAACTGGGCTACCGAGAAGGAGTTCCTCGACCTGTGGGCCTTGCATTACGAGACCGGCGAGCCGATTCCGGCCGAGGTCGTCGACCGCATCGTCGCCGCACAGAACTATTTGGCGGCCTATTCCAACGTGCGCCAGCTTTCGTTCGGCCTGACCGATATGGCATGGCATACGATCACCGAGCCTTTCGAGGGCGATGTCGAGCAGTTCGAGGTCGCATCGATGGCCCCGACGCAGGTGCTGCCCGTAGTTCCCGGAACGGCGATGGCCCCGGCATTCGGACATATCTTCTCGGGTGGCTATGCCGCGGGGTATTACGGCTACAAGTGGGCCGAGGTGCTGGAGGCGGACGCCTTCTCGCTCTTCAAGGAAAAGGGCATCTTCAACCGCGAGGTCTCCGGCTCGTTCCGTGAGAATATCCTTTCGAAGGGCGGTACCGAGCATCCGATGGAACTCTACGTGCGCTTCCGCGGCCACAAACCCGAAACCAGGGCGCTGATCGAGAAAATGGGGCTCGGCAAATAACCATATTCCCATACCCGATAAAAAAGGGAACCTCCTGTTGGGGATGAGTGTTTTTTTATAATTGGAATAGACAAAATGTAAATAGCGGAAAATCAATATATTAAAATTCTGTTATTTACACGGATTTCGGATGCAAAGGCTATTAAAAGTAGAATTCGACGGGAG